>Ga0316613_10001071_pt1 | contig 19279 bp, 18 predicted proteins | sample OWC_soil_day10_C_2_FD_207647 | JGI IMG/M metagenome (GOLD analysis project Ga0316613, IMG submission 207647) | Wetland soil microbial communities from Old Woman Creek delta, Ohio, United States - OWC_soil_day10_CT_b | ecosystem: Environmental > Terrestrial > Soil > Wetlands | place: USA: Ohio...
ATGAGCTATCAAATTACTTTAAATGATGAAGTGTTACTTGCATGGACTGATTTAGCAGCAAGCCCTTTAAACATAAGTTATACAATTGCCAAAAAGAAAATTATAGCTGGACAAATTAATACCCTATGTTGAATAAAACAATTCCCGATTTACTGCTAACCTCAATGTGCGCCGGAACTGCAACAGAGATTGACAGGACAGGACAATTGCCGATTGCCCCGTCCCTTGCGTCCGGCAGAATTACGCCCGTACAACTATACCGAGAAATCATGACTAATTTTGGCGGGGTGGATATTACTGACCGATTTAGGAATCGATAGGAGGGAGAACCATTGTTAGACGAAAAGTTGCTAGAGGATTATGCTGCCGCAGTCCATGCACGATTAATTATTAGGTTTTTGCCGGACGGATTACGCGAGTATTCTGAGCGATATGAAGAGTTGTTGCTAGATGATATTCGCAGACAATCTGGCAATCTCACTATGACCGGAGACGATGCGCTTCAACAGGCAAAGCCTACGGTCAATAGATTGTTAAAGGAAATTTTTCCTATAGTTGCCCAAATAACCCTTGTAATTATGCAAAAGAAATGGCCTACCGCCGCCGCGACAAGTTTTGTTTCGGCGGCTTTAACATACCTGGCCGCGAAATGGGGTGGTTGATTTGGCCGAAAAGAAAAGCTGGTGGGTAACATTTAGGGATAAGGTTGTGGAGGATTGTGAGGCTTTAGCTGCAACCGAAATTGCAAGCGGTATTCTCAAGTGGGTTAAAAAACAAAAATGAAAAGGGGAAATAAATATGAGTAAGTTAACTATTACGGTTCAGGACAGCGAATCTGCTGTATTATCGGGGGTAGCCATTAGCTATGCAGTAAGCGGCGTAGCTTTAGGATGCATAACCGATACTGTTGGTCAGGTGGAGATTGAAGGATTAGCAGCAGAGACATACACCTTCACGGCTACTCTGGATGGTTACACTAGCGCAACGGCTGACATTACATTAACCGATAGCGCAGATGCAACCGGAACAATTACCATGACCAAGGAAGTTTCGGTTGCATCTGTCATTGTAAGTGCAGTGGCAGCTGTGGCGGTTACTACACTGACTGAAAAGGTTGCGGCGTTAAAAGTTAAATTAAACGCAAAAATTGCAGCAACCAGCAACGTGTGGAAGAAGTTAGGATATCAGGTGTTGCTGATTATTCTAAATACTGGCAGCGAAGAAGCTGTAACATATGTAACTAAGAAAATTAGTTAGTTGTCTATCCTGTAGCCGCTCGGGGAAAACTGGGCGGTTTTTCATTTGGGAAAGGGGCGATGACTATTTACTCCAAGGCAGTCCAAATAGAGGATATGAGGAAAATTTGTGAGCAATTTAAGCCGTTAGTTAAAAAGTACGCAGGTATACATAGAAAATCCGTTCCAGATGCCGAATCCGAAGCATGGTTGGCCTTGATACAAGCAATGCATACCTACAACCCAGATTTTAAGGTGCCATTGGCCGGCTATCTTGAAAGTCGGGTCAAATACGGCCTGCTAAATCTTTGGAGAAAAGAAATGAAAAGGAAGCAGATGGAGTACCAGGGGGATAAGGCCCTTGAGTATGTGGCAGTTCCAGATGATCCCCAGGCCGTGCTAGAACGTAAAGAAACCATTGCCACTATGTTGGCGGCACTTCAAGAATTACCACAACGGCAACTGATGGTGTTAATTCATATTTTTGTCTATGGCCGTAAGTTGGAATACATTGCGCAGGTACTAGGGATTACGGCACAGGCCGTTTATCAATTAAAAAAGAGAGCGTTGAGCCGTTTAAAAAGTCGGTTGATTTGAATGTATATAAGTGAAAGCCGATATACAGGAAACACACAGTAAAATAAAAGTTCCTTGGCTATGTCGGTTTTCAAAACTATTAATTTTAGGGGGAATTTACATGTCTTACAATTCAAATTTGCCAGTGGATACTACTGCTCCGGCAGAAATCAGAGAAAATTTTAGAGCGTTGAAAGAAGACAAAATTGTTGCGGCTGCTACTGCTGTAACTGCGGAGAGTGCCAATAAGTTGACTGCTGCTAGAAATATTTCACTCACTGGGGATGCGACAGGTAGCGTGGCATTTGATGGTTCAGAAGACGTATCAATTGCAGTAGATGTAGTTAGTGCAGATGTTTCGGCTTCATGTACTGGTAATGCTGCTAGTGCAACAAAACTAGAGACTGCAAGGAATATTAATGGTGTAGCTTTTGACGGTACAGAGGATATTACTATTACAGCGGAAGCTGACGGTGGGAATGCAGATACTGTAGACGGCAAACATGCAAGTGACTTTGTTGCTGCTGGATATGGTGTTCCGGTTGGTACCGTAATTTATGTTGCGACGCAAACAGTACCGGAAGGTTGGCTTAAAGCTGATGGTTCAGCAGTATCCAGAACCGATTATGCCGATCTCTTTACCGCAATTGGAACTGCGTTTGGTGAAGGTGACGGCACCACGACATTTGACTTACCTGACCTACGTGGGGAATTTATCCGTGGTTATGATGATGGGCGCGGAGTAGATAGTGGAAGGGAGTTTGGCAGTCTTCAAGGGGACGCTTTTAAAGCTCATACCCATACGTATATTTACCAAACACCAGAAGTTCCATCAGATGGTCTTTATTATATTCCAGCCACTTCGTCAGGAACCCATAAGGAGAATAATAACGCAACAACTAATTCAACAGGCGGCACTGAAACCCGCCCTCGCAACGCAGCCTTACTAGCTTGCATTAAATACTAGGTTTTAACTCTCTGTAAATGAGGTTGCCGCCTGGCGGATTCGTCCTGGTGGGCGGTTTTTTTGTTACTTGACTTACGATTTTCTCGAGAAAGTGTCATGTTGCTTTCATGAGGTACTTTGAAAGTGATTTAGCCCATCTCTCAGCCAGTAGCCAGGGATGGGCTTTTTTATTTTTTTAGAAATAGTTTTTAGCATAAATATCAGTATGCACATAAGATATAATAAAATTCGACAAAGGAGGTACTGATATGAAAATAAGCGGAAGAAACCAAATACCCGGAGTAGTGCGTGATATTGAGTTTGGAGATGTTGTATCTAGCGTCACAATCGAATATGAATGTGGAGTTATAACGTCAATCATAACAACGGCTTCTGTAAAGGAATTGCGATTACGGCCCGGAGTGTGTGTTTCTGCTTTAATCAAGTCGACTGATGTGATGCTCATACGCGAGTAGAAGCAAAACCCAAATAGCCGTTAACCAATTGGAATGGTTGCATGGCTTTTTCCATTTTCCATCCTTTTATATTATAAGGAAATTATAAAAATAGGGGCATATAATTATAAACATAGAAAATTCAATAGAAAGGCAATGCCTCTCTATTGAACATAAATTTTCGCACTCCTTTCTCATTGTAAAAGTACTCAGCAATTGGTATATTGCTGAGTACTTTTATGTTTTTCATTATGATTTTAGCCCACTCTCAGCCTGACGGTTGGGGGTGGGCTTTTTTTGTTTGTCGTCTGCTGGGTTCTCCTGATGGACGACTTTTTTTATTGATTGGTGCAATTTACCTACGTAATTTTAAAGAAATTTTAAAGAAAAGACTGTATTATGTAAATTGTACATTCGATATACATATTCAAAGGAGGTTTCCAGATGAAAGGTACCTTGAAAAAACTTATGGTGTATTCCATGTTAGGACTGATGCAGGTTGGCTTATTTGCAGCTGTAGCATCAGCATCTCCCAGAGTCGAAGAACCGCCAGTAGTAGAAGAGTGTTGTGGAGATCCCGTTTGCATGGATGAGTGTGTTAATGGTGTAACGCCTGAATGCAAGAAAAAACATCATCAAGCAGTACCTCAAGAAGAAAATGATGATAATATTATCAACGAATTTTTCCAAGGAGAGTACAATCAAAGTACGTGTAACAAATAAATAATCGACCGGTAGCTTCGGCTGCCGGTCTTTTTTATTTCGGGCAGAAAAATACCGCCTATTTGGCGGCACGTTTCTCTGATCTGCGGCGTTCCCTTCTAAGTATAATAGCTGTTTGGATATTGTTCTATGCACCGAGCGTGAAATGTTACCCTGCTGCCAGGAAACCGATAAATATATATATAAGATAAAATCTCCTAAAAAGCCGCACCCCGGAGGATGCGGTTTTTCCATTTATCCCCTCTTTACACCTACAAACATTTGTTCTGAAATAATAACAAACAAACGTTCTATAAGGAGGGTTTCCCATGCACATAACAGGCGATACTCCCAGTAAACACAAGCTATTCGTTGCCATCACTGCCGAACACGATATAAATGGCATAGTTAAGCCGACCATATTGCATTGGGCCGACGGTCGCAAGTGGGATATTGATAAGGTGTATGACGTTCGTCAAGCTGCGGCATTAAAAGCTGGTGGCCAGGGCCTGAGATATACCTGTCGGATTGCAGGGAAACAGGTGCTTCTGTTCTGTGATGAGGGTAAATGGTTTATTGAGAGGTGATTTTAGCCCCTGGACACCACATAGGTGTGCCGTCTACCTTATGGTAGGCGGTTTTTTGCTGTCATTTTTTACAGGAATATATTAGATGATGTAGAATAATATCCCAATGAGCTACAGAGAGAAAAGTATGAGGAAACATGGACACTCATAACAGTATCTCCTTAGTAGCTCAAAAATAAATTTCTAAAACCTAGGGGGATACAAATGAAAAGACAAACAGCTATGGCTCTGGCAGCAGTATTTGCAATGAGCGTAGCAGGAACTGCACTGGCTGCTACTGCTAATCCTTTCGTCGACGTACCGGCAAAACACTGGGCGTATGACTCCATCAACAAGCTTGCTCAAGCCGGCGCAATCTCCGGTTACGGCGATGGCACCTACCAAGGTGACAAAACCCTTACTCGTTATGAAGTTGCTACGATTGTAGCTAAAGCAATGGCTAATAGCGACAAAGCTGACGCTGCAACTCAAAAAGAGATTGAAGCTCTGAAAGCTGAATTTGGCACAGAACTGAGCAATCTCGGCGTCCGTGTTGATAATCTGGAGAAAAATGCTTCTAAAGTAAAATTCACCGGTGAAGTTCGTGAACGGTATGAATATATAGATAATGCTAAACTTAGTATTGGCACTAATGATCAATCGGAAAATACCAGCACTACTCGCCTGCGCTTGAACATGGAAGCCCCAATTGATAATAACGTTATCTTCCATGGACGCTTTGAATCCGAATCAACGTTTGGTAATTCCGATGGTAATAATACTTCGAAGTTAACGCAAGCCTACATAAGTGGCAATGCAATAGGCTTGGAGTATAGCTTTGGCCGTCAACCCATCTGGCTGGGGCAGGGTATGATTGCAGATATTACTGGTGACTGTGATGGTTTACTAGTTAGCGGTGGTAAAGATGTAAAAGTTACTTTAGGAGCTTTCAAGACTACACAAACATATATCGAATGGGCTAGCGCGTTAGAAAGAAACGGGAATTTCCAGGCAGCAAATATTGATGCAAAAATAACGGATAATTTGCATGTTTCACTTTCTTACCTTAAGGATCAAGATGGTAATTATTACAAAACATCATCTGCTGGTATAAAATATACTGGTATCAAGAATTTCACTATTAACGGTGAATATGGACAAAATGAATCTAAAATTGTAAAGAAATTCGCCCCATTATTAAGCAGCCCTGAAGAAAACCCCAAGGCATGGATGGGAAAAATTTTGTATAAAGGTGCTAAAGGAGATAAAGTAGGTTCATTTGGTACTTGGGTAGGCTACAGAAATGCTGATTTTGGTTTTGATTCTTGTGACCTGACTACACTTGACAGTGGTAATCAAAGTATATTCGCTAATTTAGATAATGTTAAAGGTGCTGAATTTGGCGTTGAATACACTGTATTTCACAATGGCATCTTTACTGTTCAATACAACGATATGAAGTTAAAAGACGATTGGGGCGGATTGTTAAAAAATGACGTGAAAAACTTCTTTGCTCAGTTGGTTTACAGCTTCTAATTAATATCCAGGCGGATTTCCTGGTTACTCCAATATAAGTAGTTACAGCCCTCGGCGTGTGCCGGGGGCTTTGTTTTAGGAGAACTAGTTCATCCTGGTATATAAGTGACAGACCAATGATGATTTTAGAAAGCTGCCAACGATTATTTTTTTTGATTGGTGATTAAATCTGCAATACCGGTTTCTTGTACAATTTTTCTAAGCTTAGCGTCGTCTAATATCCATTCGTCGCCGAATTCATCTGGACCTAGGTATTCGACCGGCATGCCTACACCTTCCATATCATTTTTAAACGTTGGGTCATTGATCATTTGTCTAAGGGCGGCTGCAAGACTTGCCTTTTCAGTAAATGGGAGGCCTTTTGGAGCTGCAATGCCGTTCCAAAAACTTAAGGCGACATTGATGCCTTGTTCTTTTAGAGTTGGCACATTCTCAAAGCCAGGAATGGTTAAACGTTTTTCTACGGCTACTCCAAGAGGTCTGATTGTGCCATTTTTGATATGTTCTTTAATAGGAGCTGGAGTAGTAATAATGAGTTGTATATGCCCCCCTAGTAAAGCAGCCAAGGATTCCGAATCTCCTTTGAATGGAACTTGTACGATATCAATGCCTGTTTCCTGTGCAAATGCCTCACCCGTAATATGTACTGCCGAACCAAGTCCAGCGTGACCGAACTTAATCTCGCCAGGATGTTTTTTAGCATATTCGACCAAGTCACTGAGGTTTTGCCATGGCTGATTTGTCATAGTACTAATAATTGTTGGTGCAGTTACAACCTTGGCCAACGGGTCCAGAGCGGAGAGATAATGATATCTGGTTGGTCCATACAGTGGTTGCAGCATCACACTCACCGGAACAACCCCGATGGTATAGCCATCCGGACTTGCACCAGCTAGTTCATTCATACCAATAGTGGCCCCTCCTCCTGGTTTGTTGACAACGACAAACGGTTGGCCGAGATGTTGCTGCGCATGTTTCTCCAGCGTTCGCGCCACCATATCCAGACCACCGCCAGCAGCAAACGGAACAATTATCGTAATTGGCTTAGCTGGGTATTTTTCTATAGTTGCACTTTCTTTTGCTCCCATGTCACAACCTCCTAGCGTAATTGTTATGCCTAATAGGCAGGTAATCAAAATAAGCAAAACCCGTTTTAAATTCATTATCCGAAATTCCATCTCCTCTCATAATGGCATCATGAAATGATGCTTTTTTCTTAGGGGTTCGTTCAGATGGTATCACTCCCTATCAATTGTTCATTTCTTGTAAAATTGTGTAATATTATAATTAATACCACAAAATAACATTAAATTCCTGCTTTTGACAAAGTTAAAATTAGATACAAAAAATAGCCGGGGTTAGCGGCTAGAAATGCACTACTAAGTTTGTCTACCGCAGGTTTCGTGTCCTCGGCACCAATATCTAAAAGACCTCGCAGTCATTGCGGAGTCTTTCATTTTCAAAGTCTCGTGGGTCTTGACAACACAATGCTCTAACTCCGATTTTGGGACTGGTTATTTAACCGGTCCTCTTTTAATTATTTGCGCTTTTTGGTTCTCGTTGTTTGTCAAGATAATTGGTTCCACTATGGTGGCTAATGCGCAATTGATAGTCAATTAGCAAATAAAAATGCCGATTTAGATAACAATTTAGCTATACTGTCTACATAATTCTGGTATAATTGTAATAGTTATACTCTTTACATGTTTTTTTTATTATACCCTTCGAACGTGAACTGGAGGCGGCTTTTTTGAAATCTAATTTTTCATTTCTACAAGAAAGATGGTCTTTACTTACTACTATTGGCGATATGGCGGAAAAGTATATCTACACAGACTCGAATTCTTGCCTGATCAAATTAGGTTTATTTGCTGAGTCTATCGTACGGATAATGTTTACGCTAGATAACTTAGACGAACCGCGGGTGGACAACACGCATGCCAATCGAATTAAGATACTTAAAAATGAAGGTCTTCTTCCCAAAGATATCGATGACATTCTCTATGCGCTTAGAATGGCTCGCAATAAAGCAGCCCATGACGGCTACGAGTCAATAGAACAAGCCTCAATACTAACTGAGTTTGCCTACAAACTTGGTATTTGGTTCATGCAGACCTATGGGGATTGGAATTATGAGCCCACTGGCTTTGTCATGCCTGAAGATACAAGTAAAAATATTGATTTTAACACTACCATTAAGCAACAGGAAGAAAAAATTCAAGAACTTACCGAAACTATCAAAAAGACTTCTTCAGCCAATCCTGTAGTTTCCCTTGTTGATCGGAGGAAAAGAAGCCATTCGACAGCCGACAAAATCAACCTATCTGAAAAAGAAACGCGCTACCTCATTGACGAGCAGCTAAGAAAAGTCGGTTGGGAGGCTGATACCCTTACTATCAGGTATTCGAAAGGAACAAGGCCGCAAAAAGGCAAAAACTTAGCGATAGCAGAATGGCCTACTGACTCGACTGTTGGCGATAGGGGTTATGTAGATTATGCCTTATTTGTTGGTCAGCAATTGGTAGGTGTTGTTGAGGCAAAGCGCCAGCTTGCTGACATTCCTTCTGTGATTGACTATCAATGCAGGGAATACGCTAAAAATATCAAAACTGAACATGCCGGTTATCTGATTAGCCGGTGGGGAGATTATCAAGTACCCTTTCTCTTTGCCACCAACGGCAGAAAATATCTAAAGCAACTGGAAACCAAGTCAGGCATTTGGTTTTTAGACGCCCGGAAATCCACCAATATTGCCAAAGCGCAGCAAGGCTGGGTAAGCCCGCAAGGTGTAATGGAATTACTTGTCCAGGATATTGATAAAGCCAATCAGGATTTAAAACACACGAGCTATGATTTATTAACCGATAAGGACGGTCTTAACCTGAGGGACTATCAGATTCGGGCCATCAAAGCCGCCGAGCAGGCCGTGCTGGCGGGCAAGCAGACTGCGCTGCTGTCCATGGCCACAGGCACAGGAAAAACACGAACTATTTTAGGGATGATCTATCGGCTCATTAAAGCTGACCGCTTTAAAAGAGTACTCTTTTTAGTCGACAGGTCGGCCTTGGGCGAGCAAGCCCAGGATGTGTTTAAAGAAGTAAAGCTCGAAGACTTAATGACCCTTGACGAAATCTATAATATTAAAGGCCTTGACGATAAAGCGATTGACAAAGAGACCAAGATCCATGTTGCCACTGTCCAGAGCCTTGTCAAAAGAATCCTGTACAACGACAGCGAAACTATGCCGGCTGTTACTGATTATGATCTCATTGTTGTCGACGAGGCGCATCGAGGCTATATACTGGATAAAGAAATGGGCGAAGATGAACTGCTCTATAGAAATCAAGACGACTACGTCAGCAAATACAGGACAGTCATCGACTATTTTGATGCCGTGAAAATAGCGCTTACGGCAACGCCCGCACTGCATACTACCGAAATCTTTGGCAAGCCGGTATTTACCTATTCCTACCGGGAAGCCGTCATTGAGGGCTATTTGGTTGACCATGATGCCCCGCATAACCTGAAAACCAAGCTGTCTATTGAAGGCATCCGCTATAAAAAAGGGGACATTGTTGCCATCTATGACCCCGTTACCGGCGAGATAACCAACAGTGACGAGTTGGAAGACGAACTCAAGTTTGACATTGAGAGCTTTAATCGAAAAGTCATAACTGAGCCGTTTAACCGAACTGTACTGGAAGAAATCGCAAAATATATCAACCCGGACGGCCAAGGCAAAACACTCATCTATGCAGTTGATGATTCGCATGCCGACCTTGTTGTCAAACTATTGAAAGAAATCTATGAAGACTATGGCGTAGATAATGATGCCATCATGAAAATTACCGGTTCAGTCGGCGGCGGCAATAAAAAGAAAGTGTTAGAGGCCATCAAAAAGTATAAGAACGAGAAATACCCCAATCTGGTTGTTACCGTTGACCTCTTAACAACCGGCATTGACATTCCCGAGATTGCTACCCTTGTCTTTATGCGCCGGGTGAAATCACGGATACTGTTTGAGCAAATGCTAGGACGGGCAACCCGTCTTTGCCCGGACACCGGCAAAACCCATTTTGAGATATTTGACCCTGTAGGTGTTTACGAGTCCTTAGACCCAGTCAATACCATGAAACCGGTCGTAGCCAATGCAGCAGCTTCTTTTGAAGAGCTTATCAATGGATTGGCAGTATTACCAGCAGAAGAACAAAAGAGAAACCAGATTGATATTATTATCGCCAAGCTGCAACGAGCCAGAAGAAAAGTAAGCGGCAACATACTAGAACACTTTATCGATCTAGCTGGTGGCAAAACTCCGGCAGAGTTTATCGCCGCCTTACAAGCAATGCCGATAAACAAGGCAGAAGAGCATATTGTAAACAATAAACGCTTGTTTGAACTGCTCAATGAAGGTAGCTACAACCCGACAAAACCTGTCGTTCTTTCCTTCAAGGAAGACGAGCTGGTATATCACACCCGTGGCTACGGCAATGCCCAAAAGCCAGCAGACTATCTGGAAGAATTCAAACGCTTTATCGAAGAAAATAAGGACAAGATTGCCGCCCTTATGATTGTCTGCACAAGACCGAAGGAGCTTACCCGCGATACGCTGAAAAGTTTACGACTTGAGCTTGACCGCAACCAGTTTACTGAGGTACAGTTAAACTCGGCTTGGAAAGAGCTGAGTAATGAAGATATAGCTGCAGACATCATTACCTTTATCCGGCAACAAGCCATTGGTTCGCCGCTCATTAGCCATGAACAACGGATTAAAAACGCTGTCAACAAGCTCAAGAAAAAACACAACTTTAGTAAAATGGAGCTGGATTGGCTGGGTAGAATCGAAACCCACCTCCTGCATGAAAGCATTTTGGAGCTAGAAACCTTTGAAACAGGTGCTTTCAAATCCAAGGGCGGCTATAAGGTCATTAATAAAATATTTCGCAATAAATTGGAACAAATCATCGCCGAACTCAATGACTATCTATATGAAGACTGGAGCGCATAACAAGTGACAAACCAAGAAATCGTAGCAAAATTATGGAATCTCTGTAATGTACTTAGGGATGACGGGATTACCTATCATCAGTATGTTACCGAACTTACTTATATCTTATTTCTTAAAATGGCCAAGGAAACCAATACCGATGGCCAAATTCCAGCAGAGTATCGTTGGGATGTGTTGGCAAAACAGCAAGGCACGGACTTAAGAAAATATTATAATGCGCTGTTAAGCCATCTAGGTGAAAAAAGTACCGGCAGAATCAGAGAAATCTATGCTGGTGCCAGATCCAACATTGATGAACCGAAGAATCTGGAAAAGATCATAAAATCCATTGATGAACTTGACTGGTATTCGGCTAAAGAAGAAGGTTTGGGCAATCTGTACGAGGGTCTCTTAGAGAAAAACGCCAACGAGAAAAAATCGGGGGCGGGGCAGTATTTTACGCCGCGTGTACTGATTGACGTTATGGTAAAACTTATTGCCCCCAAAGCCGGAGAACTCTGCAATGACCCTGCCTGCGGTACTTTCGGCTTTATGATTGCTGCTGACAAGCATATCAAAGACCAAACTGACAATCTATTTGGCTTGGGTTCGGTGGAAAAAATTGAGTTTCAACAGAAGAAAGCCTTCACCGGCTGTGAGTTGGTACATGACACCCATCGCCTGGCGCTCATGAATGCCATGCTGCATGACATCGAAGGGGAAATTATCTTAGGTGATACCCTGTCCAATGCTGGTAAGAGCATGAAAGGCTTTGACGTGGTGCTGACCAATCCGCCATTCGGTACCAAAAAAGGTGGTGAACGTGCCACACGTGATGACTTGCTTTTTTACACCTCCAACAAGCAATTGAACTTTTTACAGCATATCTACCGCTCACTGAAACAGAACAATCTGGCCAGAGCAGCGGTGGTATTACCTGACAACGTGCTATTTGCCGATGGTGACGGAGCCAAAATCCGTGCTGACCTCATGAACAAATGTAACCTGCATACCGTTTTGCGCTTGCCTACCGGTATTTTCTATGCTCAGGGTGTTAAAACCAATGTGCTGTTTTTTACCCGCGGTACAACCGACAAAGGCAATACTAAAGAAGTTTGGGTCTATGACATGCGTACCAATATGCAGAACTTCGGCAAGACGATGCCCTTAAAACAGGAACATTTTGAGGACTTCATCAAAGCCTATACTGCCCAAGATAGAAAAGCCATCCAGGATGAGCGCTGGAATGTGTTCACAAGAGAACAAATCGCCGAAAAGGGTAACAGTCTGGACTTGGGGCTAATCCGCGATGACAGCGTTCTCGATTATGAAGACCTACAAGACCCAGTGGAAAGCGGGGAAGAAGTGGTCGCCCAACTGGAAGAGGCAGTAGATTTAATTATGAGTGTGGTGAAAGAGCTGAAAAACCTGGGTGGTGGCAAGTAATGGCCAAGAAGGAAAAGCTATCGCTGGAGGAGTTACTGGAACAGGCAATTGTTAAAGATGAGGAAAAGCCTTATGAGGTGCCGGGGAATTGGGTGTGGACTAGGCTTGGTGGAATACTAAAAGAGATAAAAAACGGTACTACAATGGCACAGAACAAGGATAAAGTGGGGTTGCTTGTCACGAGAATTGAATCAATACAAAATAATAAAATAGATTTTGATAGATTGGGATACATTGCAGATGTAGATAACATTAAAGAAAGTGATTTCTATATAGATGGGAATATTGCGTTAAGTCATATTAATAGTGTTGAGCATGTTGGAAAAACAGCTATTATTACAAGTAATATGTTGCCAATGGTTCACGGAATGAATCTACTAAGGTTAACATTTAATAATGCTTGCAATCCGTATTACTTTCAGTACATTTCGCAATCGTTTGACTACAAACAGGAGATTGTAGTTCGAATAAATATGGCAGTTAATCAGGTTAGCATTAATCAAAAACAATTACAGAGTATTCCAATTCCTCTCCCCCCACTCGCCGAACAACAAAGAATCGTTGCTTTAATCGAATCGCTTTTCGAAAAGTTAGACCGTGCCAAGGAGCTTGCACAAAATGCCCTTGATTCTTTTGAAAACAGAAAATCGGCCATACTGCATAAAGCGTTTACGGGGGAATTGACGAGGAAATGGCGTGAGGAGAATGGGGTTAGTTTTGAAAATGATTGGACGGAGAAAGCATTAGGAAACTGCGGTGAGTGGTCTGGCGGTGGTACGCCGAGTAAAGGTAATCCTGCATTTTGGGTTGACGGTAGTTTGCTATGGGTTACTCCCAAAGATATGAAATCAATATATATTGACGATACAGAGGATAAGATTACAGAAATTGCCGTAAATAATTCAAGTGCGAAACTCATACAGAATGACGCTATTTTATTTGTTGTAAGAAGCGGGATTTTGCGAAGAATATTGCCGATAGCAATAACAACCAAACCAGTTACGGTTAATCAAGATATGAAGGCAATAATACCAAAAGGAATAAATGTTAAATTCCTTTATTGGTGTTGTGTACGAAATGAATCCGATATTAGAGATAAATGTGCTAAAAGTGGCACTACTGTTGAAAGCATTAGCTCGGAGTTGCTGTACAAATATAAAATATTGTTGCCCCGTCTCCCCGAACAAAAAGAAATCGTCCACATCCTCGACAACCTCCTGGAAAACGAACAAAAGTCCAAAGAACTCTGTGATGTCATCGATAAGATCGACCATATGAAAAAATCAATCCTGGCCCGCGCTTTCCGGGGTGAACTCAGCACCAACAATCCTGACGAGGAAAGTGCGTTGGAACTGTTAAAGGAAGTACTGAAAGAAAAGGTATAATTTTAGAAGTGGAAAGCAACCACTTCGTCGAAGAATATACCTATACAGCTTTTTGAAGGTAAAAATTATAGTGCGGTTGAAATCGTATACCATTTTTCATTACTATTTGTGTCGTTTACGACAGCGGCGGAATGGAGATTATTATGAAAGATTTGCAAGGTACGCCCCAAAGTACACCAGAGAGTTCGCCTGCGATTGGCAACGAGGCTGTGAACACTGATATAAAGAAGAAAGATATCGATCAAATGATTGAAGAATTCAAGAAGGCCAATCCGGGGAAAAGTCAAAGAAAAATTTACCGAGGTGTCTTTTAGAGCCAATAGGGATGTTTCATAGGAGGGATAATCAAATGAAAAATATGGAAATGCAAGTTGAAGGTGATAAGTTGATAATTACAGTAGATCTATCCAAGCGCTTTGGAAAGTCGAGTAGCGGCAAATCAATCATTATTGCAAGTAGTGAAGGTAATCAAGCTGTGCCGGGAACTGAGGAAATTAAAGTAGGTTTGAACGTTTACACGAAACCCGAATAAAGTCTGAAACTGTTATAGGACTTTAAGGAATTAGCTAAGTAGTGCCTCACTATCACTAGTACTTCCGGCCAGCTGATTGCTGCCGGTCTTCAGGCACTGGAAGCCGATTTATACTATTTCGGTCGCACACGTAAGCCCGAGGAACGGTCATTTCCCGTGTGGAAACTCTGTGACGTTTTACACATCACGCGATCAGCATATTACAGATGGCTAAAGTGTCCGAAGAGCGATCACGAGTTGGAAAACGAACGAATCGCGGGTGAGGTGGAAAAAATCCACAACGCGCACCCGGATATGGGATACCGGAGAATATGGGACGAGTTGGACAGGTACCATGACATCCATGTAAATGATAAACGTATCCTTCGGATCGACCGCGCTCTTCATATTCAATCAACTATTAAATATAAAAGACACGGATGCACCAGGAGCGTGGTATCACCAGAATACATAGCCAAGAACTATCTGAAACGTCAGTTTCACGCAGACGCGCCAAACCAAAAATGGCTGACGGATGTGACGGAGTTCAAATATTACATTGGGCCGAAAATCCATAAACTGTATTTGAGCGCCATTCTAGACTTGTATGATCGACGTATCGTCGCATATACCATAAGCGATCACAATGACAACCGGCTTGTATTCGATACATTTGATGCTGCCGTGGTCTCCTTCCCTAAAGCGCATCCTCTATTTCATAGTGACCGCGGGTTTCAGGTTATACCAGCCGCTCATTTCACCAGAAGCTGAAGCAAGCCGGAATGAAACAGAGCATGTCAAGAGTAGCCCACTGCATTGACAACGGGCCGATGGAGGGCTTTTGGGGCATTCTGAAACGCCAGATGTATTACGGTCACAAATTTACCAGCCGCCAAGAACTGATGCATGCAGTTTGCAGCTATATCCACTACTACAACTTTGAGCGTCTGCAGCGCCACTTAAATGTGATGACGCCGTACGAATACCATGAACAGTACAAAGCTGCATAAGAAAACAACTCATCCTTACGGATGAGCTGCAAAGAAATTTTTATATTTTTTGATTGTCCTCTTGACGGGGTGCACACCATAATTTGGGCGGATTTCCCATTTTTTATTTTTTCTTAAGGTACTTCTAAAAAATATGATGCAAACTAAACATGGTGACGATAGTTTGCCACTATTGCCACTCTTTCAGTTAAAGCCGCATCTTTCGGGGTGCGGCTATTGTATTATATGTAAATGATTGGAACTATTTTTGATAAAAATGATAAGTTTTTTGCTTTCCATATCTTTTTTGAACGATGGATTACTGATCATTTGTTTAAGGGCGGCTGCAAGCCTTGCCTTTTCAGTCAATGGGAGGCCTTTTGGAGCTGCTATGCCGTTCCAAAAGCTTAGGGCGACATTGATACCTTGTTCTTTTAACGTTGGTACAGTTTCTAAACCGGGAATGGATAAACGCTTTTCTTCAAATACTCCTAAAAGCCTTATTGTGCCATTATTGCTATATTCTTTTAGCACGGTTGGGGTACCTGTAATAATCAATTGTATATGTCCGCCCAGCAAAGCGACTAAAGATTCTGCGTCCTCTTTAAACGGGACTTGTACAATATCAATACCTGTTTCTTGAGCAAACATCTCGCCTGCAATGTGTGATGAGCTTCCTAAGCCAGCATGCCCAAACTTGATTTCACCTGGATGTTTTTTTGCATATGTGATCAAGTCATTGATGTTTGTCCATGGTTGATTAGCCAGAGTTCTAATAGTCGCTGGTGCTGTTGCAACCTTGGCTAATGGGTCCAAAGCAGTGGGATAATGGTACCTGGTTGGCCCATAGAACGTATTATTACAGCCGTGGAAACTTGTGATGGTGCTTACGTAGACGGGAATAAATTCGATGAATTATATAGTCGCAGTAAAGAATGTGGATGTAACATCAAGGAGTTCTATGGCGATAAGGCTTACTTTCGTAAACCAATACTTGATATTTTTAAGTATACATTTGATAAGGCTATGTGTAAAGATTGTCCACATAAAGTAGAGTGTGCCGGAAAGACAGCTTCTGTAAAACGTTTAGATGTTGGAATTAATACGACCGATTATTATGAGCATAGTCAACGAGCACAAACTCAGGAATTTAAAGAAAAATATAAAAAGCGTGCAAGCCATGAATGGAAAAACGGCGAAATGAAGCACTTCCATGGATTAGACCGTGCCCGAGGGTATGGTCTTAAAAGCATGAGTATGCAAGCCAAGCTAACAGCTTTGGCTGTCAATTTAAAAAGGATAGCCGCGCTGGTATCCTTATGTCTTGCCTATTTTAAACAAATTTTACTTAGCATAAAGAATTCATCAAAAATTATGATTAAAAAAGCTGATTACGCTGCTTAAAAAAGAGGCTTTTTCAGTAGTTTCTTCCTGTCCTCTTGTCCCTCAAGCATTATAAAAGATAAGTTAGAGCTTTTATTATTTGCTATGAAGAAAAAAAAAGACTCAAATAGCAATTTGTATCAAAAAAATGGATGATTATTTGCGTATAATAATCATGTGGAATATAGGAGAGATAAATGAGATTTTTAGAAGAAACATATAAAGTGACAAATTTTATTGAGGATAATTTGGATAAAGATATTAGCCTTGACGATATTATTCAATTAACGAAGTTATCAAAATTTCATTATATACGGATGTTTAAGGCTATTACAGGTATTACACTTAATGAATATATAAGAAGGAGAAAACTGAGTAAAGCAGCTTTTGAATTAATAGAAACCAATAAGGTTATTATAGATATTGCGTTTAACTACGGTTACGAATCTCAGGAAGCATTTACAAGAGCCTTTAAAGAAATGTTTGGGTTGACACCAAAGGTTTATCGAGTAAATAAAATACATTTTGTTAACTTAGAACAAGTAGCCTTTAATGAAAGAATATTAAGTGGAAAAATTAGTAAAATAGAAATTATCCCGATTTTTATTGAACGAGAAAAAATGAATATTATAGGATTGCCATATCGAGGTAATAACGGCAATAAGGAAATTCCTAAACTGTGGAGTCAATTCAGTTTGAGAATTGATGAGATAAAAAACAGGTCAAATACCAACTTCAGTTATGGCTATGAAACGTACACAGAGGATAGTAAAAAAAATGGGAATTTAACCTATATTGCAGGTGTTGAAGTATATGAAAAAGAATTTGTGCCGCAAGGGATGGTTTCGGTCGAAGTTCCCGCCAATAAATATGCGGCATTTCCTATTTCAGCGATAATTGAAGATGTTCCGAATACGATTAAACGAATATATTGCAAGTTACTATTTGATTTAAAACTTGAGCCATGTGATACATATGACTTTGAATTGTTCGACGAGGCATTTATTCCCAATGACTATAACTCAAAGTATTATTTATGTATTCCAATTAAATAGGCATTTGGGATTGCTTAAAGAAGAGTAGGTGAGGGGAAAATGACGATTTGTAAGGTTTTCGATAAAAAAATCCAAAATCAATGTACATTTTTTATTGTAGCAACTACGCTTAGTGCGGTAGCGTACTTTTTTTCAACAGGAATATATAATTATTGGTTTCTAACTTGGTTAGCTCCAATTCCGCTTTTGCTATATGCATTAAGAGCAACAACAAATTCCGCGATTTTTGCCAGTTTGATTATTTATATAGTAGGGTTTTCTAGCGGTATTTTAGCATATAAAAATACCATAATTCCTGTTTCTACGCTCCTATATGGAAATATGATGAATGCAGTCATATATACAATTATAGTAATGTTATTTCGTCATGTAGCTTTACGAAAAGAACATTGGTCATGGAGTTTTATTTTTGCGAGTGGCTGGACTGCTTTTGAATTTATTGTATCGCGGCATTCGCCAGCAGGGACACTTGATAGCATGGCGTACACACAAATATTTAATTTGCCTATTATACAAATTGCCTCTATCACAGGAATTTTGGGAATTACATTTTTGTTAATGCTTGCTCCTGCTAGTGTTACATTGGCTTGGCATTACCGTAAAAACGCAAAACTATGTTTAAAGGCGATAGCTATTCCGACAAGTATACTAATACTTATCTTAATATTTGGTTTGTATCGCTTATATCTACCCAATCAGGGTTCGACGGTAAAGGTTGGCATGGCGTCTATAAATATGACTATGGAAGAGATGCTCGCTCGTGGGCAACAAAAAGAGGCAGAGAGAATTATCAGTAGATATATCCATTGTATTGATTTACTTTCACGCGCTGGTGCCGAGGTTGTATTACTGCCAGAAAAAATAGTGAGACTAAATTTGCAAGAACAGCCAAAACTTCTAGAACTTTTAGCTGATACCGCCCGTAAAAATAAAATTATGCTAATTGCGGCATTAGATATTCAAGAGGATGATAAACGATATAATTCCGCGTATTTGTTCTTGCCCAGTGGGGAAACTGCATTAAGATATGAAAAACAACATCTATTGCCTTTTTCTGAGGGACATTATATAGCAGGCGGAAAACTAGAAATAAGAGATATGGCAGACAAAGGTTTATGGGGAATTGCCATTTGTAAAGATATGGATTTTGAAGAACCTAGCAAGGGATATAGTCAGGCAGGGGTTAATTTGCTGTTTGTTTCTGCTCTTGATTTTAAGACAGATTCTTTATTACATGCGAGAGTCGCTATAATGCGAGGTGTTGAAGAAAATTATGCAGTAGCACGAGCCGCTCAATGGGGATTATTGAGTTTGACCGATAATAAAGGGAATATTATTAAAATGGTATCAAATGCTGCAGCAAATGAAGATGTACTATTAATAGGAGAAATACCGCTCGGACAAGGAAAATCAATATACAGTAGATTTGGCGATTGGTTTGGCTATCTATCGGGGGGCTTACTAATTTTACTGATTCTTTTCTTTTTTTATTTGGATAAACAAAATA
>Ga0316613_10001073_pt1 | contig 19264 bp, 12 predicted proteins | sample OWC_soil_day10_C_2_FD_207647 | JGI IMG/M metagenome (GOLD analysis project Ga0316613, IMG submission 207647) | Wetland soil microbial communities from Old Woman Creek delta, Ohio, United States - OWC_soil_day10_CT_b | ecosystem: Environmental > Terrestrial > Soil > Wetlands | place: USA: Ohio...
TCCAACAGGAGTGAGAAGAACTTTTAACTGATTGACTTGAGCCAATTATATCATGGGTATTATCAAGTCGATTGACTAATCACTAAGTTCAATATTTGAACTTAAATATATTATACGAGGAGTGATTTCAATGAAAAACATAGCTAAAAAGATAGCTGTTTTCTCAATGGTAGGCATGGTGCAATTAGGTTTGGGTGCGTCAATAATAGAAGCATCGCCGTTTTATAATGATGGTCCACAGCGGGGCGTACAATTAGATAATAGAGGTCATAATAATGATAATGATAGGCAACGTGAGCATGATAGACGGGAACGCGAAGAAAAGCAAAGGCACGAAAGAGAAATGAAGCGGCATCATCATGAAAGTGAACGCGAATGGCACGATCGACAAAACAAAGAAAAACAACGTCATGATAATACGATGAATGAAATTGCAGCTGGTTTGATTGGAATATTGATTGGTTCGCAGATTAATTAAAAAATGAATCCCTCATCTAGAGAAACTGCTGGAAGAGGGATTCGTTTTTTATTTGTTTTTCCCTAGTCTAACTTATCTAATAGCTCAAAAACAAGAAAATCTTCTAATTTTGAACAGGGACAAGGAACCTGTTCCTGGGTCCCATTAATCCTCCACGTCTGTAAGCCATCGCTTTTCAAACACAGGTGGCTTATATGACTCAATATAATCTAGAGCCGAAGAAATATCTCCTGTCACAAAGTAGAGTTCACTGCATTCCGTTTTTGCAAATTGCTGGCGAATGACCGTCCCAAAATGTTCCAGCAGTTTGTCATAGAAATGGTTGATATTCAGGATGACGATTGGTTTATTATGATACCGCAGCTGTTTTAATGTTATTATTTCCAAGATTTCTTCCAGGGTGCCGTATCCTCCGGGTAATGCAATAAACGCATCGGAGCGTTCGTCCATGATTGCCTTTCTCTCCCGCATGCATTTTGTCACAACAAGCTCATCACACCTGTCATATACAATTCCCTTGATATTTAATGCCTCCGGAATGATCCCTATAACATGCCCATGGTGCTGATGCACCGATCGGGCGCAGGCCCCCATCAGGCCGGTAAGCCCGCCGCCGAAAAGAAACAGATCCCCTTTCGCTGCGATTTCACGTCCCAGAGCTGAGGCTGCATCGAAATAAACCGGATCGATAGCCAAACTGGAAGAACTATATACGCAAATAACCTTATTCATCGATACCTTCTCCTATTTTTGCCAAAGTATAAGAAGCTCAAAAACATTTTATACTACCATCGTTTGTTTTAACTGTCCACATCCGCCCTGGATATCACTGCCGAAGTTATGGAATATCTCCGAGTCTATAGTTGCACTTATTGTATTATAAAATTCTAAAACTTCCAACCGTCCTGATGGTATCAAGCCCTGTATATTATTTTCATTATATTGAGAGATAATCAATTTTACAGGTTTACCTTTCAGAAGATCCGTAAGCCTTCTAATATCCTCTGCCTTGCCATTGAAGTCCCTAAACAGCATATATCTTATCCGCACCTTTACACCAAAGGCTTTTGCATAATCGGTTGCAGCCTGAATAATCTTATAAATGCTGTACCTTTCGGTCATGGGAATAATCAGACTTCTTTGATCATCAGAAGACGCATGGAGAGAAATATTCAAGCGGATAGAAATATCAGTTCCCTGAAAGTCTTTGATTAGTTCATATATTTTCGGAACAATTCCTACCGTAGCCAGTTCAAAATGACTGATACCTAAGCGGGAGCGCATCACTAGGATCGCAGCCTTTACTTGTTCATAGTTTAGCAGAGGTTCCCCCATACCAGCAAAAACCACTGCATCAATTGGTACAGTCCGGGCCTTTTCACGGGTTGAATTACATACATCCACCTGTCCGATGATTTCCTTCATAGAAAGATTTCTTGTGAATCCCTGTTTTCCTGTAGCGCAGAACCTGCATCCCATGCCGCATCCAACCTGGGAGGAGACACAGACCGTATTGTGAAAAGTCAATTGATGCTTTTCATCAAACATGTATAGCGTTTCTATCGTGTTTCCGTCCTCCAACTCCATTAAGTACTTTTCGGAATGATCTTGGCTGATTAGTTTTCGTAATACCTTCATATGTCATCCTCCAGTAATAGAACCGATATTAGCAATAGAGAAGTTATCTTACTACAATTACAGCGGCGGGACTGCACAGGATTTGTATCTGTTGTCCTTTTAATCAATATAATATTGACACCTGTATGGTAAAGTATTCAATTATTTCAATTTTACTATAAAACCACCCATGCTTATATATAAAAAAACTATCAATTGTTGTACTAATTTTTACAAGGTCTTAGTAATCATACATGGACAACCCCCGAAATCAATGCCAAAAATTGAGTTAGTTGCTAAATTAGAAACCTGTCCCTTCTTTTGCTGGCTTTTTCAGTAGTTTCGAACGTCCCCAAGTGTCATATGTGCTACTACTGTCCTATGAAATAGACGTAAGGACAGAAATTACCGAAATTTACAATTCATAATTAATGCTCCAAAGGGGTATATTTTTAATGATTCTAATTTAACCAGCAGTATCGTATGGAATAAACGATACTTACTTTTTAATCTTTGATTGTCTTGGGAGGCCTATGCTTTTAAATACAGAACAACTCCGACAAAAAGCTCATGAACTTGCATTGACCCATAATCCTTATGTTAGACGCTTGCCATCAAAGCGCCTGTGGCGGGAGTTTTATGCCGACATCGAAAAATTACGCACGTTTATTTACTCTCTGCAGGAAGGTGATGCAAGTTGTTTGCAGCCCGCAGAAGAATGGCTTTTGGATCATGCTGAATTCATTGAAGAACAGGTGATGGTTGTCCGTCATCAGCTTCCTGGTGCCTTTTTGCGAAATCTGCCCGATTTACGCAGGACTGGCAAAACAAGGATACTGTCTATTTGTGCTGATTATCTCGAACATGTGGACGGGAACCTGGATGAGGATTCGTTCATCTCTTATGTAAATTTTTACCAGGAAATATCAATTTTGACGATAGCAGAAGTGTGGGCGGTTCCGCTTATTTTGCGTATCGCCTTAATCCAGCGCCTGGCAGCACTCATGGAACTGGTTCGCGAACGGCGAGAGGTGTGTATTGTAGTCGAAGGGCTGCTGGCACGCCTGCAGTCGGCGAAGTTAAACCCCGAGGTGCTAAAGGATGCTCTTGAGGAAGCTGGTCAGGATATGCTGTTTTCCGGCTGCCAGATCGCCTACTTGGTCAGGCGTCTGCGCGAGTGGGCGGACGATTCGACAACCGTGAGGGAATGGCTAATGTGCAAATTAGAAAATGGCCCCGACAGCCTTGATCGAATCGTCTCTTACGAGTATCAGCTTCAGGCAGCCCATCAGGTATCAACAGGCAACCTTATGGGAAGTCTGCGTAAAATATCACGCTTGGACTGGCAAGAGCGGTTTGAACAGATTTGTATGGTTGAGCGTACGCTGCGTGGAGAAAGCACAAATACATATCAGTTTCTTGATTTCTCAAGCCGCGACGTGCTGCGTAAGCGGGTTGAGAAGTTGGCCTCCCGCCTGCATCTGCCGGAAAATCTAGTGGCGCAGCAGGCTGTTGGGCTTGCTGCGAAGAAATATGAGCAGGCGTGTACAGAGCGTGCAAAAGTAGTTGAAGCAGTACGCGGTCCGGTTATGCTGGAAGAACTGCCGCGCCAGGTATTTGCCGCATACTATCTGCTCGAAGCGGATGGCATCAAGGAACTGCGGCATGCGCTAAAGATCTGCGGCGCTCCTTCGTATTTACCGGAATTAGAAATGTTGCGCCGCTCTACTGGTACATATTTTACTGCCCTGACAGGATTATTCATGGTTTTCCTTCTTGGATTTGCCTGGTGGGTATCCAGGGGCACAAGCTTTACCGTTGGCCAGTGGGTGATCGTCATACTGGCGCTGTTCTTACCCGTAAGCGAGTGGGCCGTTACGGCTGCACACTGGCTTATAGAATGCATCAGGCAGCCACGGCCGCTGCTCCGATACGATTTCTCCCATGGTGTTCCACCGGAAGCAACCACAATGGTGGTCATACCCGTTATTTGGTCCACGGTCAAAGAGGTGGAGGAATTGGCGGATCGGCTGGAACTGCACTACCTGGCAAACCGCTATTCGAATATTCATTTTGCTCTCCTGGGGGATTTTACCGATGCAGGAGAGGAAGAGCTGTCGGAAGATGCCGCTATTCATGCTGCCGCCCGGGCAAGCATTGAGGCGTTAAACCGCACGTACTCTGGTTCAGGCGAGAGCATCTTTCACCTCTTTCAGCGCCGCAGGATGTGGAACCCGTCCGAGGGAGTATGGATGGGCTGGGAACGCAAGCGGGGTAAATTGGTAGAATTTGTCGAACTGCTTAAAGGAAAGACGGATACGACCTATGATTTTGTAGTTGGGGATACAGAAGTCTTGCCGCGTATCCGTTACATCATCACCCTTGACGCGGATACAGAGCTGCCACTGGAAAGCGTGCAGCGGATAATCGGCACCATGCATCTGCCCTATAATCGGCCACGGCTAAACCTTACTCGGACAAGAGTTGTCGAAGGATACGGCGTACTGCAGCCGCGTATCGGCATTAGCCACGACGCGGCCTTGCGCTCGCGCTTCGCTTATCTGTGGTCAGTGAATCCGGGAATCGATCCATATGTCTTTGCAGCCTCCGACCCGTACCAGGATGGGCTGGGGCAGGGCATATTTACGGGCAAGGGTATATTCGATGTTGACGCATTTGCCCAGGTTTTATGCGAGCGCATCCCGGAAAACCGGGTGCTTAGTCACGATTTGTTAGAAGGTGGATTTTTACGCGCCGGCCTACTGTCGGATATCGAATTAATTGATGAGCATCCAGCTGTGTTCAGTGCCTACCAAAAGAGAATGCACCGCTGGGTGCGCGGGGACTGGCAACTCATTCCATGGCTGTTACACAGTGTTCCCGACCGCCGGGGAAGCGTTCTGCCGGTTGATTTATCCTCTCTCACCCGCTGGCAGATCATTGACAATTTACGGCGCAGTATACTGCCTCCTGTGCAGCTTGCAGTACTGCTGCTTGGGATGAACGTACTACCGGATTCTTCCGGCCGCTGGATTGTCTTTATGATCGCTACCATGTTGTTGCCGTTACTTCGCCAGCTGGTGGCGGTGAGGTGGATTATTGGTCATCCACGGAGTTTTTTTGGTACAGCCGCTCAAGTTTTGGTAAACATAATGACAATGCCGTTTCAGAGTGTGCTTTTGCTGGACGCAATCGCCAGAACTCTGTACCGTTTAGTTGTGACAAAACGTCATTTACTTGAATGGGTGAGTGCGGCGGAGGTTGAACGCAGGCAGCAGGGCGGGCGCTACCCAGTGTTGCTGGGAATGTATGGAGGATATGCGGTAGTGTTTCTTTTTGTGCTGACAGCAGTAGCCAGTACCGTTCCGGCTCTGCGGTGGACAGGCCTCGCATTTTGCACTTTATGGGCCATTGCTCCTTTGGCGGTCCGCTGGTTGAACCGGCCTGTACAGCAGTCTGAGACACCGCTTACCGCAACTGAGCAGGAAGAACTGCAAAAACTGTCAGGACAGATTTGGACGTTCTTTGAGGATTACGTTACGGAAAAAGAAAATTGGCTGCCTCCTGATAATGTTCAATTGGAGCCGCCTAACGGAATCGCTCACCGCACTTCGCCGACCAACATCGGACTTTACCTTACCTGCACACTGACTGCGCGGGATTTTGGGTTTATTGATACACCCGGTTTGATTGAGCGATTGGAGCGTACGATTGGCACAGTGGAGCACCTGGATAAATGGAAAGGTCATCTTTATAACTGGTACGATACTGTCACATTGGAGCCGCTGCCGCCGCTGTACGTGTCAACGGTGGATTCCGGCAATCTCGTTGTCAGTTTAGTAGCCGTCAGAGAAGGGGTTGCGGAATGGATCAAGTCGGACCTGGAAGGGGATGGATGGCCAGGTGCCAATAAAGTCCACGGTAAGACGGTAGAAACATTACATGTTGCTTTCGCTGAAGAGTTAACTCCTGTACGAAAAGGTGAAGCTTCAGATCAATACGGAACATCACCCCAGAGCGTACGGGAGGAATGGCTTTTTCGCGGGGAAAAACTGCTTGCCCGCCTGGAGGTGCTGATCGATGGGACAGACTTTCGTCCGCTTTATGACCATAAAGCTAAATTGTTCCACCTGGGCTACAACGCAGGGCCGGGTAAACCCGATCCAATCCTATATGACCTAATGGCGTCAGAGGCTAGGCTGTCAAGCTTTATTGCTATCGCTCTCGGCCAGGTATCTGTGTCGCACTGGCATGCCCTCGGACGGACAATGACGCAGGTGGGAAGACGAGTTACGCTGCTCTCTTGGTCCGGGACAATGTTTGAATACTTAATGCCGTGGCTGTTTATGCGTACCTACCCAAAAACCGTCTGGGACAGCACCTATCGTGGGGTGGTTCAGCGGCAAATGGAGTACGCTCACCAGCGGGGAGTTCCCTTTGGTATCTCTGAATCCGGTTACTATGCCTTTGATTATCAGATGAACTATCAATACCGAGCGTTTGGTGTTCCTGGTCTGGGTTTCAAGCGCGGTCTCGAGCAGGATTTGGTTGTGGCACCCTATGCAACAATCCTTGCCTTACCCTTTGCAAAGCAGCAAGGGCTGCTGGATTTACGCAGGTTGGATGAGCTTGGCGCCCGGGGAAAATACGGCTACTTTGAAGCCATCGATTTTACGTCTGGGCGACTGCCGAAGAAGCAGGCCAGTATAGTCATCCGCAGTTTTATGGCCCATCACCAGGGAATGAGCCTGATCGCACTTGCTAACTTGCTGGCACCGAGAACAATAACCGAGCGCTTTCACCGTGACAAGCGCGTACGAGCAGCGGAACTTCTTTTGCAAGAGCGCATTCCAGCACGGCCTAACATTATTAAACATCCTGCCATGGCACGTGAATACGTGTCTTATAAGAAGTCGACAGAGATGGTCACTCTGCGGGAATACCGCAGCGCAGACACGCTTGCACCCGAGGTGTGCGTTCTGTCAAACGGGACATTTACGACCATCGTGACCAACAGCGGCAGCGGGTTCAGCCGTTACGAAGGTCTGGCCGTTTCCCGCTGGCGGGAGGATCCGATATTGGACAACTGGGGAAGCTATCTATATATTCGTGACGTTACCCGGGATGTGGTATGGTCGCCGGCATTTCAGCCCTGCCGTGTCCAGTCTGACGAACAACGCGTGCAGTTTGCTCTTGATCGGGCCACTTTCATGCGTGTGGACAAAGATGTGCAGACAAGCCTGGAAATATGTGTATCGCCGGAATGGAATGCTGAAGTCAGGCGGCTGACGCTTACGAATAACGGAAATGAAGAGCGGATCATGGAAGTAACAACCTTTCTTGAACTGGCCCTGGCATCTCCCATGGCCGACGATGCGCATCCGGCTTTTAGTAAACTGTTCATCAAAACAGCATATGTTGAGGATGCTCAGTGCTTGCTGGCCCGGCGCAGGCCCCGCCGGGATGGCGAAAAATCATTATGGGCGGCCCATTCTTTGCTGACCCCAGGCCGAACCCTTGGATCAGTGGAATATGAGACCGATAGGTCCAGCTTCGTGGGCCGGGGACATACGCTTGCCTTGCCCCTGGGAGTCCGTTCCCGCTTGCACGGAACGGTAGGTTCTGTGGCCGATCCTGCATTTATCATGCGGAGGCGGATGAGCATCAAGCCTGGCGAACAGGTGCAATTGTTCGCTGTTACAGCTGTGGCTGGCACGAAAGAAGAAGCATTGGACATTGTCAGCCGTTTCGCTGGAGACCTGGTAGTGGAACGAACATTTCAACTGGCCTGGAATCGCAGTCAAATCGAATTTCAGCACTTGCATTTGACTGCTGCTCAGGCTATGGCTTTTCAAGCTTTCGCTGGCCGGATTGTGTATACTCCGATGCTGCGGCGAGAGCGTGCCCAAAGTATCTTGTCGAATATAAAAGGCCAGTCCGATCTCTGGGCATACGGAGTTTCCGGTGACGTGCCGATGATTCTGGTACGGATCGAGAACCGGGCCAACATACAGTTTGTGGTCAATCTGCTTACCGGGCACGAGTATTTGCGCCGTCTGGGGTTGCTGTTCGATCTGGTTATTCTGAACGAATCGGCGGGAGGCTACCAGCAGGATTTGCAGGAGGCACTGCGACGGGCGGTTGAACAAGTCGTTGGCTGGCACAGCCCGGGTCCGGGTGGGATTTTTATCATAAGTTCCAGTCAACTGTCTGAAGAAGACAGGACGCTGCTACTGGCCACCGCCCGTGTTGTACTCAGGGCAGACGGTCCCAGCTTCCAGGCGCAATCCAGTCTGCTGCGGAGGGCTGTGGTTTTTCCGGCGCCTCTCAAGCTGACGGCGTCAGTAAACAGGTACGTTGAACCTGCGCTAGACAATGGGGAAGATTTATTATTCTTCAATAGTTGGGGAGGATTTTCACCCGATGGCCGAGAGTATCGGATTGTGCTTAAAAACGGCAATTATCTGCCGGCACCATGGATCAATGTGCTTGCTAATCCCCGTTTCGGCTGCCTTGTATCCGAACTGGGTACAGGCTACACCTGGTGGCAGAGCAGCCGTGAGTGCAAGCTGACCCCATGGTCTAACGATCCTGTGCTTGATCCGCCGGGCGAAATATGTTATCTGCGGGATGAAGAGAGCGGCGAACTGTGGTCTGCTGCCCCAAAACGAGGAGATACTGGGCAGGCGGACGGGTCTTCTGTCTTAGGCTATACCGTTACTCATGGCAGGGGGTTCACCTGTTTTCGCCACGAGAAACACGGTATCAGGTCCGAAATGACTGTTTCTGTTCCCCTCGATGACCCTGTCAAAGTTATTCAGTTGCGGCTGCAGAATAAAAGTGCCGAGCAGCGGCATCTTTCCATCACCTATTATGCGGAATGGGTACTGGGGGTACAGCGCTCCGCCAATGCTTCTTTCATCATCACGGAGTGGGATGACTCTGCCCGGCTGCTACTGGCACGTAATGCGTATCAGAAGGAGTTTCATGGGACTTACGCCTTTTTGGGCGCATATTCGCAAACCGAAGCTTCTGTCGGGCCACCGGCTTCGGCAGAATTTGAAGCGCAGCAGAACATCGATTTCGGCGATGTATCCTGGACAGCAGACCGCAGTGAATTTCTCGGCCGCAATGGTACCTGGGAAAATCCGGCGGCTATGGCCCGGGAGCGTCTTTCAGGCCAAACAGGACCGCTCTATGATACGTGCGGCGCGGTACAGACCAAGCTTATACTGGAGCCTGGTGCTGAGCAGACGATCTACATCCTGCTCGGTGCGGAACATTCCCGGGACGCCGCCGTGAAGCTGGCTAAAAAGTACTACCAATCCCAAGTTTGCGATCAAGCCTTAGAACATGTACGTGAATTCTGGGATGGTGTCTTGGAACAAATCTCGGTTTCCACGCCCTGTCCGGAGATGGATTTACTAGTAAACGGTTGGCTCTTGTACCAGGCTCTTGGCTGCAGAATGTGGGCACGTTCCGCCTTTTACCAAGCGGGAGGCGCGTACGGCTTTCGCGATCAATTGCAGGATTCTCTGGCACTTCTGCACTCCCGTCCCGATTTAACGCGGGCGCAGATTTTGCTGCATGCCGCGCATCAGTATGAGGAAGGGGACGTGCAGCACTGGTGGCATGAAGAGACGCAGCGAGGCATCCGCACACGTTTCTCCGATGATTTAATGTGGTTGCCCTATGCCGTCGGACGGTATGTCGAGCATACGGGGGACGGCGGTATACTGGAAGAGGTGGTACCGTTTCTGTATAGTGAACCTTTACCGGAGGGTGAACATGAACGGTATGAGCCAACCCAAATCTCTGCCCAAAACGGCACCATTTTTGAACATTGCTTACGTGCCATTGACAGGGCTGTGCAGCGCTTTGGTGAGCACGGTCTGCCGCTGATCGGGATCGGCGACTGGAACGACGGTATGAGTCATGTCGGCGCTGAAGGCCGAGGTGAGAGTGTATGGCTTGGTTGGTTTCTCTGTGACGTACTGAACCGGTTTGCGGATTTATGCCGGCAGCGCGGTGCTGTAGAGCGGGCGGAACGCTACCTGGACGTATGCAGACAACTGACGGCCTCTCTTGATAAGCATGCCTGGGACGGACAGTGGTACCGGCGGGCTTTCACCGACGCCGGACAATGGCTGGGTTCTATCTATAACGAGGAGTGCCGTATTGACGCCATCGCCCAGTCATGGTCAGTCATTTCAGGGGCGGCGCCACAAGAAAAGGCACTGCAGGCCATGCAGTCATTCGACCGTGAACTGGTGGACCGGGATCTTTCTGTTGTGCGTCTTTTAACACCGGCTTTTGACAGCACGGATCCGAGTCCCGGCTATATTCAGGGCTACCCACCCGGTATCCGGGAGAACGGAGCCCAGTATACCCATGGCGTTATCTGGAGTATTATCGCCTGGTGCGGGCTTGGCAACGGAAATAAGGCTTTAGAATTATTTCAAATGTTAAATCCTCTCAATCACACACGCACGCCTAATGAAGTACGGCAGTATGCGGGCGAACCCTACGCCATTGCGGCGGACGTTTATACAGCGGAGCCGCACCAGGGGCGCGCCGGCTGGACGTGGTATACTGGTGCTGCCGGATGGATGTATCAGGCGGGAGTTGAATCGATTCTCGGCCTTCGTCGCCGTGGTGACCGGCTGTACATTTACCCGTGCATTCCTTGCGAATGGCCAGGGTTTTCCGTTAGCTATCGTTTTGGTAACAGTTTCTATCATATTACTGTTGAAAATCCGTCCCATAAGTCCGTTGGAGCGATTGCTTTACAAATTGATGGACGGGAAGTTGCACTTACGGAGCGAGATGTGAAGGATGGTCCTTACGTTACAATGGGCGATGACGGGCAGCCCCATCACGTTGTTCTGACTATGTAAAAAACTGTTTTCGAAAGGGGAGTATTTTCTATGCCTGTTCCTACGTCCCATGGATATATGTCTCATGCAAAAAACTCAAGGACAGGCTTTCCCGGACTTTTCGAAGTCCGGGAATTGTTTTTTTACGAAAAAAAAGGGCTGCCATACTATTTTTAGTGTGACAGCCCCTTTAGATTGACATAGCGATGAAATATGGACAATTTAAAGTTAGCATTTCTAATAGGGACAAATAACCTGTCCCCATGTCCCATTCTGGTGCCTGTATCCTGTCGTTAACTTGCACTATATTGGCCATATTTTTTCGGAGATATGCCAACTGCTTTTGTAAAAGCTTTTAAGAAGTTGCTATAATCATTAAAGCCACACTTTTCACAAACTTCGCTGACTCCTAGTCCCATGGTTAATAAAGATTTTGCTATGGTAATACGGCGGGCATTAATATACTTGTTAATCGTGGTGCCTGTAGCTGCTTTAAAAATTCTGCAGATATAAGAGGTACTGATGTAGAACTGCTCTGCCAGCTGTTCTACAGTAATAGTATCGTTAATATGCTGATTGATGTAGGAGAGGATTTCTTGCACCAGTTGGTTGTATTGAAAGTTTGAATCTGCTATTTCTAAACTATGGTTATTTATAAATAGACTATTGATCATAACCATCATTTCCATAAAAGCTACCCGATCGAGTATATCACTTCCAAATTCATTTAATGTAGTGATTTTGCCAATAAAATAAAGAAAGCGATACTGCTGCTCTTTGTTTAATGAAATACGATGGTTGAATACCTGATTACGGTCGGTAAAACAATAGCTAAGGTCTGTTTTTATAGTCGAAATTTCCTTTAAAAAATCTGGATAGATAGAAATAATAATGCGTTCATGAACCATATTATTAATTTGCGTTAAATAATGGCTCTCAAATTGATTGATAACAAATAAATCTCCTGGATTAATATCATAAAAACGATTATCGATCAGAAACTGTTTTCCACCTGAAATGGAATAATAGATTTCATAACAATCATGAATATGAATATCCATTGTTTTTTCTTCTTTGTGCAAATGTGCTATTGCATAGTATTTGTTTTTCAGACATTCCGAGATTGCTGCCTTACACGATGTAAATTTTTCCATTATACATATCCTTTCCTATGTTAATTATAATTGTCATGTTCAAGATATGCAAGATTTATAAGAAGAAATGACAAGAATATGAAATATTAGTATGATATACTGCTTCCATAGGTAAGATAAACAGAAATATAGCAGTAAGGAATTTAAAATAAAAGGGAGGTAAAATATAATGGGTATTATGAAAAAGTTTTCGCTGGAAGGAAAAGTTGCATTAGTAACTGGCGGATCTTATGGAATTGGTTTTGCTATTGGCAGTGCTTATGCTGAGGCCGGTGCAACTATTGTTTTTAATGACATAAATCAAGAGTTGGTGGATAAAGGAATCAAAGCTTATAAAGAAGCTGGAATCAATGCTTTTGGCTATGTATCTGACGTAACAAAGGAAGAGCAAGTACAAGCCATGGTAGTAAAAGTGGAACAAGAGGTTGGTACCATTGATATTCTTGTAAACAACGCTGGTATTATTAAACGCATTCCTATGCATGAAATGACAGCGGCAGAATTCCGTCAGGTAATCGATATAGATTTAAATGGACCATTTATCGTAGCAAAAGCAGTAATTCCATCAATGATTAAAAAAGGACATGGAAAAATAATCAACATCTGTTCGATGATGAGTGAACTTGGACGGGAAACAGTATCTGCGTATGCAGCTGCTAAAGGCGGATTGAAGATGTTGACGAGAAATATTGCATCAGAATATGGACAGTTTAATATCCAGTGTAACGGTCTAGGACCTGGTTATATTGCAACCCCACAAACAGCACCCCTGAGAGAAGAAGGACATCCATTCAATAGCTTTATTATTGCAAAAACGCCGGCTGCTCGCTGGGGAACACCTGAAGATTTACAGAGCCCTGCAGTATTTTTAGCATCAGAGGCTTCTGATTTTGTAAATGGACATATCCTCTATGTAGATGGAGGTATCTTAGCTTACATCGGAAAACAGCCTTAACGTTAGAATTGTATTATAGGAGGCGTGAAAAAATGAAAATAGCATTAATCAATGAAAATAGCCAAGCCGCTAAAAATGAAATGATTTGTTCCGCTTTGAAAAAAGTGGTGGAACCAATGGGACATGAAGTATTCAACTACGGAATGTATAGTGCAGACGATAAGCAACAGTTGACTTATGTACAAAATGGAATTCTTGCCGCTATATTGTTAAACGCAAAAGCGGCAGATTATATCATAACAGGATGCGGTACAGGAGAAGGTGCTATGCTGGCTTGCAACGCTTTTCCAGGAGTGTTGTGTGGACACGTGGTGGATCCATCTGATGCATATATGTTTGCTCAAATCAATGATGGAAACGCAATTTCATTACCATTTGCAAAAGGATTTGGCTGGGGTGCTGAGTTAAATCTTCAATATGCTTTCGAAAAATTATTTCTAGGGGAAAGCGGACAGGGCTATCCAAAAGATAGAGTAATCCCAGAACAACGAAACAAGAAAATTTTAGATGAAGTTAAAAAAGTAACTCATCAAGATATCATGACTATTTTAAAAAATATTGATCAAGAGTTATTAAAAGGTGCAGTAAGTGGAGAAAGATTCCAAGAGTACTTCTTTACAAATTGCAAAAATGACGAAATTGCAGATTATATCAAGCATGTATTAGCTTAACTATTAAACAAGTAAACAGGCACAAAACGCACCGACCACACTTATTGGGATTGTGAGATGTATCCCTGAAAATGATAAATATACATAAATATGGTAATTTTATAGTATGCCCTAAAGTTCAGAACCTAATGAACTTTAGGGCATTTGTCATTTGGAAGCACTCGAAGTTTAATCGTTGCACTGTGCAGGGGCACAGGACTTTCCGGATCTCGAGACTGAAAAACATGGAAGTGGCTACAGAAACATTTGAGAGAAAGGCATTGCCAGGGCCTGAAAAATTTATAAACCGTGATTAAATATGACATGCTGTTGTCTTATTACCTGCTGTACAATGAATAAAAACGGGAGGTGATATAGAAATGAATATGGATTTTATTCAAGTCGATCAGGACAAGTGCACGCGCTGCGGTATCTGTGTGGACGTTTGCTGGGGTGTCATTTGCATGGAGGACCATCTTTGAATATTGTGCCGCTTCCGGTTATGAGCCGATTCTTACTCTGTTGAATCTGCCGCCAGGTAAGATCGTGACCAGCGCCATGATGGTGGGCTATCCACAATATACCTACCAACGGCTGGTGGACAGAAATCCGTTGCAGGTTACCTGGCAGTAGCTATGCGAATAAAACCGATTTAGGGAGAGAAAACTATTCAAAGTTGGGGCAGTTTTCCTAATTTTCAACGAGCTAAGAAAGGAAGATGTAAGTATGGCTAATAGATTAATTGATAAAAATGAATTTGACGGCAAGCGAGTTTTAGTTACAGGTGGAACAAAAGGTATGGGAGAAGCAATTGTTAAACGCCTTGCCCGTGTCGGTGCGACGGTTATTACTACGGCACGTACTGTTCCGAGCGATCTTGAAGCATCAGTTCAGTTTATTCAAGCAGATGTCAGCAAACCTGATGGGATAGAAACAGTAGTTAATGGAGTGATTGAACGCCTCGGTGGTATAGATATTTTAGTAAATAATGTTGGTGGGTCTTCTACTTCGGCGGGGGGAGCTCTGGTCATGAGTGATGATGACTGGCAGCAAGTATTTGATGCTAATTTGTTTTCTGCTGTTCGCCTAGACCGGGCATTTTTACCAGCAATGATTAAGAATGGTTTTGGGGTTATTGTTCACATGACATCTATTCGTCGTCGCTCCCCGGCAACGGAAACTTTGGTATACTCAGCTGCAAAAGCTGCTTTAGCAAACTATAGCAAAGGACTGGCAAATCAGGTGGCGCCTTATGGAGTACGTGTCAATACTGTGGCTCCAGGGTTTATAGAAACCAAAGCAGCGGAGCGGCTTATTCAACGCTTAGCGGATCATTCCGGTACGAATTATGACAGTGCAAAACAGGAAATGATGCATTCGCTTGGCGGTATTCCTCTTGGCCGGCCAGGGCGTCCCGAAGAAGTTGCCGAATTAGTTGCCTTTTTAGTATCCGATCGAGCTTCCTATATTACTGGATGCGAGCATGTCATTGATGGTGGAACACTGCGAACAATATAGTTAACTGTCAGGTGGAAAAATGCGAGTACAAAATAAGCAAACAAAAGGAGAAGATAGTATGATGATCAAATTACCGTCGATTATTGAAGCGTTTGTTCAAGGGAAGAATAATCACGATAGTGAGGCCGTGGTTGCTTGTTTTACAAATGATGCGGTTGTTCATGACGAGGGGCAGGAATTTCGCGGGACAGCGGCTATCAAAAAGTGGCTTGATGCCAGTATTGCAAAGTACAAATTTACACTAACTGCGAAAAAGCTTGTCGATTTTGATAAGGAAACAGTTCTTACCGCCGAAGTTTCTGGTGACTTTGAAGGAAGTCCCGTTCCGCTTGACTTTCATTTTACAATCAGGGAAGGCAAAATCGACAGGTTAAGTATTCTGTTGGCCGGCAAATAGTTTAGAGAACAAATTTCAGTACACGTATTGGGATAAAAGCAACTGCAGATTGACAAGAAACCTAAAACAGAAACGTGCTGGTAAAATAATGCTTATAATGTAAAAATATAGAAGGATTTAGCCTTTATAAAGAGAAGCTACCCATATTAACTTAGTTAGTAAATTTATGGCAGCTTCTCTTTTAGTTAGTTGACATCCCGATAAAATAAAGACAATTTAGATCTATCGTTTTTAATTGGGACAAGGAACCTGTCTCCGTGTCCCTTCGAATACTCTGAGGAGGTTAGTCGGATTAAGAAGTTACAAACACACTTGAAGATTTTATCACCAGATATCCCGAGAGAATTATCCGAAGTTACATTTCCAGATAGAAAGATTTGTGATGAGGACTATTTCGAGATGGGAATAATCAGTAATTGTATAATTGAGAATGAAGTGGCAGCGCATGTGTTCTTTGATAAAGTAATATTTGAAAATGTTGTCTTCCAAAAAGTTGATTTTAACGGATTAGAATTGACCGATGTTATTTTTGAAAAGTGTGATTTATCAAATGTTGACTTTAATGAAGCCAATATGCATCAAGTCGAAATGAGAAATTGCAAAATTGTAGGAATAAATTTAATGGGAGCAACATTGCGCAATGTGTTATTTGATAACTGCTATGGGGATTATGCTAACTTTCGTAATGTAAATTGCAAACAGGTCAAGTTTCATAACAGTTCATTAGCCAATGCCGATTTTTATACATCGACATTACTCAAGGTGCATTTTTCTAATTCAAGTTTAGAACAGATTCAGCTATCGGGTACTAAACTGGCAGGCGTTGATTTAAGTAGCTGTGAGTTTAGACAGATTGGTGTTACCATCGAAGATGTGCAAGGGTGTATCATTTCTCCACAACAAGCAGTTGGCTTCGCAAAACTATTTGGCTTGATTATCAACGAATAAATTTTTCCACGCCCACGTTAACGGCTTGATGCCAATTTTGCTATTCATTAAAACGTCACTACTGTCTTCGAAAAAGGTCGTCACCTTCTAAGGAGAGGATACCCATAATCTACCATGTTAGTAGATTTATGGGTTCTTTTCTTTAGATTTGGCCTTGCTAGTAGACTTATGGGCAGTTTCTTTTAAATTTGACATAGCGATAAAATAAAGACAATTTAGAACTATCGTTTAAAATTGGGGCAGGAACCTGTCCCCGCGACATACCCTATGATCGCTAGACTTCAAGTTAAGACGATATTTTTGTGGGGGCGTCGGACTATTAGGGCTCATTTATAAAAAAAATATGAAAAAAGAAAAAATTCAGCGTAATGTACATTTGCTAGCACTGAGAGTGAGAAAAATCAGAATATATTTTCAAAGATATTTAATTAATTTAAATAAGTATATTCACAAAATTTTAAAAATGTATTATACTACGATTACTAAACAAAATAGATAGAATTATCAATATTTTGTGAGGTATAGGAAATATGGGGCAAATTTAGTTAGGGGGTGATATAAAGTAAAGGCGAGGAGTTCGGTGAGAGAAGAGCATGCAGAATAATCGAAATTATAGTATGGATTGTAGTAATGTAAGAAAATAAGAAGCAACAAGAGGAGCAGATCTCGATGAGCAAATTAACTTTGAAAGAAAAGGTATCCTATGGTTTAGGTGATTTTGGTAATGGTTTTATGTTTGATATGGGGCAGATTTATCTACTCAAATTCTACACAGATGTCTTTGGTATTCCAGCAGCTGTAGCTGGGAGCATCTTTTTGCTCACTAAAATATTTGATGCGTTTATGGATCCAATCGCTGGTGCTTTTATTGATGCACGAAAAGCTGATCCTCGAACGGGGAAATTCAGAAAAATCATGTTTACCAGTAGTATTATTCTTGGTATATTATCCATATTTGTCTTTATGGCTCCCGACCTTTCTCCCACTGCAAAAATGATTTTTGGCTATGTCACCTACATGGCATGGGGTGTTGGATATTCCTTTACCAACGTTCCGTATGGGGCATTAGGAGCTGCCATGACACAAGATCCTAATGATCGAGCATCCCTGGCATCTTGGCGTCAAGCTGGTTCCCTAGGAGCATTGCTCATTACCAGTGTAATGGTAGTACCTCTAATTAAACAATTCTCAGATCCACGTGTAGCCTGGCCAGTAGTGGTTGCCTTTACTTCAGTAATCGGTGTTACAGCCTTTTATTTCTGTTTTAAAAATTGTAAAGAAGTCATTGTTGGTAAGAGTCTTGCTTCAGGTGAAAAAATTTCTATCAAAGCAATGGCTAGATCCATCTTTACCAATCGACCTTTATTGGCACTTATTTTAATGACAATTTTCACAATTTCGGCTTACAATATTAAATCTGCAATGATGATCTATTATTGTCAATATAATCTTGGCGACATTAGTTTGATGCCTTACATTAGTTTCATTACAATCGGATGTTCCTGCTTAGGGATTACCTTAATTCCTAAATTAACAAAACGATTTGGCAAGAAAAATACAGCTCTCATTGGTTTTGGTGTTAGTGTTGTTGCTGATTTAATTAACTTCTTGATTCCAGGCGATTTGGTTACGTTTACGATTTTAGCAAGTATTGCTTTTATTGGGATTAGTATTCCTAATGGCGTTACTTGGGCTTTTGTTTCTGATTCCATTGATTATGGTGAATGGAAAACAGGTGAAAGAAGAGAAGGGATTACTTATTCATTCTTTAATTTTGCACGTAAAATAGCACAATCCGTTTCTGGTTTCGCTTCTGGTATTGGTTTGTCTCTTGTGGGTTATGTACCAAATGTACAGCAGACGGAAAAAGCTCTAGGCGGAATCAAGGGGTTGTTGCTTTTATATCCAGCAGTGACCATATCTTGCGCAGCGCTTGTAATCGGGATTTTATATACTTTAAGTGACAAAAGACATGGAGAAATGATAGAAGAATTAAAAAATAGACTTGCTTAACAATAAAATCATAAGCAAGAGCTTGATAAATAGTTAGAATGTGATATTATTAAATCAACTTAATTAATTTAATTAATTAAGTTGATTTATGGAGGTGTTTGAGAAAATCATGCCAGAAGTGATAACTATTGGAGAAAGTATGGTTATGTTGATTGCAAACCAAGGAAAATCACTGGAATTAGTTTCAGCTTTTTCCCGCCATCTCGCTGGGGCGGAATCTAATGTTGCAATTGGTTTAGCTAGATTAGGGCATCAGACTGGATGGATAAGTGCAATTGGTAATGATCCTTTTGGCACGTATATACGTAATACCATTTCTGATGAAGGTGTCGATACATCTGCTGTAACTGTATCATTGGTGCATTCTACAGGTATGCTTGTGAAAGAACGAAATGATGGGGGAGATCCCCAAGTGTATTATTATCGGAAGGATTCAGCTGCAGCCAATTTCACATCTGAGATGCTGCAAGAAAGTTATTTTGAGAATGGAAAAATACTTCATATAACAGGTATCTTTCCAGCCCTTAGCCCTAGTAGTAAAGACGCCCTATTCACCGCCATCAAGATGGCAAAAAAACATGGCCTTATGATTTCCTTTGATCCTAATATCCGCCTAAAACTCTGGACGGCTCAAGAAGCAAAGAAAACACTGTTGGAA
>Ga0316613_10001074_pt1 | contig 19262 bp, 15 predicted proteins | sample OWC_soil_day10_C_2_FD_207647 | JGI IMG/M metagenome (GOLD analysis project Ga0316613, IMG submission 207647) | Wetland soil microbial communities from Old Woman Creek delta, Ohio, United States - OWC_soil_day10_CT_b | ecosystem: Environmental > Terrestrial > Soil > Wetlands | place: USA: Ohio...
CCGCCGGCAACCAGCACGGTTGCGGTGAACGAGACCGCAATGCTGCCGCTGCTGGGTTATTACCACCTGTTGCAGCGCATGACTCCCGCCGAACTCGCGCGCGAGCGCCAGACCCTGGCCAACATTCCCTCATCGCCCTCCGTGCACCTGCGCCAGGCGATGCTGCTCGGCATGCCGGCGCGCACTACCGCCGATCTGTCCAGGGCGCTGGCCTTGCTCGACACCCTCCAGCGCACGCACACGCCCGAGGCCGCCAGCCTGCACCCGCTGGCCCGCGTGCTGACGACGCAGTATCAGGAACGGCTCAAGCTGGAAAAGCAGAACGACGCCCTGACGCTCCAGCTGAAAGACGTTCAGCGGAAGAAAGACGAGCTGCAAGACAAGCTCGACGCCCTGACGGCGATCGAGCGTTCGATCCCGATCCGCCCCAACACCGCAAAACCGACGCCCTGAACACAGTAATGAACGACACTCCGAAGCTTCCTCCCGCGCACGTTCTGGTCATTGACGACGACCCCGATCTGCTGCGCCTCCTGTCCATGCGTCTTCGCGCATGGGGAATTCGCGTATCGGCCGCCGTTTCCGCGGAGGAGGGCTTGTCGCGCATCGATATTGAAACGCCGCAACTCGTAATCAGCGACATCCGGCTGCCAGGCAAGGACGGGCTGGCCTTGTTCAAGGAAATCCATGCATCGCGGCCAACGCTTCCGGTCATTCTGCTCACCGCGCACGGGACGATTCCGGATGCCGTGCAGGCCATGTCGCAGGGTGTTTTCGGGTACCTCACGAAGCCGTTCGACGCCAAACTGCTGTTCGACAAGGTGCAGCAGGCACTGCGCGTCTCACCGGTTTCCGCCGACCAGGCGGGCGGGAACGATGGAAGCTGGCAGGAAGGCTTCGTCTTTCGCAGCCGGTGCATGGCCGAGCTGATGGAGGAAGCCCGAGTCGTCGCTACCACCGATGCCAGCGTGCTGATCCGCGGCGAAAGCGGTACCGGCAAGGAAGTGCTGGCCCGCGCCATCCACCGTGCCAGCCCGCGCAGCAAGGCGCCCTTCGTGGCCATCAACTGCGGAGCGATTCCTGAACAGTTGCTGGAATCGGAACTGTTCGGCCATGTGCGCGGCGCGTTCACCGGGGCCACCGGCGAGCATACCGGCCTGTTCAAGGCTGCCGACGGCGGGACGCTGTTTCTCGACGAAATCGGCGACATGCCGCTCACGCTTCAGGTCAAGCTCTTGCGTGTGCTTCAGGACCAAGCCGTGCGCCCGGTCGGTGCCACCCGCGCCGACCCGGTCGACGTGCGCGTGCTGTCCGCCACTCACCGCGACCTCGAAGTTGCCATGGCCGAAGGGCAATTCCGCGAGGATCTGTATTACCGTCTCGACGTCGTGACGCTGACGCTGCCTCGCCTGGACGAAAGGAGGGAAGACATCCCGCTGCTGGCGAACCACTTCATGCAGCAATTGATGAAGAAGTACGACAAGGGGATCACCGGCATCGCCGCCGACGCGCTGGAGGTGCTCTCGGCGGCAAGCTGGCCCGGCAACGTTCGGCAACTCTACAACGTCATCGAACAATGCTGCGCCCTGGCCACCACATCACTGATCAGCGTCCCCCTCGTTCAACGCGCCTTGCGCGTACCGAGCGTGGAAGCACTCACCTACGCCGAGGCAAAACAGCGTTTCGAACGCAATTACCTGATCCAGCTGCTGAAGCTCACCGAAGGCAACGTCGCGGACGCCGCGCGCCTCGCGGATCGCAACCGTACCGAGTTCTACAGGCTGCTGCAGAAGCATGAATTGACACCGGACATGTTCCGCCCCGCGGCGAACGCTGCAGGCGAAGCGGAGACCCCACCCCCCGAAGCCTCGTGAGGAAAGTTGTTCGTCACACCGGCAGCACTGAAATATCCTGAAACATCCGGATGCCGCCACGACACAGGCGAGACACACCTCGCCGCCATACTTGTCATGATTCAACTGACCCTACGGGAGAAGAATGACCATGACTCAGATGACCACGACCGCAGCCTCCGCCGGGAGGCAGCTCGACAACGCGAGCGCCACCGACACCTGGCTCAAGAAATACTCCACGCCGCTGACGGCCACCACGGCCATTGTCGCCTGCGTCACCGGGGTGATGATGTTCTTCAATCTCTTCAAAGGGGACGTGAAGGCCATGCACGAGTGGCTGGGCATGGCCTTTGTCGTAGCGACAGTCCTGCATCTGGTTCGCCACCGCCGCCCATTGACGTTCATGATGAAGCAAGGCCGGACACTTGTGCTGCTGGTGGTGACGCTGCTGGTTTCGGCTGCGTTTCTCTATCCCGGCGCTGAAAAGCAGAGCAACCCGATTCGCCCGATGATCAATGCCGTGCTTCGCGCGCCAATCAAGGATCTGGCACCGGTGCTCAAGATATCCGGGGACGAAATGATGGCTCGCCTTGAAGATGCCGGCGTGAAGAGTGCAGCCCCGGCTGATTCCATCGAGCAGCTGGCGAAATCCGCTGGCACCGAGCCCTTCCAGCTCCTCAACGCCGTGATGAACCCGCCGAAGGACAAGGACTGAGCGGCACTATCCGTGTCGTTCGATTCTGGTTTCCGATTCTTCTTGCGAAACGGGCATGACAAGGCCTAGGCTTGCCATATGGCATTTTCAGCGTTCTCAAGGAGAAACTCATGTATACCCGTTCCAGAACACACGCCCTCATCACTACGATCAAGACGCTGGGCATCAGCGTTTTGATGGGATTCAGCCTGCACGGGGCGGCGGCGGGTGTTGACAGTCTGTCATCCGGGGACACCGCGTCGGGACTCAAGGAAGCGCTGACGCGGGGCGCCGAGGTCGCGGTAGGACAGCTAGGCAAGAAGGACGGGTTTCTCGGCGACAAGCGCGTGCGTATCCCTCTGCCCGAATCCGCGCGTTCGGTGGAAAAGGCGATGCGCACGTTCGGCATGAAGAAGCAGGCCGACGAGTTGCTCGAGACAATGAACCGCGCAGCCGAAATGGCGGTTGTCGAGGCCAAGCCGATTCTGATCAACGCAGTGAAGAACATGAGTTTCGATGACGCGCGCGGCATCCTGACCGGCGGAAACGACGCCGCGACGCAATACTTCCGGCGTACGACATCGAACGACATCGCCGCCAAGTTCTTGCCGATCGTCAAGACCGCCACCGCCAAGGTCGATCTGGCCGGCCAGTACAACCAGTACGCGGGACAGGCAGCCAAGCTGGGCCTGCTCGACAAGAAGGACGCGGATCTCGATACCTACGTCACCCACAAGGCAATGGACGGACTGTTCCTGATGATCGCCGAGCAGGAAAAGGCGATCCGCAAGGACCCGGTCGGAACGGGTTCGGCCATGCTCAAGAAGGTGTTTGGCGCGCTCAAGTAGCGTCGACCATGCCGAGAAACCGGGGCGCAAGGACATGACATGCAAGAATCGCATCGAGCTCAGACCTGCCCAGGCTGGCCGAAACCCCGGTAAATATTGACAATCAATGGCTTAGGGGGTAGATTCAGCCTCCTTCTCCGGCTTGTCGCCGGACCCGCGCCGATTTGAAGTTCAGCTTGCAGGCGCGTAACAAATGTGGCTAAAGCGGGCGTGATTCGATGAACTCTCCGAAACCCGTTCGCTCATTACGCTGAACGGGTTTTTCATTTTTGAGGTTTCCCAATGCAGCCAGACCGCACCGCCGAACTCTCCGCCCTTCTCAAGCAACGCGTATTGATTCTCGACGGCGCCATGGGCACGATGATCCAGCGGCACAAGCTGCAGGAAGCCGACTATCGGGGCACGCGTTTTTCCGACCATCCACATGATCTCAAGGGCAACAACGATCTGTTGCTGCTGACCCGCCCGGAAGTGATCCGCGGCATCCATGCCGAATACCTGGCGGCCGGCGCCGACATTCTCGAAACCTGCACCTTCAACGCCACCTCGCTATCGCAGGCGGACTACAAGCTGGAATCGATCGTCTATGAATTGAACGCTGCTGGCGCCCGCCTGGCGCGCGAGGTTTGCGACGAATTCACGGCAAAGGATGTGAAGAAGCCGCGTTTTGTGGCCGGCGTCCTCGGCCCGACATCGCGCACGGCATCGATCTCGCCAGACGTGAACGATCCCGGATACCGTAACGTGAGCTTCGACGATCTGGTGGCCAGTTACACCGAGGCGGTTCGTGGCCTGACGGACGGGGGCGCCGATATCCTGCTGGTGGAAACCATCTTCGACACGCTCAACGCCAAGGCCGCGCTGTTCGCCATCGAACAGTTCTTCGCCGAGCAAGGACGCCGCTGGCCGGTGATGATTTCCGGAACGATCACCGACGCTTCCGGGCGCACGTTGTCCGGCCAGACAGCAGAGGCCTTCTGGAACTCGCTGCGCCACATCAAGCCATTGTCATTCGGCCTCAACTGCGCGCTCGGCGCCAAGGAACTGCGCCAGTACGTCAAGGAACTCGCGCGCATCTGCGACTGTTACGTCTCGGCACACCCGAACGCCGGACTGCCGAACGCTTTCGGCGGCTACGACGAGACGCCGGACATGCTGGCCGACGAAATCGCTGATTGGGCCAGACATGGCTTCGTGAATATCGTCGGCGGCTGCTGCGGCACCTCGCCTGACCATATCGCCGCCATCGCACGCAAGGTCGCCGGGGTTACGCCTCGCGTCATTCCCGACGTCGAGAAGAAACTCCGGCTCTCCGGGCTGGAGCCGTTCAACGTCGGGCCGGAGTCTCTGTTTGTCAACGTTGGAGAACGCACCAACGTCACCGGCTCGCGCATCTTCGCGAAAATGATCCTCGAAGGGCGCTTCGACGATGCGCTGGCGGTAGCCCGGCAGCAGGTGGAAAACGGCGCGCAGGTGATCGACATCAACATGGACGACGCGATGCTCGACGGCAAAGCGGCGATGGACCGTTTCCTCAAGCTGATCGCCTCGGAGCCGGACATCTCGCGCGTGCCGATCATGCTCGATTCCTCGAAATGGGAAATCATCGAAGCCGGCCTGAAGTGCATCCAGGGCAAGGGCATCGTCAATTCGATCTCGATGAAGGAAGGCGAGGCCAAGTTCATAGAGCAGGCCAGACTCGCCCGCCGCTACGGCGCCGCGGTGATCGTCATGGCATTCGACGAGAAGGGCCAGGCCGACACCTATGCGCGCAAGACGGAAATCTGCAAACGCGCCTACGACCTGCTCATCGGCATCGGTTTTCCGGCCGAGGACATCATCTTCGACCCGAACATTTTCGCCATCGCGACGGGCATCGAGGAGCACAACAACTACGCCGTCGATTTCATCGAGGCCTGCCGCTGGATACGCACCAACCTGCCGCACGCGCAGATTTCCGGCGGCGTCTCGAATGTCTCATTCTCCTTCCGCGGCAACGATCCGGTGCGCGAGGCGATCCACACGGTCTTCCTTTACCACGCGGTCAAGGCGGGGCTGTCGATGGGCATCGTCAATGCCGGCATGGTGGGCATCTACGACGATCTCGATCCGGCGCTGCGCGACAAAGTGGAAGCCGTGGTGCTGAACAAGTCGCCCGACGCCGGCGAGGCGCTGGTCGAGTTCGCGCAGACGGTGAAAGAAGGCAAGACCAAGGAGAGCGGTCCGGATCTGAGCTGGCGCGAGTTGTCGGTGGACAAACGCCTGGAACACGCGCTCGTCAAGGGCATCACCGAGTTCGTCGTCGCCGACACCGAGGAATGCCGCGCCGCACTGGCTGCAGCCGGCAAGCCGCCGCTGTCCGTGATCGAAGGTCCGCTGATGGGCGGCATGAACGTCGTCGGCGACCTGTTCGGCGCCGGCAAGATGTTCCTGCCGCAGGTGGTCAAATCGGCGCGCGTGATGAAGCAGGCGGTCGCCCATCTGATTCCCTACATCGAAGAGGAGAAGCGCCGTACCGGCGCGGCCAGCAAGGGCCGGGTCATCATGGCCACCGTCAAGGGCGACGTGCATGACATCGGCAAGAACATCGTCGGCGTGGTGCTCGGCTGCAACGGCTACGAGGTCATTGACCTCGGCGTCATGGTCTCGTGCGACAAGATCCTGCACGCGGCCAAGGAGCATGGCGCTCAGGCGATCGGCCTCTCTGGCCTGATTACGCCGTCACTGGAGGAAATGAGCCACGTCGCGGCCGAGATGCAGCGGCAAGGCTTCGACGTTCCGTTGCTGATCGGCGGCGCGACGACGAGCCGGGCGCACACGGCGATCAAGATCGCGCCGAACTACGAAGGAACGGTCGTCTATGTGCCCGACGCCTCGCGCGCCGTCGGCGTGGTCACAAAACTGTTGTCGGAAGATCAATCCGCCGGCTACATCGAGTCAATCGCCGCCGACCACGAGCGCGTGCGTTCACAGCATGCCAGCAAGAAGGCGACTCCGCTCGTCACGCTCGACGCGGCGCGCGCCAACCGCTTCGCATGGAACGGCGATCCGGCTTACCGGCCCGTCGCGCCCGCCAGACCGGGATTGCACGTCCTGCGTGAAGTCGACCTGGGAACGCTGGCCGAGTACATCGACTGGGGTCCGTTCTTCCAGACCTGGGACCTGGCCGGCAGCTTCCCGAAGATTCTCGACGACAGCATCGTCGGCGAATCGGCACGCGGCGTTTTCGCCGACGGCAAGGCGATGCTGGAGAAGATCGTCAAGGAGAAGTGGCTTACGGCCAACGCCGTGTGCGGCCTTTACCCGGCCAACGCGGCAGGCGACGACATCGAGATCTACCGCGACGAATCGCGCACACAGGTGCAGATGACCTGGCACAACCTGCGCCAGCAGCACGAGCGCCCGTCCGGCAAGCCGCATTACTGCCTGTCGGACTTTGTCGCCGACAAGGGAACCCCGGACTGGATTGGTGCCTTCGCCGTCACCGCCGGAATCGGTATCGAGAAAAAACTGGCGGAGTTCGAAGCGGCTCACGACGATTACCACACGATCATGCTGAAGGCCTTGGCGGACCGCCTTGCCGAAGCCTGCACCGAGTGGCTGCATGCTCAGGTCCGGCGTGTTTACTGGGGTTATGCCGCCGACGAGTCGCTGGCGAACGAGGCCATGATCCGGGAGGAGTACCAAGGCATACGTCCGGCTCCCGGCTATCCGGCCTGTCCGGACCATACGGCCAAGGGCGGTCTGTTCACGTTGCTCGACGCGCCTTCCAATGCGGACATGGGACTCACCGAGTCGTTCGCCATGACCCCGGCGGCTTCGGTATCCGGCTTCTACTTCGCGCACCCGCAAGCGCAGTACTTCGCGGTCAGCAAGATCGGGCGCGACCAGCTCGAAGACTGGGCAAAACGCACCGGACACGGCATCGCCGAAGCAGAGCGCTGGCTGGCACCGATTCTGTAAGGCAATGGTCATGCAGTCGGAGTATCTCCCCGATTTTGTCGAACACGAGGCCAACCTGGCGGGGCGCAACACGCTGGCCCTGCCGGGGCACGCCGCGCTCTACGCGCGGATCACGGCCACTGCGCAGTTGCTTGAACTGGCCGAGGCCAGCGCCAGCCAGAACATCCATTTGTTTGTCCTCGGAGGCGGAAGCAATCTTGTGCTTACCGGCGATTTCGACGGGCTTGTCATGCAGATGGCGATTCCCGGACGGGAGCTGGTCGGCGAGGATGACGACGCATGGTATGTGCGCGGCGGTGCCGGGGAGAATTGGCACGAGTTCGTGCAATGGACGCTTGCCCAAGGCTGGCCGGGCCTCGAAAACCTGTCGCTGATTCCTGGCACGGTCGGCGCTGCGCCAATCCAGAATATCGGGGCGTATGGACTCGAGGCCGCCGATCGCTTCCATGCACTGACTGCCATCGACATGCACGGCGGGAAGTCCGTGCGTTTCGATCGCTCAGCCTGCTGCTTCGGCTATCGCGACAGCGTGTTCAAGCAAAACGGATGGCATCTCGACGGACGTTTCGTCATTACCGACGTCACTTTCCGCCTGCCCAAACGTTGGCAGCCACTGATCGGTTATGCCGACGTCACGCGCGAGCTGGCATCGCATGCGATAGCGGAACCCTCAGCGCAGCAAGTGGCCGAAGCGATCATCGCCGTGCGTCAGCGCAAGCTGCCCGACCCCTCACGGATTCCCAACACCGGCAGTTTTTTCCACAATCCCGTTGTCGATTCGGCCGTGGCCGCGCACCTGCTTTCGAAACATCCCGCCATGCCGCATTACCCACAGCCTGACGGCCGCATCAAGCTGGCTGCCGGCTGGCTGATCGAGCAGGCCGGCTGGAAGGGGCGGGATATCGGCCTCGCCGGAATGTATGAGAAGCAGGCGCTGGTGCTGGTCAATCGAGGCGGCGCAACGGGAACCGACATCGTCACGCTGATGCATGCGGTGCAGCGCGACGTCCATGACCTTTTCGGCGTGGACCTGACGCCGGAGCCCGTATTCCTCTGAACGCGGCGTTCAGGCCGTTCAAGCCGTCTGGACGCGCTCGAAACGCACCTGGCCGTACATTTCCGGGTTGTTGTTGGCAATCCAGTAAGCAGCCTCGGATTCGGCCCGTTCCCACGCTGCCGCCCGCAGCGGGATCTCCTGCACGGAACCATCGGCTTTCGGCCAAAGCAGGGTATAGCTGCGGACGCCCCCGCGCTCCTGCAAGCGGATCTGCCGTTCCCAATGCGGCGCCTGGCGTTGCAGGGTGGAAAAGAAAGGATCGACGCTCAAGCGGTACAGCGGGCCTTTTCCGCGGTGCTGAACAATGTAGTCGCGCCCGTTCCCGCTTTCCTCAATCACCTGCCACTCGGCGCACCCTTCGATGATCGCCCGAATCGCCTTGCCGTTTCCGTCATCGATCATCTCTGCCTGTACGGCATGTGATTCGGCTTCTCCTTCGACCAGGTCATGCCAGGGCAGACCGGAACGCGTCGGAGGAGGGAAGGGGAGCGGACGCTTTCCTTCCCTGATTCGCGCGAAGAGCGAGGACTTGAGAACATCCTCCAGTGCAATCAGGGGAAACGCCGTACGCGGCTGAGACGGGAAACTTCCCGCCCCCATGTAGCCCACATCCCACAGTGTTTTCAGCCACTCGGCGGCATCCAGCGCCACCTGTGCCAACTGCACGTCCAGTTCCTTGCCGCCGGATTCTTGCGCCGGTTCTTCGACACTGCGCTCCAGTAGTTCCGCCTCGCGCATGCGGGCGCGCAGGCATTCCTTGAACAACCGGCCCACCCATTCCGCATCATCCGGCGGCAAGCAGGTGATACGGTCGGCAAAGATCATCAGATCATCGGCGTCCAGCGGTTGTGTTTCCTCGTCCATCGCATCCTCGCAAACGTTGTTATACGCGGTCATTTCGTCCCTGAAGCGCGGTAGTTTAACCAGATACGGCGCCTTCGCTTGTAAAGTCTTTCACACCGCTGCCATAATCGCCGGATGACAACACCCTCGCTCAAACGCTTCGCCTGGCTGTCGATTGCCGCGGCTATTGGAACCATCGTCCTCAAGGGAATCGCCTGGTGGCTGACCGGTTCGGTCGGTCTGCTGTCGGACGCTCTCGAATCCTTCGTGAATCTTGCTGGGGCCATGATGGCGCTGGCCATGCTGACGATCGCCGAACAGCCGGCTGACGATCAGCACGCTTTCGGACACGGCAAGGCCGAGTATTTTTCCAGCGGTTTCGAAGGGCTGCTGATCCTGCTCGCCGCAATTGCCATCGGCGTATCCGCGGTGGAGCGCCTGATGAATCTGCAGCCCTTGTCCGATGTCGGCATTGGTCTCGGCGTGTCGGTCGCTGCATCGCTCGTGAACTTCTTCACGGCGCGCGTACTGATGGCGGCGGGGCGCGAGCACCGTTCGCTGACGCTCGAGGCGGACGCCCACCACCTGATGACGGACGTGTGGACATCGGTCGGCGTCATAGCCGGTGTCGGGGCCGTTGCTTTCACCGGTTGGCTTTGGCTTGATCCCGTGATCGCCATCATAGTCGCACTGAACATCGTGTGGACCGGCTGGAAACTGATCCATCGCTCGACTTCCGGATTGATGGACGGATCGCTGCCACCGGACGATCACGCCGTGGTGGTGGATATTCTCGCCCGCTATCGCGAACAGGGAATCGACTACCACGCGCTCCGCACGCGCGAGTCGGGGGCGCGGCGGTTCGTGGAATTGCACGTGCTGGTTCCCGGCGCTTGGTCGGTTCGCGCCGGGCACGATCTGGCCGAGCGGATGGAAGGCGACATCCGCAACGCGCTGCCGCGCACCACCGTCATCACGCACCTGGAACCGCTGGAAGATCCCGTATCCCACGAGGATATCGCGCTTGACCGCTAGATCGATCGCGTCTCGGGGCGCCCTCGCGCTCTCGATCATGCTCCTGGCGGCACTGCCATCATTGGCCTTCGCCTGGAATGCCGCAGGACATCGCCTCGCAGCCGCAGTCGCCTGGGATAACATGAGGCCGGAGACCCGGGCGGAGGCATCCCGCTTGTTGCGCCTGCACCCCGACCATGCGCACTGGCTCAAGCGCGCGGGAAACGACGATACGGAAAGAAAGGTCTTCATCGAGACCTCGACTTGGCCGGACGTCATTCGCAAGGACCCGCGCTTCTACTCAGTGGGGGTGGATGAGCCGACGCCGACGCTGCCTGGATTCCCTGACATGGAGCGACGGACGAACTGGCATTACGTGAATATTCCCCTCGACACACCTGGAAACAAGGCGCCGATCTCGGGACTGCTCGATCGGCAATTACTTGAATTGCCGAAGGCGCTCGCCGACTCCGCTTCCGATCGGGAGCGCGCTTACGTACTCCCCTGGATCGTTCATCTCGTCGCCGAAGCGCATCAACCGCTGCATACCAGCGCACGCCGCGCGGCTGACGACAGATGGGACAAACTGGGCAATGGGCTCGAAGTGCAGAACCCGTTCAACCCACGCAAGCAGGTTTCGAGCCTGCACGCCTTCTGGGACGACCTGCCTGGGCCGTCTTGGCTGCGTGACGAAAGACTCGACACAACGGCCCTGGCGCTGATGGCCGCTTATCCACGCCCAAGCCGAGTAACCTCCAGCAAGCACTGGATTGAAGAGAGCTGGCAAATCGCCCATGACAGCGCCTACCCCGCCGGAAATGAAGCGGTTTCGGTCATCTCTGAGGCGTTTTTTGAAAACAGCCGGAAGATTGCCGACCAGCGTATCGCGCTGGCCGGCTACCGTCTGGCCGATTTGCTGAATCGGGCGCTCGCGCCGGTCTCGCAGAAAAATCAGCGATAACCCGCAGCCAGCGCACGCAGGCGCGCAACACGCTCTTCCGTTGCCGGGTGCGTGCTGAACAGGCTGGCAATCCCGCCACCATGCAAGGGATTCATGATCATCATCTGCGCCGTGGCCGGATGCTCCTCGGCAGCCATCATCGGGATTCCGCGCGCGTAGTGGTCGATCTTGGTGAGGGCATCGGCCAGCGCATTGGGATCGCCGCAGATCTCGGCGCCGCCACGGTCCGCCTCGAACTCGCGAGCGCGCGAAATGGCCATCTGGATCAGGGAAGCCGCCAACGGCGCAAGCAGCGCCACCAGAATGCCTGCCAAGGGGTTGGCCGGGCGCCCTTCGGAGTCACGGCCACCAAAGAGCACGGCAAAGTTGGCCAAGGCCGAAATGGCACCCGCCATCGTCGCCGAGATCGTCGAAATCAGGATGTCGCGATGCTGGACATGCGCCAGTTCGTGCGCCATCACGCCGCGAATCTCGCGTGCGGACAGCAGGTTGAGGATACCTGTCGTCGCGGCTACCGCAGCGTTTTCCGGATTGCGTCCGGTAGCAAAGGCATTGGGCTGCGCCTCCTCGATCAAGTAGACACGCGGCATCGGCAGTCCGGCGCGCTGCGCCAATTCGCGCACCATGGCGTAGAACTGTGGCGCGGACGTCTCATCGACTTCTTGCGCGTTGTACATGCGCAATACCATCTTGTCCGAGAACCAGTAGGCGAAGAAATTCATCGCGCCACCGAAAACCAACGCCATAATCATGCCGTTGGCCCCTCCCAGATAGGAACCGATAGCGCCGAACAAGGCCACGATGGCCGCCATCAGGACAGTCGTCTTTAGCCAGTTGCCGAACATGTTGCGATCTCCTCAGAGTAACGGGACAAGGCGGAGAAAACTCCGCCAGCACTTAGATTGGGAGCAACAGAATAAATTCAAGGAGCAAGAGCAGCTGAGGAAAACACCGCCCCGGGACGAACCGGATTTCCGGCCAGGAACTGCGCGGCGGGCAGACGTTTTCCTCCCGCTTTCTGCAATTCGCACAGACGAAGGCCGCCCTCGCCGCACGCGACAACAATTCCGTCCCGATCCGCCGACACGACCGTCCCAGGAGCGGCATTCACCGCTGCCAGTTCCGACGCCCATACCTTGATGGTGGCGCCCTCAAGCACCGCCGTTGCCCCGGGAAATGGGTTGAAAGCCCGCACCTGACGATCCAGTTGTGTTGCCGACATTCGCCAGTCAAGTGGCGCTTCCGACTTTTCGATCTTTGCCGCGTAGGTGACACCTTCTTCGGGCTGTGGCTCAGCAGCAACAGGCAATTGGGCCAAGGTTTCGACGATCAGGCGAGCGCCAAGATCAGCCAGCTTGTCGTGCAACGATCCCGTCGTGTCGCTCGCGGCGATCGGCAGTTGCCCCCTGTTCAATACCGGCCCCGTATCCAGCCCGGCTTCCATCTGCATGATGCACACGCCGCTTTCGGCATCTCCGGCAAGTATGGCGCGCTGGATCGGCGCGGCCCCGCGCCAGCGCGGCAACAGGGACGCATGGATATTGATGCACCCCAGTCGCGGCATATCCAGCACGGCTTGCGGCAAGATCAATCCATATGCCGCGACAATCATGGCGTCGGCCTGCACCTCTCGCACCCGCTCCTGGGCTTCCGGAGCCTTCAGTGTCGGCGGCTGAAACACGTCTATCCCGGAAGCCAGTGCGACCTCCTTGACGGGCGAGGGGCGAAGGCTCATTCCCCGGCCGGAAGGCCTGTCCGGTTGCGTGAGAACCATTGCCACCTGATGGCCGGCGGCGAGAATAGCGTTGAGGGCGTGTGCTGCGAAGTCCGGCGTGCCGGCGAAAATGAGCTTCATGCGGTAATCTTTGCCTGCTTGGCGAGCTTTGCCTTGATGCGGGTCTGCTTGAGCAGCGAAAGGTGCTCGACGAATACCTTGCCCTCCAGATGATCGATCTCATGCTGCAGGCACACGGCCAACAATCCGTCCGCCTCGATCGTCTTTTCCTCTCCTTCGAGATCCTGATAGCGGACCACGACGCTCTCGGCACGCTCGACCTTGTCATAGATACCGGGCACCGACAGGCAGCCTTCCTCGCACACCTTTTTCCCCTCGCTCTCGACTATTTCGGGATTGATGAGCGCAAGCAACTCGTCGCGCGTTTCGGAGATGTCGATGACGATCACGCGCTTGTGCACGTCAACCTGGGTCGCCGCCAGCCCGATCCCGGGCGCTTCGTACATTGTTTCCGCCATGTCGCGCACCAGCCGCTTGATGTTGTCATCGACTTTTTGCACGCGGGTAGCGACCTTCTTCAGGCGCAAATCGGGATAGCGAAGAATTGGTAGAAGTGCCATAAAAAGCTTGATTGGATAAGTAATTACGTGCAGAATCTAATGCAACATCTATAAATACAGTGCAATATTTGCGCATTGTAGGCGATGTTTTCGGCAGGCGGCGATCGCGTGATACGACAAGCAAAATGCCTCGCAGTTCGCCGTGTCTGAGTCACTGCAAAATCTACAACGTGCTGACCGCGCGTTCGTATGAGGATAACACGATGATCCGCATTATATCCGCGCTCATTCTGGCCTTTGCCGCTATGTTCGCCGTAGCCGCCGACAAGCCGCTCGAGCTCGCCACCACGGCGCCGACGCAACACGTCGTCGTTCCCGGCGACACGCTCTGGGACATTTCCGCCAAGTTCCTCAAGGAACCCGGGCGCTGGCCCGAGATCTGGCGCATGAACAAGGCGCAGATCAAGAATCCGCACCGCATTTACCCCGGCGATGTGATCATCCTTGAACGCGATGCCAAAGGCAGACCTTACCTGCGGCTGCAGTCGAAGATCCGCCCGCAGATTTACGCCGAAGCGCTGCCAAACGCGATTCCGCCGATTCCGCCCAACGTCATCGAGCCGTTCATTGCGACGCCGCTGATTACCGAAGCAGGCGAACTGGATTCCGCAGCGCGCATCACCGCCACGCAGGAAGACCGGGTGATGGTGGGCAAGGGTGACACCGCCTACGTCGAAAAAGCCGATCCCGCGCAAAAAGAGTGGCAGATCTACCGCAACGGGAAAGCACTCTACGATCCGGAGAACCCCGAGGTCATTCTCGGCTACGAAGCTTTCCATCTTGGATCGGCAGTCCAGGTTCGGCCGGGAGATCCCGCAGTTTTCGAGATCGTCACCGCAAAGCAGGAAATCGCGCGCGGAGACCGACTGGTTCCGGCTATTCGCCCTGACCTCGTCGACTATGTTCCGCACATGCCGGACACGACGATCGACGCCCGTGTGATTTCGGTTTATGGCGGCGTTGGGGCTGGTGGAAGACTGTCGATCGTAGCCATCAGCCGGGGCCAGATGGACGGGGTTGAGGTTGGTCATGTTCTCGCGCTGTCCCGCAACCGCATCGTCACGCAACGCGATGAAGACGATCGCAAGATCGAGGTTGTCATCCCGGCCTTGCCGACCGGGCTGGTATTCGTGTTCCGGACTTTCGACAGGATTTCCTACGCGCTGGTGGTTCGTTCCGAAGGGACTGTTGAAGTCAACGACTTCGTTCGAACCCCCTGATAGATGACGGGCACCGAGTCTCTATCCGCCTGGCTGAGACTGACCCTTACTCCGGGTATTGGCGGCGAAACGCAGCGCAAGCTGCTAGCCGCCTTCGGGTTGCCCGACGCTGTTTTCACAGCCAGCTACAGCGCCCTGCGCGGCGTGATTGGCGACAAAGCAGTTCGCCTGCTGCTCGACACCAACAACGAAACCGCCGTCGCGAATGCGGTGGCATGGTCCCAGGGAGATAGTCAGCACATCATTACGCTGGCCGATCCCGAATACCCCCAAACGCTTCTTGAAATTCCTGATCCGCCTACGATTCTGTACGTTCGCGGCGACGTGGGACTGCTCAATCGCCCGATACTTTCGATGGTGGGAAGCCGTAACCCGACCCCGCAGGGAATCCAGAACGCCGAGCGATTCGCGGGCGCACTTGCAGAGGCGGGGCTTGTCATTGCCAGCGGCCTCGCTCTCGGCATCGACGCTGCCGCGCATCGTGGCGCGTTGGCGGTCAATGGCGGGACCGTCGCCTTCATCGGCACGGGAATCGATCGCATATATCCGGCTCGCAATTGCGACTTGGCTCGCGAAATCGGCAGCCGTGGAGCGATTGTTTCCGAGTTTCCGATTGGCACACCGGTAATCGCCGCTAATTTTCCCCGACGCAACCGGCTTATTTCAGGGATTTCCCTAGGCGTTCTCGTCGTCGAGGCCGCGATCGAGAGCGGCTCCTTGATCACGGCGCGGCTTGCCGGCGAGCAAGGGCGCGATGTCTTCGCCATTCCAGGATCGATTCATTCACCGCAGTCCAAAGGTTGCCATAAGCTGATCAAACAGGGCGCAAAGCTGGTTGAAAGCGCCGAGGACGTTATCGAGGAGATGAACTGGAGTTCTTCCCCGACCGCCCAGCCTGAATCGGCAAGCCCGTCCATGACCGCCTCCCTGTCCGCTCACCAGGAGCTCCTTCCCCTAATGGGCTTCGATCCGTGCGGACTGGACGAGTTGGTCGCGCGCTCCGGCTTGACCGCCGACGTGCTTTCGGTGATGCTTCTGCACCTCGAACTCGAAGGACACATTGCAAGCCTCCCCGGCAATCGCTATCAGCGACTGCAGAATCATTGACTTTTCCCTATCAGCTTGACCGGCAACTCTTCATCGCAGTGACTGACATGCCGGTCTTGTTCGCCTAATGATCGACATCCTCGTCTACCTTTTTGAAAACTACCACGACCTCTCCTCTCACCCCGAAAACGAAGCTCTGGCGCGCAAGCTCGGCGCCGTAGGTTTCGAGAAACAGGATATTTCGACCGCACTGGACTGGCTTTCGGAGCTGAAGAACGCGCCGGTTCAGCCTCTCGCATCCCATAGCGACTCGATCCGTATTTTTTTGCACGAGGAACTCAGCAAGCTGGGACCCGACAGTTACCGCTTCCTTGTCTTTCTCGAATCCGCGGATCTGATTACAGCCGCCCAGCGCGAAATCATCATCGACCGGGTCATGGTGCTTGATGACTCCCCTGTGCCATTGGACCGATTCAAGATCATCGTCCTGATGGTCTTATGGAGTTGCGAACAATTCCTCGAGCCGCTGATCGTCGAGGAATTATTGTCCGAGAACGATCCGCTCGTTTGCCACTAGGCCAGAGCGTCCGGCTGACGGCGCATGAATGTTTCTTGCCAATCCTCATATAGTGCTCTTATCATGCGCTGCGACATGGCGGTCAAATAGAATGCCAATAACATATACATTACACGTAGCAATTTCGGGCATAGATAATTCATGAGCAAGAAGCTGATCATTGCCGAAAAACCTTCGGTTGCCGCTGACATAGCGCGCGCGCTGGGCGGATTTGCCAAACATGATGACTACTTCGAGAGCGACGACCACGTCATCTGCTCTGCCGTCGGCCATCTGCTCGAGCTGGCGTGCCCCGAGGAATACGAAGTCAAACGGGGGAAGTGGTCATTTGCGCATTTGCCCGTCATTCCACCGCACTTTGATCTCCGCCCGATAGAAAAAACCGAATCGCGCCTCAAATTGCTGGCGCGACTGATCAAGCGCAAGGATGTCGGCAGCCTGGTGAACGCATGCGACGCGGGGCGCGAAGGCGAGCTGATCTTCAACTACATCGTTCAGCACGTCAAAGCCAACAAGCCGATTGAACGCCTCTGGCTTCAGTCGATGACACAGCAAGCCATTCGCGATGGTTTTTCGCGCCTGCGTTCCGGAGATGACATGCGCGGCCTGGCGGATGCCGCCGTGTGCCGATCGGAATCCGACTGGCTCGTAGGCATCAACGGCACCCGTGCGATGACGGCGTTCAACTCGAAGACAGGAGGATTCCACCTGACTACGGTCGGGCGCGTCCAGACTCCTACGCTCGCGTTGATCGTCGACCGCGAGGAGAAAATCAGGAAGTTCAAACCCCGGCCTTACTGGGAACTGGAAGGAGTCTTCAAATGCCCGAACGGCGAATACCGGGGGCGTTGGTACGACGAGCAGTTTTCCAAAGGCAAATCCGAGGACGAAGAACATCTGCGTGCCGACCGGATCTGGGATGAACAACGCGCCAAAGCGCTGCAGGACAAATGCGCCGGGCAGCCCGGCGTGGTCAGCGAAGAGGCCAAGCCGACAACCCAGCTTTCACCCCTGCTTTACGACCTGACCAGCCTGCAGCGCGAAGCCAACAGCCGGTTCGGCTTTTCCGCCAAGGGGACTCTGGCGCTCGCACAAGCGCTGTACGAAAAGCACAAGGTACTTACTTATCCGCGGACCGATTCGCGCGCGCTCCCCGAGGACTACATCGGGAGCGTCAAGGAGACGCTCAAGACGCTTACCGGAGAAGGCGTAGGCAAGGGACACGACGAAGCGCTGCTCGCCCAGTATTCTCCTTTCGCCCACCAGATTCTCGCCCGCAACTGGGTTTTGCCGAACAAGCGCGTCTTCAACAACGCGAAGATTTCCGACCACTTCGCCATCATCCCGACCCAGCAGGCGCCAAAGCATCTTTCCGAGCCGGAACAAAAGCTCTACGACATGGTCGTCAAGCGCTTCCTCGCCGTTTTCTATCCGGCGGCGGAATACATGGTCACCACGCGCATCACCCGTGTCGAAGGTGAGCCGTTCAAGACCGAAGGCAAGGTGTTGGTCACTCCGGGCTGGCTCGCCGTCTACGGCAAGGAAGGGCAGGTAGGTGAAGAAGGCAACCTGGTGGCGGTTGATGCCGGGAAGAAGGTAAGTACCGAAGAGATCATCCTCAACGCCACCGAAACGCGTCCACCCGCCCGTTACTCAGAAGCCACGCTGCTTTCTGCGATGGAAGGCGCGGGAAAAATGGTGGATGACGAGGAACTGAAGGCTGCCATGGCTGGGCGTGGCTTGGGGACGCCGGCAACGCGCGCACAGATCATCGAAAACCTGATCGGCGAACAATACGTCCACCGCGAGGCGCGTGAGCTTCAGGCAACGGCAAAGGCTTTTTCGCTGATGACGCTGTTGAACGGCCTGGGAATCCGCGAACTGACGGCGCCCGAATTGACCGGCGAGTGGGAACACAAGTTGGCCCGCATGGAGCGCGGGGAAATGTCGAGAGAGGAGTTCATGCGGGAGATCGCCGCCATGACTCAGCACATCGTCGATCAAGCCAAGAGCTATGACAGCGACACCATCCCCGGCGATTTCGGCGAATTGTCCACGCCTTGTCCGAAATGCGGCGGCAAGGTCAAGGAGACGTACAAGAAATTCCAGTGCCAGAGCTGCGATTTTGCGTTATGGAAGATCGTGGCAGGTCGCCAGTACGAGGCAGCAGAAATCGAGCAATTACTCACCGACCGGGTCATCGGACCGCTGACCGGGTTCCGCAACAAGATGGGGCGCCCGTTCAACGCCATCATCCGGCTGAACGATAGCCATCAACCAGAGTTCGATTTCGGGCAGGGTTCTGGCGGCGACGATGCAAACGGGGAAGAAATCGATTTTTCGGGACAGACATCCCTTGGCGCTTGTCCCAAGTGTGGCGCAGGCGTATTCGAGCACGGCATGGCCTATGTCTGCGAGAAGGCGGTCGGCCCGTCCAAGAGCTGCGATTTCCGCTCCGGAAAAGTCATTCTTCAGCAGGCCGTCGACCGCGACCAGATGGCGAAACTGCTGGCGACAGGCAGGACGGACTTGCTGACTGGCTTCATTTCAGCGCGGACGCGCCGCAAGTTCTCGGCATTCCTGGTTCGCGGCTCGGACGGCAAGGTCGGCTTCGAGTTCGAGAAGAAGGAACCCAAGAAAAAGGCTGCACCGGAGAAAGGTTCCGCAAGCGCCGATGCCGATGTGCCTAAAGGCGCTTCCACGAAGAAATCTAAGAAAAGCTGACCGGCACACCGCCGTATCGTCATATCGTCGTATAGGCAACGACACAGGAAGTAACACGCTGGCCGCTGTGTTTCACGTGAAACACAGCGGCTTTTTGTCTGCAGCT
>Ga0316613_10001075_pt1 | contig 19256 bp, 21 predicted proteins | sample OWC_soil_day10_C_2_FD_207647 | JGI IMG/M metagenome (GOLD analysis project Ga0316613, IMG submission 207647) | Wetland soil microbial communities from Old Woman Creek delta, Ohio, United States - OWC_soil_day10_CT_b | ecosystem: Environmental > Terrestrial > Soil > Wetlands | place: USA: Ohio...
AGCGAGAAGGCGCCCACCGTGTTCGACCCGAACGACGAGGCGGTCCTGTACCTCCGCGCCATGGCCGACGCCCAGGTCTTCCTGGAGGAGGAGGTGGTGGACTTCAGCTCCATGAAATCCATCCTCAGGAAGGCCATCCAGGCCGAGAAAGACTCCATCGCCTTCTATCTGGGCCTGAAGGGCATCGTGCCGGAGGCCCTGGGCCGCCAGCGCGTGGACGAGATCATCCAGGAGGAGATGGGGCACATCAAGCTCCTCAGCCAGGAGCTGGCGGCCCAGGGGTAGTCACCCTGGACGGGATGGGCAGGAAAAGCAGAACCGGCCGCGGATGGATGAGATAAACGCGGATACGGAAATGGTCTACGGGTGGGGCACCCGGGTCTGCCCCGCTGTGCGGGGGCGGACGGCGGGGCCGCCCGCGTTCAGCGAGGGAGGGGGAGCCGATGGCACGCATGGGCGCCACTAGCTCCCCCTCCCTTGCTGAACCAGCCCCGAGTGCCCAGGTGGGCTGCTTTGATCCGCGTGCATCCAAACCATCCGCGGCCAACAGCTTTTCTCCTTGGTTACAACGCGAACCCTGCCCCCACAGCAGTGCTGGCGAGCCTCGGCTAGCCAAAGCTGCGCCCTGCTGGCAAAATAGCCCCTCCGGTCCCGTAGCTCAGGGGATAGAGCGACCGCCTCCTAAGCGGTAGGTCGGCAGTTCAATTCTGCCCGGGACCACCAGTCCAGAAGCCCGAAGCCGCAAGGCGACGGGCTTCTGCTGCGTTCAGACATTCACGGGCCCATCAGGTCCAGGAATGCCGAAGAGGTCTCGGGGTGCCCAGAGGTCACGCCGGAGTCACGCCAAGGAGCTCGGGGGGAAGCGGAAGGTACCGGAGCATTTCCGACTGCCCCAATGGAAGTCGCCAACATTGGGATGAGGCGCATGGCCTTTTGGCTAGGAAGTAATTCCCCCGAGCCCCTCCTCCCCTCAAAAACCGAACAACATGAAGTGACTCAACACATGAAATGAGAGATGATAATCAGAGGAGACCCAATGTTTACCCCAAACGAAACAATCCCAACCCCACTTTTCCTCACCTTTGTGATGGGTGCGGGAGGGGTGATGGCGGTTCCAGTGGAGAACGAAGAACATGCCATCGAGCTTTTGAGGGATCGCACTGGTACTTGGACAGAGGGAATTCTAAGCGCCAGCCCCGGCCTGCTCCCTATCAAGACCTGGGTTCCGACTCAAGATGGGGTCAAAGAGGTAAACGAATGAAACACCCCATTCACGGATTTTTCAGCATGTGAGCCTTGCTTTCCGTCGAATGAAAAGGACCCCACTGGCACCCATACCTTGAGCGTCCGAAGGATAGAGCGTAGCCGTCTGTCCTATAGTGAGATGATTTGACTTTTGGACGGCTCGTGAGCCGCGCTGGCTGCAGCCATGACCGACCGAACAAACGACTTTGCAGCCAAAATCGCCGCCATGCGTGCAAGAAGGTAAATCGCTCCGCATGCAAGAAAGTAGACAACCCCAATCTTGAAATGCCGAACATACAATAGGAATCCTTGGCACATGATGGCCGAGGGGATCGTCAGCCAGACGATATCCCTGAATAGGAGATATTCCTTGTGGGCGTCCTCAATAGAGGGAGAATCCCGCACCTGTTGGTACAGCCGATACCAAGCCCTGTTCTGTTCACCGGGATCTGTTGGGAACTCGCCACCCACAGCCTTCTTAAGACTTCCCAAATCGATTCGTAGATCCCGGTGTGCGTGTTCCGAGAAAGCGCGGCACCCCGGCAAGGCGTTGTTTATCCGCCAGAAAACCAAGGCCAATTTCACCTGGTCCTTCCCGATCCGGTTCATGAATGTGACTACGAGTGTGATCAGTATGGGGACGGCAGCCTTCCCCCATTCAGCTCCCGCGATGGCTTTGACATGTTGAATAGAGGAGGGCCACCCCAGGATGGCCAATGCCAGCGCAAACCCGTGAGCCACAAGGTAAATGGCCAATAAGGCTTTATTACCTTCCTTGAGATTCCTGGTTTCACCCATAGCAAACTCCGGCTTATACACGCAAAAATACAATGCACTGATAGAAATCTTGACCATTCGGACGGGTATGAGTATACCTGGAGGCCGATGGCGATTCATGCTGTGCCATTTGACTGGAGCCTCCAACCATTCTTACCAAGGCCCCATAGACCGCCAGCTTGGCGCTCCATCGTGCTGACACCAATGGGCACAAACCATCATTCTTTGTAGGGAATAGAAATGGCCGATTTTTTCGAACTCGATTTCCTGGACGTTGAGACGAAAAAAAGTGGTGACGCGATAGCACTTCGGTATTCCATTGTCGGAAAAACATTCATTCACGTGGTAGATGGTGGATTCCAGGTAACCGGAGACAAGCTGGTGAAGCATATCCGCTCACATTACGGGGCTCCGAAAGTCATCGACTGTGTAGTTCTGACACACAACGATGGGGACCACGCAGGGGGGTTGTGTCAGGTATTCGAAGAATTCGAAGTCAAGGAATTGTGGATGCTGCGTCCATGGGACTTTGCAGAGGAGCTTCTTCCGAGATTCGCCAGATTTAGTTCCGTGGATGGATTGCAAAAACGATTGAAGGAGGCCTTCCCGAACATCGCCGCCTTAGAAGAAGTGGCAGTGAAGAAGAAAGTCACGATTTTTAATCCATTCCAGGGGGCTTCGATCGGAGCATTCCGGGTAATGTCGCCTTCAAAGGCGACCTATCTGGACTTGGTCGTCGAATCCGAAAAGACTCCCCAAAAAGCGCCTATATCACAGGGAAAGAACTCGATAGCAAGCTATTTCGCAGAAAAGGCTGCGGCGGTAATCGAATTCGTTCGCTCACTATGGGGGGATGAATCGTTCCCTTCAGACGAGACATCTGCCGAAAACGAGATGAGCGTAGTTCAATTCGCCGAGATAGCTGGACAGAAGATTCTTCTGACAGGAGATGTTGGGCGGCGCGGACTAGAGGAAGCTGCGGATTTTGCCCCAAGCATTGGCTTGGCCTTACCCGGAATTGACCGATTTCAGGTCCCCCATCACGGATCGCGCAGAAACGTCTCAACAGAAGTGCTCAACCGATGGCTTGGAACGCCTCTCCCACAACAGCCAAAGGACGGGGAGACGAAGTTCACGACCATCATCAGCGCGGCCAAGGCTGATGAGGACCACCCGCGAAAAGCGGTAATCCGGGCCATGATCCATCGGGGAGGACGCGTGATTACAAACCAAGGCCAGGACATCCGCACATCAAAGAACGCGCCAAAGCGTGAAGGTTGGACTGCCGTTGCCCCCCTGCCATATCCCGAAGAGCAGGAAGGTTAGATCCCTCTCAACCACATCACCCCTCTGGATAGGTGACATGGTCCTGGGAAAGAAGGTGCTTGTGAGGGATGTGGAGGATTTGCCACCAGCCTGGTTGGTTGAAATCAAACTAGACACCTTTGGGTGGGCATTTTTGACCGATTTGGGGTGTATCCTTCCAGACAGGAAACTTCCGTTTAGGTGAGCTGATGGATTTCGTCTTCTTCCTGGTCGCACTATGCCTTGCCGTCGTTCTCTTCACCTCGAAGAAGAAGGCCAAGAAGGAGCAGTTACGGCTGAAGACCGAACTGGAATCTAGCGCCGCCACGAATGCGAGTCTCCAGGCAGAGAATCAGGTTCTCGCCCAGTTCAGGGCCATCCTCGACGCCCGAGCCGAAGCCACAAGGATCATCAAAGAGGCAACCGCCCAGGCTAACGAGATTCGGCGTGGAGCAGAGTTGCTCCGGCAGGGCATCGAGACGGAAGGCAAGGACCTCCGGGCTAAGGCCAACCAGATCCTGGCAGACGCCCAAGCCAAGGTGGAGTCGATCATGCGATCTGCCCACTATGAGGCAAAAACCATCATCGACAACGCGACCAAGCGCGGTGAGGAGATCGCTGGGAGCGCCTTCGAGGCCGTCCGTGATGCGGAGCGGTACGAACAGATCGCCAAGGCCATGAAGAACCTCATCGAGGGTTATGGCGACCAGTACCTGGTCCCCTCCCGTAGCCTCTTGGATGAATTCGCCGACGACTACAGCTTTACTGAGGCGGGCGAGGAGCTAAAAAACGCCAGGGAACGGTCTCGGTTGATGGTCAAGAGCAACATGGCTGCCACCTGCGATTACGTGGAGGCAAACCGGCGTGAAACAGCAATCCGTTTCGTCGGTGACGCATTCAACGGCAAAGTCGACAGTATCCTCTCCAGGGTCAAAGGCGATAACGTCGGCAAGCTTGAGCAGGAGATCCGGGACGCCTTCAATCTGGTCAACTTTAACGGCGCAGCATTCCGAAACGCCAGAATCCATACCGAATACCTTGAGGCTCGCCTAACCGAATTGAGGTGGGCGGCTACCGTTCAGGAGATCAAGCTCCGCGATAAGGAGGAGCAGCGCAGGATCAAAGAGCAGATTCGTGAAGAGGAACGGGCACAACGCGAGTTCGAACGAGCCATGCGTGAGGCTGCAAAAGAGGAGGATTCCCTGCGCAAGGCCATGGAGAAGATCCAGGCCCAGGTGGACAAGGCTTCCACAGAGCAGAAGGAGAAATTCGAGGCACAGTTGGCCGAGATGGCCGAAAAGCTGCGCCAAGCAGAGGAGAGGAGCCAACGCGCTCTGTCCATGGCCCAGCAAACCAAGAGCGGGCACGTCTACGTGATCTCGAACATCGGGTCATTTGGAGAGGATGTGTTCAAAATCGGGCTCACTCGGCGTCTCGAACCCTTAGACCGGGTTCGAGAGCTGGGCGATGCCAGTGTCCCTTTCAGCTTTGATGTCCACGCGATGATCTTCAACGAGGACGCCCCTGCCCTGGAAACAGCACTCCATCGCCACTTCACGACCGCCCAGGTCAACAAGGTCAACCCCCGCAAAGAGTTCTTCCGAGTTCCAATCAGAGTCATCCGGGAGGAATTGGACCAGCTAGGCATCAAGGCCCAATGGACGATGACGGCAGAGGCCAGGGAATACCACGAGACGCTAGCTATCGAACGGGCACTAAAGGAAGACCCCGAGAAGGGCAATCGATGGCTTGAGAGCCAAGCCCTCTATGATTCCCGGGCCGACTTGGTCGAAGAGGAGTGCGAGGCCCTCACGTAGGAACTGGTTCTCTTTGTCTAGTATAGAACCACCATCCCCCGAGGAGCTCCCGTCAGTCCCGGCTCACCCTCACCCTCACCTGGAAGACCTCCTTTAAACCCTCCGGTACCTCCAGCTCCCCAACCCCAAGAAACCACTGAAAACCTGGAGGCACTGGAGCGTTTCTACCCCTGGTAGCCGGGTGCCATAAACCTGGGGAGAAGGCAGATTTGATCCTGCACAGCTGAAACTTGGCCTCACTGGTCACCACTGGTGACCTTGTCGCCTCCGTGGTTTTGGCGGTGGCCCCATGTCCTTCAGCCAGAGTTCAGTTGCTCCAGAGGCTCCAGGTCTCCTGCGAGTAGAGCCAGAGAACCTGGAGGGTCTGTTTCCCGCCAACCATCAACCTAGTTCAAGCCAGGTGCCACAGGTCCAACAGCCTCGCCAACGCCCTAACACATGAGGCACTGGTGGAGCTGGAGCACGAATTTTTTATCGCCTCGACTTACCCAGGATTTCTGCTCCCTGGGGAAATCTAGCCGGTTACCCTTTCAAGCAGAAACCAGGCAAAACCAGAGCGTGCCGGTCAGAACAATGATTGTGAAGAAGGGAAAGATGTCCAGAGGAAACCTGACAATAGATCAAATACAAAAGATCTTCAGAAGAACCGCAGAAACCGAAATCAAGGGCGTGGCTCTCTATGAAATATTCGGCATCACTGCAGACCAATTCTGCGCTGAGCTATTGCACATCTGGAAAGACTATCACCGCCTTGTAGATCGTTCCTACTACTCGAACCACACCATCAGGGGTATCAGCAAGAAGGGTGTATCCAGCCAAGACATTATCCAAAACCTGGATGAGATCGAGAACAAGGCCCAGTCGCTCGTTGGTGAACTCCGAAGGATGACCTGGGGAGCTCTGGCGCTTTGTTATGGGTTCGATGTGAAGCCAGACCATTTGCAAAAATTGATGAAGAATCTGACCGACCTAGAGGAGCGAGCCAAGCAGGGAGTCAAGAACTTCAAACGATTGAACACCAAGAATGACCCCGACTTTTTCACGGGCATTACTGGGGAGAAGCGCGACCATGCGCTAGCAAAAAAGTGCTTGGAGTTTGCGGAGAGGCATGGTTGCCAAATAGAAACTCATGTCATGAGAGTGTTCAAGGCCGTCTACAAGGCGGAGTGGAATAAGGTCGGAGCGCAAACCGGGCTCCAGGTCATCCGAAGGGTGAAGGCAATCCAAAGTGCAGCAGCAGTCGTGGACGCACAAATGTAGTAATGAAGCCATTCTTGCTTTGACCGACCAAGGTGTACCAGAGCCTATGGCGTCAAAGTGAATCCCCTTAGGATTTTCAAACCGGCAGGGAGCAACCCAGCCCGTTAACCTAAGGAGGCCAAGCAATGGCACATGAGAACACCATCTCCAACCAGCAGGAATTCCAAATCGTCCTATCGGTATCGACAGGCAAGAAAGCCACCTACCGGACGGTGAAGAACTTCATCAAGCCTGGCCCCCCCTGCCAATACAACCCGTGGACGCTTTGAACCGAGAAGGAGTTTTCGGAGGACAAGGTGTTGGCTTACTTTTCGGCCCCGGCGATTCCAAGATACCCAGCGCTCATGGTGTTCGCATGGTGGTGAAAGGCACCACGTCGCTCTTGATCCATAAGGACCACACCGAAGAATAGACAATCAGAGTATGGCTAGCGCCAGTGGCCAGGACCTCTCCGGTTCATGGCTTGGGAGGCAGGAAAAAACCTCCTTGGCGGCGTAGCTCCACCCGCAGTTCGACACACCGGCAGGCCGTGGTTTGAAGCCACGCGGCCATCGGCTTGCCTTTCACTCCACTCACATTAGGAGAAATAGCATGAACGAATTCACCGAAACACCTATCCCCGAAGAACCCAACGACCGCCCAACAACGACCGACTTTCACGTCTACGGGGCCCCTGGCCAGTTGCTTTTTGACGATGCCATGGAGAGTTTCACCTCGGAGAATGACCCAGCCGATGGTGAGCCGAGCTCAGAAGAGTTGTCCGCCGACCCAGGGATTACCCCAAGCCCTGAAACGCTTGAAAGATTCGATGCCGAGTTCAGAGAGTTCACCATCCCCCAGGACTCCTTGGACGGTGTTTTCCATATCCTCGGAGCCAACGTCTTTGACGGGGGGTTGGAGGACCCCGAACCCTCCAGAACCTCCGCGAGCGCAGAAGCAAGTCCAGAGGTTCTGGAGGTTCCCGCCACCGCCGCCGAAGAAAGCGGGGTCTCTGCCACTGCCCACCTCCTGGAGGCGACCGGGGCCCGCCAGAATGACCAACCGTCCGTCCTTGAGAATCTCCCGGCCTACCTACGCCCATCCGATGGCAACAGCTTCGAGGATAGGCTTGAGAGCCTGGACGTAGCATTCGATGAGGGGGAGCCCTCGGACGTCATCCCGATTCCCGAGTGGCCTGACCCGGAAGAGCCATGCGAGGACATCGATGGCTGCTGCGAGATTGAGCATGACTCCAACACTATGCCAAATGACCACAAGGCGATAAGCGGTGTGGTAGCACTTGACCCCTTGGCCTACGAGGATCAAGTCATTCAGGCGTTCAGGGGTGCCGCCGCAGCCCGAGGCATCCTCCTTCCCGCTACCCTCATCGCAGACGGAGGTTCCTACCGGTGCAATGTTAAGGGCACGGGGGGCGAGAATGACGCCTGCTATCGGCTCTGCATGGACGAAATCCCGCTCGGTAGCTTCCGGAACTGGAAGGATGGCAAGGGTTGGGAAAACTGGAGCTTCAAAACCGCCCCTGGAGCAATGATCGCTCCCGAGAAATTGGACGAGATGGAGCGCAATGCCAGGGCTTTGCGGAAAGCCGAGGGAGAAATGGCGAGAGAGAAAGCCCAAAAGTGGGCTCAGCGAGTGTGGCATTTCGCCAAACCCTGTTCTGAACACCCCTATCTGACTACCAAAGGAATTAGCCCCCACGGAGTCCGCATCGCATCCTTCGGTGTACATGAGGGCAAATTGGTGGTCCCCGCCATTGACACCAAATCCACGATCCACACGCTTCAGTACATTAGCCATGATGGCGAAAAGCGATTTGTAGCCGGGGGGCGCAAGAGGGGCTGCTACTTCCCCATCGGACAGCTGGTCCAATGCATCTTTATCGCAGAGGGGTTTGCCACCGCAGCCAGCATTCATGAAGCCACCGGCGAAGGCGTCCTTGTAGCCTTCGACTGCGGAAACCTCCAGGCGGTGGCAGAGGCAGCCCATGCCTTCTATCCCGACACCCCCATTGTGATTGCCGCCGATGACGATTATAGAACCGAGGGGAATCCTGGGCTGACGAAAGCCAAAGCTGCCGCCGAGTCTGTGGGAGGCTTGGTGGTGATCCCGGACTTTGGAGAGGAGCGCCCTGAGGGCGCGACCGACTTCAACGACCTAGCCAAAGCACAAGGACTCGAAGCCGTGGCGGACTGCATCCAGAAGCAGATTCGAACGGAAGAGCAAGACAATTTGCCTCGTGTCTATCTTGACGGAGCGCCTGAACACAAGGTCGTGTCTGAGGTGCTTGGCCTACTGTCCAAGCAACGCCGGATCTTCCGGCACGGCAACCGTTTCGCACGAGTCGCTCAGAATCTCGGAAATCTGGGGTCTCGCGAGCCTGCACGCCCCTCAATTCTGCCGATCAGCGTTCCGATGATGCGTCTTGAGATCAGCCGCGTGGCTTCAATTTACCAGGCCAAGAAGGATGGATTTGGCAGAACATTGGTGCCCGACTGGCTCTCCAAACTTTCCCTGGAGATGATCGAAGACCCAAGTGTCCTCCGCCTCCATACCTTGACCGAGACACCGATTGTCCTGCCTGATGGGACGGTCCATGACACCCCTGGCTACGATCCTTCGACGGGCGTTTTCTACGCCCCACTGGGACAGATCCCGTCTGTCAAAGCCAATCCGACCATGGAGGATGCCCAAGCGGCATCGGCTGCCATCTTTGATCTCGTGTCGGACTTCCCCTTCGCCACCGACAAGCATAAGGCCGCTTGGTTGGCTCTCCTCCTGACCATGCCCGCTCGGTTCGCCATCCCTGGTCCCGTTCCCTTCTGGCTGATCGATGCGAATGGCCAGAGTGCTGGCAAAGGGCTCCTTACCTATCTCACGAGCATCATCACCATGGGCAGAGATCCGGTGGCCATGGTTGGCAGCAGAGATCAGGAAGAGTTCGGGAAGAACCTACTCTGCACACTGATGAACGGAGCTCGTCTCGCCTGGCTTGATGAGGCACAGTCCCCATTCGGCGGGCCCAAGTGGAATGGGTTGATGACCAGCACAACCCACCAGGGCAGAATTTTGGGCGAGTCAAAGACCTGGGAAGGCCCCCACTTCACGGTATGGGTGGTAACCGGCAACAACGTCCAGTTGGCCTCTGACACCCCTCGGCGCTGCGTTCATGTTCGCCTTGAGCCTTCCGAAGAGCGTCCAGAGGAACGTGGCGGGTTCAAGATCGCCGACATCGTAGCCCACACCAAGAAGCACCGGGTGGAACTTCTCGGCCATGTCCTCACCATTCTCCGGGCCTACGTCCTGGCCGGGAAGCCCCAGAACGACCTGACTCCCTGGGGCTCCTTCGAGGAATGGTCGAAGCTCATCAGGGAGTGCGTCTACTGGTGCACGGGCATCGACTGCGACACCCGCAAGGAACTGACGGCAACTTCCGACCCCGCCCGAGAAATGTCAGCCCTCTTGATCGACCAACTCGCCGACCTCTTCCCCGAGGAGCGGACGTTTCTGGCTTCCGATATCCTCACGGCCTACGAAGAAAGGTCGATCGGTGGTTGGGCCTATCCCGGACTCCGCGAAGCCCTCGACACCATCAACACCAACCCTCGCGGTCTGAACGCCCGTAGCCTGGGGAATCTGCTTCGCTCTCGTCGAGATCGAACCTTCAACGGTCTTGTCCTCAAAGGTAGTACCGGCGGGAAGCAGGGAATGGTCTACCGGATCGTCCAGGTGGGCCATCGGGACCCCCTGACGCCCAGGCTCCCCGAAGTGGATCTCCAGCCCAACTTCAGCTTCAACAGTCTTTCGGTGGCGCAGACTACCCGTGTGGACTTCTCGCTCCCGGCATCGCTTACCGGTAGAACCGCAGTTCCCCCTGCCGCCCCAACCGTAGATGTCCCTGAAGCGCCCAAGCTGCCCCCCACCCCACCTTCGGCGCACGAGCGTTTGTAGAGCAACCACGAGAGGCCAAATAGATAATAGGACCGGCCAATCAAGGCCGGTCCTATCACATTCAAGCCCTCCACCTTCAGTCAAATACACATGGTCTAGTGTTGCGGAGGATCACGGTTCCCCAAATCCTTTAGATTCTCTGGCCTCCACCGACCACCCCCCAGTGACACGGGTGGAGCTGGAGCACCCAGTTCCCGGTGATCCCAACTCCCACGCAACCAGCAAACAGCCCGCAGGGCTTTTTAGCAATTCTCATCCCGATACAGTCGCCATTTTTCTCTCCCCAGGCCAGGAATATAGCGGCGAGCCCAAGACCTGGCCCATCCAGGGCCAACAATGGTGTATTCCCTGCATCGAGCATCAGCAGCGGCCTCCAGGTGGGCAGCCGAGTGGGAAAAGAACCGTGCCTCCCCTAGAATCTGCCCAGCTTGATCAAAGGTGGTCAGAAGGTATGGCTTGTCCATTAGAGATCTCCAGGTTTTATTTCAACCGTCCACAAAACAGCAACGCCACCAGACAGATCCTCCAAGCTCACCGGCTCCACCATGAGCTCCTTAGCTAGAGATGGAGGTTCTGACGAGTTTGCGCATCTACGGGTAGCCGATCTGGTATCTCAACAGCCGCCACACACCTCGCCCCGTGTTGGGGTTGTATCGCCACACCCAGTTCCGGGTCCACTCCGGGCCAGTGATGGTGAACCCCATGCACCTGCTGTCGGCCTTGGCCTCCTCGTTGGCGGCTACCAAGGTGAAAAAGCTATGCTGACTGAGCACTCTTCCAGCCTGATCAAAGGTGGTCAACCGGTAGGGCCTGTCCATGGCAGCCTCGATTCCAAATCTTTTTATTTTAATATTTGCAACTATTACACTGGAAGTCACTCACCCAAATGGGTGGCCATCATTAGGATCGAAGCCGAACCCAAGCGAGCTAAGCCCTTTGGAAAGAGAGGTGGTACTGCGGCAGTATTAACCCATCGAGGTGGGGCAATGTCGGATGAAGCAGGCTTGCTGATGACCAAATGCGAGAGGAAGGCCCTCTTTGCCAGAGATGGCAAAAAGGTCAAAGACTGGATCATTGCAAACGTGGCCGATATTCCTTCCGAAAATCCCCCAGAGGTCCGGTGCGCCTACTGTCATGGAGTCGTGAGGATCCACAGGAAGCACGTAGACCATGGACCCACCGACCACGTAGAGCATGTTTCGCGTCAGGATTCTGAGAACTGTAAGGGAGGGTTCCACTTCAAAGGGGACCATCGGCTCTCTCTTAGCCCCGTGGAATAGGGTCTTCGCACAGCAAGGCTTTTCCCGATGTTTGAGCGCAGAAACCTAGATCCTCTAGGTGCGGCAGCTCCCCCAGGGATACAGGGAGACCCGGAAGGGCAGGAGCGGCTGCGACTTTTTGGCCTCCGAGCCGAGGGCGCCACCCACCAGGTGAAGCCAGCCAGACCGGAGCAAACGAGGGCTGGTTATCCGATGGGAGGAGACTCCCATGCATCTGCCCTTCCCCTTCCAGCCTGGCCCTGGCCAAAAAACCTTTGATGAGGTTCTCGACGACCTCACCAACGAAAATGCCCTCTCCCTTGGGGGCGTGCCACTCCGCTACTCCCTAGCGGCCAGCAGCAGCCGTGGCTCCTGGAGGACCCTGTTCAACCCCCTCTTCCAGGACTGCCTCAGGAAACCCAGCAAGGAGTCCCTGCCCTGCCTCGACCTCTGGTCAGGCATCCTGAAACTCGTCGTGGCTGACTTCGACCACCTCCCGGAGGGCTTCGAGTCATGGGAACAGCACCGGGAAATCCTGACCTACAAGTACGGACGGATGGGGCTAGTCCTGGAGTCCCCCTCCGGGAAGTCCAAAGTCGTGTTCGTGGTCGAGTCGGGCGGAACGATGACCTCGGAGATCGCCCTCGACACCCTGGACCACCTCCTGGACGAGGAGGAGAGACCCCAGATTGACCGCAGCCCCTCCGCCCTGAGCCAGTTCTTCTTGAGGGAGAAGGGGTTTCTCTTGCTCCGCGAGCACCTGAACGCCCTCCCCGTGTTCCCCGCCGTCTTTGACTCTCTTCCGGACCAGAAAGAGCCCTTCCGTTGGTGGGTGTTCGCGGAGGATCTGCCGGATTTAGGCCTGTCCCCACTGGAGGACTTCTTGGTCCGATTCATCCTGGGGGCTTCCAAACGCTCCCTGGAGGAGCTTGCCCTCCCCCAGCTCCTCATTTTGGCCCAGGCAGAACTCTACGGATTCTCCTTCACCTCCCCGGCAGCCGGTCAGAAGCAGATCTCCCGGATCATTCGCAGCTTTAAGGACCGTGGCTGGCTGGAGGTGGTCAACCCAACTTTCATCCCTGGAGCCCTGGCAAAGACCTACAAAGCCGCCGGACCACTGAGGGAAATGGCCATGGAGATCCTGAAGTCCCATCCCACCAAGGTCCACCAGTCACCAGAATCCATCGAGAATCACGAATGGAACAAGGATCTCCTCAGAGAGGCCAACTACCACCGGAACCAGGAATCCTATGAAGGGTGGTTTTACTCCCTACCGGGTTGGAACAAGGAAGACAGAGAAAAGCAGATGAAAAGAATCTGGGCCTGGCACTCCAACAGAAACAACCACCAAGGAGAAAACCAAGGTCTCTAAAGATCCCAAGGGGAAGCCGGGCTAGCTTCAAGGGGCCTACGGGGGGGGAGTGGATCCATACTAGACAAAAAAGAGACCCTTGATCCAAACCCCAGAATCTGAAGGGCTGCTGCCTGGGGTGACCAGAGAGCAAACCCTCCAAAACCACCCCCTTCACCCGTAGAACCTGGAGGCACTGGAGGATCTGCACCCCACGACCAGCCCTCAAGGGCTATAGCTCCCCCTGGAACGCTCCCACCTTACAATTTGATCCCCCTCCCATATGGCAGTCATCGTGTATCGAAGACCATCAGGCTTGGTGATGATAAAAGTCGTGCCTTCACGGCTATTCTTGTATCTTCGAATATCAAACGAATCGCCTTCTCGAAATCGTTTCAGACTGAGGGCCATTTCAGCTTGATTAAAACGAAATTGAGCATTCACGCTAGCTTGGTCTTCATCATCGCCTCTTCTCGATGAAGACGAGGAGGAGTCGCTTCCGCTGCCATTTTTGGCATTCTCTTCTTTAACGATACCCTTTATCCCAAAGATGACACCAAGAATGGCACCAACCAGAATGACACCACCAAGGCCTTTACCTTTGGCACTGGAGTCCACCGATCACCTCCGCAGTAATTACAACTATATAATTAAATCAATTAACCAAGATAGACTATAGTAATTCAATTAAATCAACTCAATTGAAACATTAAGCACCCCAAGAGTGACCTTACAATCACCAAACTCGCAATGATAGGTCTTCTGGACGGGACGACCCCCGTTATTTGTAACTTCCCTTATCAATGAATTGGCTTCATTCAGACGTGTTCCATCTGTCTCAACTTGAAATACATCTAGCAAATTTACAGCAAACAACTTCCAACATGCTCCAGCCATTTGTATCAACTCTGCGTTATCGTTTTCTCCAGATGGAACTGTCAATGTAATAGCCTTTACCATCTTCGATGCATGATCTACTGACGCCACCCCAATAAAGCGTGTTGCCTTAAAATCAATCAGACCAACTTCTCTAGTTCCATCATTATTTAGCTCAAAATTCCCAAAAGACTTAATAAATGAATTTGCTACAGCAAAGGCAATTAAGTGATCTCCTTGTGACAGATTTTCGGCGTCCAAATAGCGCTGTCCTTCCACCCGGAGGACAGCATTCCACCTTTTCGCAAATTCATCCGTTGTAAGTGATTTTTCGCCAGAATTGCGACTTCCGACCGATTTACCTTCAACCTGCTTAACGCTATCGGTGGGACTACTGTTCCCAATAGCTGCGATCCCTCCGATCACTCCACTTACCCCAATCCAGATGCAAACCCCAATCAAAATCTTCTTCCCAAGAGAACTCTTGGGCTTTTCTGATTCCCAAGATTCCAGGGGAGGACTTGGGATGGTTGGTTGCCATTGGGGAACCTCGGCTGCGGTCGAGACCACAGGCAAAACGGGAAGTCCCTCCTTGTCACGGGCCTTGATCTGCTCACCCAGAGGAGACCATTCAGCCAGATGAGCAGCCCACACCAGAGAGTTCTCCTGGAGCCGCCCCTGCCCCAACTCCTTCAACAGAAAGTCCCATTCAACAGGCCCCTTCCGTTCCTCGCCAATCATGTAATACCACCGGTGGTCGTCCATTACGGGTCTCCATTGAGGGTTTTGGGTTGTATTTATTTTGTGTAAAATCAAATTTTTAGCTATTTTTTCACAAGAGTCGGTCAAGTCGGCCCTTACGTCATGAACAAGCGGATCGGGTGGGCTGAAGTTATTCCTCTCTGATAAGTTGGAGGTATGGCTTTGGCCCACCGAACTCACCCCCATCCAAAGGGGGAGGAGGGTGGAACAGATGAATTATCGAATTCCGATTTTACACCCGCCGACCGGACGTGTCTATGAGCACACGTCGAGGCGCTTACAGAGGCAAGGGGTCAGCTGGGATCCCTTCGACATTGGGCGAACGAATCCGCTCCATCCGCCTTGCCTGGGGCTGGACCCAGAAGACTCTTGCCCAGACCCTAGGAAGCGCCCAAAGCTTGGTCAGCGAGTGGGAGAAAGACATCGGCAAGCCCTCAGGCGCACCACTGACGGCCCTGGCGAAACTCTTCAGAGTCTCCCAAACCGCGCTGGAGACCGGCGAGGGGTTCAAGATCCCAGAGCCCCCCGACGCACGGCCCAATGGGGGCCTCATGAGTAAACGCGAGATGGAAGACCTGCGCGGGCTTCTCCCAAAGCTCAAGGTCGGCGAGATCCTCCAGGTGGACACCGATAGCCTTGATTCGGAATTGGTGGACCTGAAGGAAGCCTTGGCCATCATCCGTGAAGCGAAGAAGCAGGGACGGAGCGTTTGGCTTGTGGTCGGAGAAGCAGAGGACAAGGCCAAGGGGTAACCTACTGGGTCTGGCCGTTAGGGAACTGCCCTCGGCCTCCCGTAGCCAGATCCTCCCGTACCTCCGCTTCCGCTCCAAGGCCTTTGGGACTTTGGAGACACTGGAGCATCTGGGGACGCCGGGGGGAGAGAGTCAGGGGTCAGGGTTTCCTTCCCGGAGTGGAACTGCTTCGGGGCCTACTGCTTGGTTGCTTCCATGGTCGTTCTGAGCCTCCACATGCATGGGTACTGAAATCGGCGACTGCCCTGTCCCTCTGCCCTGGGAGATGGTGGTTCCATACTAGACATAGAAGACCAAAGACCCTTGAGACAGGGATGGAAGGTGGGGGAGAAGGAAGAACCCTTCATCCTCCACCTTGCCAACCTCGTTCAGCGCCCCAGTGCAGACGGGAATGGTAAGCTTCCTTTGTTAGGGCTCTGCCACGCACAATCTTAAAAAGAATATACTGAAACCCAAGTCTTCCAAATCTGAGAGCCCTGGAGCCAATTATGCTCAGTGAAGAAATCGAAGTCTCCCAACGCTTAGTGCGCACTGACGCATATCAGATGTCGATTGGAGAGATCGTCAACATGTACAAGGATGGGGAACTAGTCATCAATCCTGACTTCCAGCGCCTTTATCGATGGGATGCAAGCCAGAAGTCAAGGCTGATCGAATCGATTCTACTTGGGATACCTCTTCCTCCAATCTTCGTTTTCGAACGTGAAAATGCGAAGTGGGAACTTATTGACGGACTTCAACGACTATCAACAATTCTAGAATTCATGGGCATTCTTCGGGACCAAGACGGCGAATTGCGACCACCCTCGTATCTCGAGGCAACGAAGTACTTACCATCACTTCACAATACGGTATGGGAGTATTCTCCAGCAGTCGAAGACCTCTCAACCGATCAACAAGTAGAACTAGACAAGACCGCCCAATTAAGTGTCCGCCGCGCTCGATTGGGCGTCGAAATATTAAAACGTCCAAGTGATAACAAAACCAAATTCGACCTCTTTCAGAGACTAAACTCGGGTGGAACACCTGCCAACCCACAAGAAATTCGCAATTGCGTGATCATCATGGTCAACCCGGAATATTATAAATTTATTCGCGAATTGGCTTCACTTGAAGACTTCCGAAAGGTTATCGCGCTAACAGAAGAGCAAGAAGATCGCCAGAAACACATGGAATACCTATCCCGCTTCTTAAGCCATACTTACACCGTTTACGATGAAAAACTTGACGTTGAAGAATTCATCGACGAAGCACTACAGAGCTTGTCCGCAACGGGCGAAACGATTGATGCAAAACTCTGCTTTGAGTTCACTTTTCGGGTTCTCAACGAAGCATTGGGTTCAAACGCATTGCGACGACATGTGAACGGCCAACCTAGTGGCAGGATTGGTTTAGTCGCATTTGAATGTATCGCCGTTGGCATAGGCAAGAACTACAAGAACATACAGTCAACCTCTGACCCCGTTTCTTTTGTAAAACAGCGTATATTTGACCTCTGGGAATCACCTGACATAACCGCCTTGAGCGCGTCAGGCCTTCGAGGAACCACGAGAATTTCGAGAAGCGTCCCACTTGGAGCGCAATGGTTTAAGCCGTGAGTAAACCGCGAACCGAGACAGACCTTTCCGAGCAACTTGACAGGGATTTTACAACCCGTCTCCGCGAGCTATCAGATCTAAAACGCGCAATTCGTGATGCACACCCCCTCAGTCGTGGTGTGCTACTGAAAGCGCTCATTGCGCTTTCCTACGCTCACTGGGAAGGATATGTGAAATTCTCCGCGAACAAGTATTTCGAGTTCGTGGCTCTTCGTCGACTGCAATATTCAGCCCTTCACCAACAGTTCTACGTTAACTCTTTTCTGGTCAGACTAGGCGCATTTGTCATCAATCGCCCCGGAATCAAAGGCAGATCCGATCTGGTAAAAGAAATTCTTGGTGCAAACTCTGGACGCTTCTCACAAGTTCCCCCTGACCTCATAAATACCGGATCTAATCTAAATTTTGAGGTTCTTAAGAATATTTGCCTTATCTGCGGCATCGACGCGAACATCTTTGCATCCCAAGAGATATTCATCGATGTGGTACTGCTTAAAAGACGAAACTCAATCGCACACGGAGACGACTCAGTCATTGCTTTAGAGGAAATTGACGACTTGGTGGACGGTGTAATTGGTTTGATGAGGACATTTCGCAACGAACTAGAGAACAAAATTTACAAGAAGGAATATCTCGCTGTGTGAACAAGATAGTAACCAACCCTCTGTTCAACTCGGACTAACTAGGCGAGCATGATCTTCCAATCTCCCCCGTGCATCCCGCATTACCGAAGACGATAGGAAGATCTAGCTCCGTCTCTTTGATCATCCGCCATCCACAAACTCAGGCGGTCTGACCGTCCGGTAGTGCAGAAGCAAGTTGGGTCGATGATCAAGAAGACCTCCTACCGCTGAAAACCAGATCCTCCAGACTCACCAGCTACACCCTCCCGGGAGATGGTAGTTCCATACTAGACATCTAGAGCCCAAACGCCTTCGCCTGAGCCTCCACAAGGTCATCCTCCATGATCTGGATGTAACGGAGGGCGGTGTCCATCCTCTTCCAGCGACCCGCCTTCTTGATCACAAAGGCGTTCGCCCCACTCCTGGCCATCAGGGTCGCCATGGAACCCCGCATCCGGTGGGGGGTGAGACCCTTGATCCCCAGTTTCTCCCCTGCCCGCTTGATCGGCTTGGTCGTGAACTGGCTGTGCCGGTGGTTCCAGACGCGTCTCTTGGGGTCGTAGCCCGCCGGGAGGACCCAGCAGCAGCCCTCGGGCACCTCCTCCCGCAACCGCGCCAGGAGCCCCCTCAAATCCTCCGGCACTGGTAGAGGCGTGTTCTCCCCGGTCTTGGTGTCCACTGCCGTGTAAACCCTTCGTTCCTTATCGAAGCCGCTCCACTTCATCGTCAGGGCCTCACCCTCCCGGAGCCCCATGTAGAGCATCGCCCTGACCGCCACCATCACCGGCAGGTTCTGGAGGGAGTCCAGCTCTGCCAGGAAGGGCTTCACCTGCTCGGGGCGGAGGAAGGTCCTGACCGGTTCCTGCTCGACCAGCTCCTTCAACTTCCGGAAGGGGAGCCTGGGAAGCCGATCCGTCTTCACCGCCCACCCAAAGACGAAGTAGAGGTGCCGGAGCACCTTGTTCGCCCCAGCGTTCGAGTGCCGCCGGAGGGGTGAAAGGGTCACCTTCTTGCCCTCCAACCTGGCCTTCTCGACCTTGGCGCGGATCTGCGCCCCTACCTTCCCCTTGTTGTTCGTGAGGCAGGGGGAGTTGAGGAACCGGGTCCGGATCTCCTCAACCATTCCCGAGGTCACCTTCATGGCCAGGACGTTGCCGATCCAGGGGAGGATGTGGTTTCCCCAGTCCGACCTGATGTTCCGGGCATGCTTCCCGCCATGGTGGGCCAACCACTCGCCCAGGAGCGCCTCGCAGGTCAGGGTCACCTCCGGCCTGAACCCCAGGACCTCATTCGCCATCTCCCGCCGAACCTTGGCCTTGAAATCGGACACCCAGATCGCGGCAAGCCGCTTGTCCTTATGGCCAGTGTTCCCACAAAATCTCTTCTTATTTACGACAACATCATAATGTATATATCCTTGACTGTCGATTCGTTTGGACACTTAAAGACCTCAAAAAAGTCAAAAAATGCCATTGAATCACGCGGAGATCACGCCGCCAATTATACTGGAACCCGAAAGTCATTTTCGGTCGCGGTTCTCAATAATTATTAATTAACGCCTCCTAAGCGGTAGGTCGGCAGTTCAATTCTGCCCGGGACCACCAGACCAGAAGCCCGAAGCCTCACGGCGACGGGCTTCTGCTGTGTTCAGGCATTCACGGGCCCATCAGGTCCAGTATTGTC
>Ga0316613_10001076_pt1 | contig 19251 bp, 25 predicted proteins | sample OWC_soil_day10_C_2_FD_207647 | JGI IMG/M metagenome (GOLD analysis project Ga0316613, IMG submission 207647) | Wetland soil microbial communities from Old Woman Creek delta, Ohio, United States - OWC_soil_day10_CT_b | ecosystem: Environmental > Terrestrial > Soil > Wetlands | place: USA: Ohio...
ATATTTCTGCGGAAGTTAATTTGATATTCGATGTATTATTCATGAAAAATCCCCCTTATCTACAGTAGTATAAAACGAAATCTTGCAAAGTTATGCGTCTTTTCTAATGTATAGATTGAAGCGAGTACAGGCCCCTATGTAAATCGGCTCTGATGTAAAGATTTCACAAAGCTAAAAATCGTGATATTTACGCCCCAATATTAAGCTGCGATACCTAAAATCTTCTTTATAAATTGAACATCAGACAAGGCAGATTGAATTTCTTCAACCTGCCCTTTTTTGATCATATGCATAATTTCAATGCCACAAATTGTTTTCTCCGCCGTTTCAAGACTGCCAAATCCAAGCATTGGTTTGACCTTTCGTTTAATAAATCGGTGGTCCTGCTCAATAATATTATTAAGATATTTTATTTTTCGATTCGTTGGCTTAATATGCTTTCGAATTTTCTCGCTAATAATTGGATAATGTTGGTAAATCCAGCTTGTGATTGTTGTGCGGGTGAGTTTCAATCCTCTCTCTTGCATCATCTCCACGGTCATTCGATAACTAAGGGAATATTTCAGATACCAGCGAACGCGCAACATTATAATTTTGGACTCGAAATGTTTCCATTTAAATAAGTGCTGTGACATTCTTTAACCTCAAATTTCAAGTTTGTGGTTAATTTATAGCATGGCTTTATTTTTTGCGCCAGAACCAGTTTCCCTGCTACATAATCAATCGCACGCCTCCCAATTCAGCTGAACTGTACCTAAAATCTCCCTTGGGTGACCTCATGAACATGAAGCTAGGCGGAATTGCCCATTTTTGTGAAAGTTCTTGAATTAAATCTGGTCCAAATTCTCCCCGGTGTACAATAAATTCAAGATCAATTTCTGGATAAATTCTATTCAAAAATTTTATATCGTCGGCCAATTTACCCGAAGCTTCAGCTCCTTCCGGAATAACATTTACAATTTTCATTCGATTAGTTTGCTCATTATCTTGGACGTATAACATTGCTAGATTTAGATTGGATATATTTCCTCCTCTAGTAAAAAAAACAAACTGCTGGGAATTAATCTGATCCATATTCATTTCAATATTCCTCGTAAGCGTATCAGTTACCCCAGTAAGCTTTTGACTTACAGATTTGATAAGAAATAAACATACCTTTAGAAGAGTAATACGGTTTAACATAATAACCACAATAATCATCGTTGGCAAAAAATACTGTAAAAATACTCCTACATAGGCTGGATTCATTATCATAGTACCCAAAAGGGCAGCTGCACCGCTATTATAGCGATGATAGACGTTAACCAAGGTGCCTTTACAGGGCGCCTTAGGCCACTTCTTCTTAGCTTTAATAATAAGTTGCCCACACCAAACAAGACCATTACCGACAAAAATGAAATAGTATATACCCCAGCTAACGCTGCCAATTTTCCGCTGGTTACTAACAGTACTGATAGGCATAATACAAAAAAAGCAAAGACAATCCGATAGTGCATTCCATAGCGATTGACTTTTAACAAAAATTGGGGCAAACATCGATCCAACACCATTCTGTGCACCAATCCGGTAACCCCTACATACGAAGTTAGTACCGCTCCATTTACAACTAAGGTATCATCGATTGCCACCAAAGCAGCGAGCCAATCTCCCCCAGATAAAGCTCCCATATCAGAAATTAAGGCTTCCTGATGAAGACGGATCTCATAAATAGGCAATAAAGCTAATGCCAGAAAAGCAAGCGTTGGATTAATTATCGTTACTGTAATCCACATATTCCCAAATGTTTTTTGAAATACCCCAGATGCTTGTTCTTCTACAAAATTAGCTGAACTTTCAAAACCAGAGATCCCCAACATGGCCGCCGAGAATCCAAAAAATAAGGCTGTACCTAAACTACCTTCAAATGGTAGTTGAATGTTATCGATAAAAATATCTAATCCCGAATTGATAAGATACCATACTGCCGCTAGAATCAAAGTTGCTAGGGTAAACAAATGCAACATAAAGATGCCTGTCGCAACTTTTGCTGATTCGCTAATTCCCACAAGCATGAGGGCCATAAATGCGGCCAACAGGACCGTTGTACTCGGTATCACTGGCAAACTAATCCACAAGGATTGCAAATAATGCATGGCTTCATTAGCGGAAATAACGGCAGTTGCCATATAAGATAGTACGGTAAAACAAGCTGCCATCGATGCCACGAATTTACTGGTCGTATTCAACAAGGCATTATAGGCACCACCGTTTAATGGCAGAGCTCCTACAACTTCAGCATAAATGCTTCTATAGAAGTAGAGAACAGCGGAAACCATTAACAAGGAAACCCAAGCCCATTGTCCAGCATATACCCAGCAGTGCCACGAAATAGCTGGCTATATTGAGCAATCTCCTAGAATGCATGATTCGTCCAGGATGAAACTGGCGGGAGAACTGGAATTTTTAATTGGTTTTAAGAAGTATAACAGTCTATATGAGATGTCTAAGCATAACCAAAGGACCAGGGAACTACTGCCGGGTCCAGCGGAGTTCATTGACAGAAACGGTTCATGGACATTTGGCTCGCCGTCGGTACTGTATATGTTCTATCGTGAGAGCGGAAAGCTTGCGCAAGAAGTACAGGAAATAATCGAAGCGATGCCGCATTACTGCCGGCTGACGGCTGGACATGGTTCCGGAGGGGAATGTGCTGTAGCGGAACTCGTAGCAACAGGACTATCAAACCGAGTTATTGGCGAGACGTTATATATTGCCGAAGTAACCGTTAAAAAAGTACTGCAAAGTATTTTTGTCAAAATGGGTATCAACAGTAGAACGGCGCTGACTAAAATAGTAGTTGAGCAAAAAAAGCCTGAAAGTGTATACTTTCGTATAATATCGTCTCAGACTAATTCACTTTATAATAAAGATGAATTAGTCTTTTTTGGTAGGAATACAATAATAAAAAATATGAGAAGGGGAATCAGTTATGAATAAAAAAATCATTTATGGATTAATTACAGGAATTGTTGTTATGTTTCTTACTGCCTGTGGAGGGGGGGAAGGAGGTCAGTAGCGCACCTGCCGACCAGACGCCAGCACAACATAACCAGGTTGCCGCACCGAATGCGAATCTTGTTCCTCAAGCAGGTAAAGTGGATTATAGTAGGTATCTTTCAGTGGAAGAGATGCAAGGTATTACTGGTAGACCTAATTTAAGTTTGAAATCCATTGACGCAAAAAAAAGCGGGGAAGCAGCTGATCTGACTTATTCAACTGCCGACGGCAAGGTCATCATGACGGTTCAGGTTTTACAAGGCAGTGATTACGAAATGTTCTACAATAATTTACGTACTCAAGATTATAAAGGATTCTTCGAGTATGCTTTTTGGGGTCCGAAGCAGGCCAATCCTCCCCAATTGTTAGGGTTTCATAAAGGGGATACGTGCATCATTATCGAGACCAAAATGAATGGCAAGACACCGTACTTAGATCCGGAGATGATGATAAAAGCGGCGAAGCTTATCGCATCAAGACTGTAATTCGAGATTCATGCCATGATTTCATTGAAATGTAGCGGACGATCTCGCTTATGAAAAATTATGTGAGGAGAGATGGCTATGATTGATTTGTGGACTAATTGCAGGAAGTCTAGTGCTGATACTGGTCAGCGGTTGCAGCAAAGATGAAAAGGGATCTGTTGATATGCGTGTAACCCCTGTCACGTCAGAAGAGCCAGTTTCAAGCCCCGCACAGACACCCCGAAAAAACAGTCTATTGGGAGAATGGAAGTATGTAGCCGCGGATGGTAAAACAGTAGAATTTCATCTTACTATTACTAGTATTACTGAAGGTGAGCTCGTTGCTTCTCATGGAGTGATAACAAGAAATTACGGAGGCGGGAAAGCAAAGCTCCATCAAGGATTAATTAAAGGTAATTTCAATGCAAGTCCAACTAATGAGGTAACATGCAAAAGTGACAGCAGAAGTATTGGTGATGATCGAGCTGATAGCAGTAGTAGTGCTAGTGGGCGAGCTACTATAACATAGTTAGATGCAAACCGAATTCAATGGAAAATAATTGAGGACAATAGTGATTCCTACTTTTTCATTAAAGATGTTATTTTAACTAAGCAATAGAGTATGCTGTTCAGGGGTTCCATTTTGATTGCAGAGATTTACGGAGGGAGGTGATATTAATGAAGTTCTATAAAAGAAAAGTTGGGATTTTTACATTGCTTATCGCTGTAGTGTTGCTATGTTTGCCAATAGAAAATGTATATGCATCAGCCTATCAAGGCAGCGAAGTAAGGCAACAAGAGATGAGTCTTCTTAACAATTCCCCATACCATGTTACAGCGCTGTTTGTATGTCCAGCTAATTCTGAAGAGTGGCAAGAAGTTCTAGGGGGCACAGAGTTGCGTTGCGGAAAGCAAAGAAATGTTGTTTTAAATTTAGACAACAGTGTGCGTAAATGGGACATAAAAGTAGTTGACTCTAGTGGCAACTTTACAGTATTTCAGAGCATGCAAATTAGACAAGAGTTCACTTCGATTGCCTACTATTATAAGGATGGATCAGGTCGTATTAAATTTGCTGTTGGGTGAATTAAAATATAAAGAAAGAGGTGTTGTATATGAAGAAAAGAATGATGTTTATGGTAGTGTTATGTCTACTGATGGTAGGGATGATGGGAACTGTCGCGTATGCCGGGGATCTGGACTGGAAGACGACAAGTGTTAGAAATGCTAATGATAATCTAAACCTACTAGTTATTAAAGGATATTTTACCAATAACAGGGCCGACAGGGTGATTACAAAGATCAATTGGTTTCAACCTAATGTGACTCTTACGTATGGAGATGGATATCCAGTAGTACTTAATGAGAAGCTTTATGACAAAGAATGTTATATTGAACCGGGATGTACTTATGAAATGACTTTTTATTTAGATAATCCTGATGGGGCAAATTGGGTCCGTTGGCGTACAACCCCGGGGTTTAATTGGCATTATGATACTATAAAAGGATAGAATGCAGTATTTACTTGGGAAAGCAACCTCAGTTAAGCAAAAACAGGCCTGAAATTGTATACTTTCGTATGATATCGCTCAAGACTAATTCACTTTATAATAAAGATGAATTAGTCTTTCTTTATGGATCAGGGTTTATCTTTGATGGGTTTGGGAATTAGTCAGTATAGTGAGGTGATTATATGAGGAGAATTGTGGAAGTGAACGTCAGTGCAGAGTATCTAGTTACAATCCATTTTGATAATGCCCATTCAGTGACAATCGATATGAAGAAAAAATTGCAAACTGCCCGGTTTTCTGAACTTAGAGACGAGAAGGTATTCAACGCAGCGAAAACCGACGGAAAATCAGTCCATTGGCCAGGGGGAATATCGATTGTCACCAGCGAGATTATGGAAATTGTTACGAAATGAATTAATAAATGGAAACATTTCGAGTCTGAGATTATAGTATTGTGCGTTCGCTGGTACCTTAAGTACCTACTCAGTTACCGAATGCTTGTGGAGATAATGCAAGAAAGAGGATTGAACCTAACTCATACAACAATCATGCAATGGGCTCATCAATATTCTCCAATTATTTGCGAAAAACTCAAAAGATATCTTAAACTAACAAATGATTCGTGGCGGATGGATGAAACCTATCTTAAAATCAAGGATAAATAAAAAGGCTTTAAAAGCTATACATAATCAGCAACAGAGGGTCATAACAACTGACAAGTATGCTGCAACGGAAGTTGCTATTCATGAAATGATTTATAGTGGAATCCTCTCTGTCAAAACAACGCTTCGAAAAGTAAAATATTTGAACAATATTATTGAGCAAGATCATCGTTTTATTAAACGAAAGATTAAGCCGATGCTTGGATTTGACAACTTTAAAACTATCGTGAAAACGATTTGTGGAATTGAATCTATGCATATGATCAGAAAGGGGCAGGTTGAAGAAATTCAATGTGTCCGTTCTGAAGTTGAATTTATAAATAAGATTATGGGTATTGCAGCTTGATATTTGGGTGAGAATGTGGCAATCTTTAGCTTTGTGAAATCTTTGCACCAAAACCATATTTTGCACTGGTTGAGAAGATGACGGTTTTTGATGGCAGTAGATTGATTGAAAGTTTGTTTGACGGGACTTCGGTTGAGTGTGAAATTGAATAGAGGTAAAGCCAGTTAGGGTGGTCTGTAATCACCTTGACTGGCTTTTTTTGTATCCGTTTTTATAATAAATTAACGACCTGTTAGTCTTTTTCAAAAAATGCCGATAGCGTTGTGCTTTGATTGACAGTCACTGTAATATAGGGCTGCGGTAAGAAACTCTTGCCGTTGACAGTAAACATAACGCAGTGGTAGCCCTCATCAGGAATGATGGCTATTTCAATCACGGTACCTTTTGCGACAAAAGCATCTCCCTCAGTATCAAGGTGACCTCCCGGACCGGCAAAGATATTAACAGGTAAGGAAGTTTGACCACTTCCTGCAGGATAGGCCAGCACTGTGGACGCTACTATCAGAAGCATAGCCAGACATATAAGGAGTTTTGTACTCAATTTTGTTGCCTCCTCTTTTTTTGATACAACCTAATAGTAGCATAGCTATAGCGAATAGGGGCTGTCGTGTAGGGTCTGAGAACCCGAAGGACTAACGGTGACATCACCTGTTCGTTGCTACCGTGCTACAATAAGATAAACGAGAGAAGTTTGTAGATCGGTGGGGTGTTCTGGAAGATTCAAGTAGTAACGGTAGACAAAGGGAGCGCGGTCCTTCAAAACCGGAGAGAATAACTAAGGAGGTAATGATATGCTCATTTATCATTTGGTAGTTGATGTGCAGACAAATAATTATGGAGAATTACAGGAGAGTCATTGTTATTTCAGCGATGTTTTTCCTACGTTAGATTCGGCGGTACAACACGGAACACAAGAAGTAAAAGTACATATTGAGAAATTATTAAAAAAAGATATAGGTTATGAAGAAAATGAATTGGAAGATTTTACAAGAGAAAATATTTGATATGCTTTCAAGGTTTATGAGTTTGATCCAGTGTGATGAAATAATCGATGCTTGAGAGAATTGAGAGAAGATATAGAAAAAATTAAGCTCGAAAACTCTGTGGAATTTTCAGGAAAAATTGAATGGGCGTGTAATTATAGAGGAGAATTGAACTGGCGCTTGGAATGTCGTGGAACTAGTGATAGTGGCTGTGACATTTGGCCAAGCGATTATCAAGAGAACGCAGGTACTCATGGAAAAAATCTATGCAGGCGATATTAACCAGCATTATAAATTTATAGATGGACTGCAGCCTCGGAGAAGCGGGGACCTATCGACAAGAAAGGATGTGGAATAGGGCCTTACTGATGAGTCAAATCGATTAATGGAATAAGGTCAAACAAGATGAGGTGATTAGAATGATTACTATCTGGAACGATGTAAGCTTCTCCAATAGACTATCCTATAGGAATACGATTCTAACTTATAACTTGGGTGACTCGAAACTGAATTTGTTGTGTGATAGCGTTCGTCGGCTCAGAAACCGTCAACTAAAGGTATTTGTTGCGGAGAATTATACGGATATTTATACTGTTCCTTATTTTATTGGTTTTTTAAACTTTGCAGAGTTGCAGGATCATGAGAAACAAGTCTTTTTTGAGTGGTGGAAAGAATGCTCTGGGCAGCCTATTGTTATTGATGGTGAACTTTCCGATTCTCAAGTACCGCTGACGTATATCTTTAATTGCGATAATCCAGCCGAAGAAATGCCGAATATAGTTTTAATCAGCGATATTTTAGAAAGCAAGGATAAATTGGAACAGATGCTCTTGCAAGAAATAAAAAATTTGGAGACTGAAAATGAATAGAAAATGCAAAGTTAGCAAACTAAATCTAGGTCCTGTGCGCCGATTTGATGATGTTAAAGACATGTTTGAGGGGATTGTTGCCTTTAAAATTGGTGATAAATGGGGTTTGATGAATGCAGCAGGGCACAATATTGTACCGCTAAAGTATGATGCTGTTGCAGATTTTATCGATGGCATGGGTGAAGTGAAACTGGCAGGAAATTATTCCATTGCGGAAAATGAGTTTTAATTCATTTTCTGAAGGATTGGCATTAATGTGGACAAATAGGCGGGGAGCATACATTAATACAAATGGTGAGATTGTCATAGAGGGTGATTATTCACCTATCGGAGATTTCCACGGGGGTATTGCTCCCATTCGGCGAAACAGTCGATTGGGGTTTATTGATAAACTGGGTAATGTAGTAGTTAGTCCGTGCTATCAAGATGTTTATCATGTAACGTATTCCGACGGACTATTTGTAGTTGTAAATAATGACAAGTGGGGAATCATTGATAAAACTGGACGTGAGATCGTAGTTCCTTATTATGATTACATAGGTTCTATTAATAGTTTAGAAAACACTGAGCTAGGCTTAATAAAAGTGCAGAAGGGAGATCTGTATGGTTATGTTGATAAGTCTGGAGTAGAGGCGGTTCCTATAAAGTACGAAAGGCTATCAAGTTTTAGTGAGGGACTCGTGCGTTTTCGGCGTAATGGAAAATATGGTTTTGCAAATAAATATGGCGAAGAGATACTACCGCCGGTTTATGAGAACGTATCAAGTTTTACAAATCGCCTAGCAGCATTTAGCATAAATGGTAAATGGGGATTGATAGATATTAATGGTAAGCAAGTTATTCCAGGGCGTCACCAAGGAATATTTAATTTTGACAATGGTCTTATTGCGACAAAGTTAGGCGGTAAATGGTACTTGATCACAAGATCAAAAATTCATGGTTTGTTAGTTCTAACTGCATAACGACAACACCTATTCATACTATGTTCTGTATACTTAATAACAAGAAGACCGCACAATGTTCTTTGAAAGCTTAATAAACCTTTTTGAAACTTTTACCCAAATCATCAAAGAGTGGATTGGCTTTTTTTACTCGATGTTTCGGAATAGTCCGAGAAGATAGTGTCTGAATTCCCTGAGTAAATTCATTGAAAGGAAAAATTATCATGACAAGGCAGAAAGTAATAGAATTAATAAACGCAGGTTTGTTTAAGGATAAAATAGAGCTATCTATGTGCCAGGGATCGTCAATGGAGTCATCGTTAGATTCCTTGATGAAACTTATGGTTTCATATTTGGTCTTTATTTATTTATGAAGGCAAAGAAGAGATAGAAGTATACCCCATGCCGGATTTGCAGGAATTCATAGCCAAATCCAGCGTCTATTTGATTACTATGAATTTGAAGATAAATGGGAAGATGTCTCTCGTTTTCTTAAGGTGAAATCGGAGGATTGGTAATGTGAATATGATAGATGCAAATTTAGATGTTTATGGGGGGGCAAGTATGCGGGAGTTTACTCTTATTAGACGGTATTTGCGCTTAGATAGGCAGGAACAGTCATTTTGTATGAATTGAGAGACAATGTATAAAATACAGGCTGACACTCATGAAGACGCTGTTTTGGCACTAGTGCAGCAGATTGACAATATTGAGGGGCGGGACGGAGTATTGGACAACAATGGTTTTCCCTCTCATTGTTTGACGGGCAGTTCACAGAATTTTTATTTGGCAATGCATTGTATGGCGGCATACGTTTGCAATGTCGGGATGAGGAGTTTAACTATCTCTTTGAAACAGAAGGCGGGCGGTCTCAGGGAGCATATGATAAGTATCTATTATATAAAAATGTCCTTTATAGAGGTAGAGGGTTTGAAGACAGCGAAATTAAGCTGGTGAGTGAAATGTCTAACCGAGGATGGGCACTGCTAGGACTTGCTGTGATATTGATAGTAGCAGGTCCTAGTGCGTTAACGGTTCTAGGAATTGCAGTAGTGATTGGTTTGTTAGAGATGGCTGTACGTTTGTTGGTTTATGTACTTAAGTTGATATTTCGCTGGGTTTTTCGGTAAAGATGCTCAGGGGTTATCAGATATTTCGATAAAAAGTGTAAAGATAGTGAGTGGTAGGCTGAAAGAGTGAAAAAACTTGTGCAAGGAGCTGATATTTCTGAAGTCGGAACCTAAGAAGAATGTCATATTAACTTATCAACTACAACAAACGCAGATTGATTTATTGCGAAATACTTTGCAATCATTGAAATTCCCCAGTGTGATAGCGTCTGCAAAAGACCTTAATAGTATCTTTACCGTTTCTCATTTTATAGCGTTTTTTAATTTTGATTCCCTGGACGAAGCGCAGGAACAGGCTTTTTTTACTGAGTTACATAAAAAGGCGCAAAAGAGCTTGTCTGAGCAGCTAGGTAAAAGAAAAGTACCATTAATATACATTTTGAATTGTAAAACGATTAGTGACAAAAGGCCACATTTATTTGTCAACAGAGATATTTTTGCTGATAAAGAAAAACTAAGGCTAGCATTGCTACAGGAAATAAAGGCTATGGAAGGCACGAAACCTAGTGAGCCCGTTTCAGAACGTTTGAAAAGGATATTACGGATGTATCGCAATGTAATGTACAATAGTTGTTTGATACATGATAGTAATCTTTCTAAGCGACGTTTCTATCAAGATGTGGCCATAATTAAAATCCTTGTTCCTGATATTACCTATGATAAAAATCAGGGGAAGTATATAGCCAAATATCTACCTGATAAAGAAGAGGTTCGTGCAGCAATGTTAGCCTCAAATATTCCGATTAGACTGAAACGCGTCCTACTGATTTATCAGCAACTATTGTATGAGGGCTGGATTACTAAAGAAGTGGCGGATAGCATTTGTAACCCAGTATCACTACGCATGTTTCAGCGGGATTTAGCAGTAATTGATGCTTTTGCTGAGCATATTGACTATGATATGGATCAACGGAAATATATATTGACAGCTCGCCGCGGTCAAGAACGATACCCTGTTAGAATTAGGTGTAGGAACGAATATAGGAGGGTGTGATAGATGGATAAATGTACAATATATGATTGTGAGTTTGACCAGCATTCTCCGGGGGTAATTATAGATAGTAAAGTGTATGCTCTGGATGAAGAAAACAAACCCACAGATGTCTCTAGTTTAGCATGGGGACCATGGGAGACTATGCTGTCGTTGATGCAATTTTATATTGGGAATTATAATGAATTATATCCAGAAGATAGTCAATCAAAGTGGGGCTTCTTCAACTTATTAACAGGCGAAATTGTTGTACCGCCGATATATGAGCATGTGTATCCCTTTTACGGTACTAAATTGGCGAAGGTTATCCTGAATAAAAAGACAGGATTTATTGATACAAGGGGAAGGGGTATTGGCGGCATAGTGTGGGATGAAGCACATACCTTTAATATTGCAGCTATGTGCGCTGTGCGCAAGGGGGCGTTGTGGGGCTATATAGGGCGGGACGGAGAACTTGTTTTTGAACCGCAATTTGATGAAGTTGGAGAATGGAAGGTGCTTTTCGAAATAGCCCCTTACTCTAAACCTTCAAGGGACGAAGTGTTACGTCAGGCGTGCAGCAAAAAGGAATATGCTGCATGGGTGAAAAAAGACGGAAAATATGGCTACATTGATGACCAGGGGAATTATTTTGTAGAGCCACTATTTGATGATGCCCGGGATTTTTGGGCATATCACTATGCCCCAGTTAAAGTATACGAAAAATGGGGCTTTATTGATCGGACAGGCAAGTTTGCTATACCTCCTATTTTTTCAGATATTGGGAAAGAACTTTACAGTTTTTATGTTGTGAACCAAGAAGGAACTTGGGGTATTTTGAGCCCTGAGTTAAAAAATTTCATGCCTGAAGAAGGCGTCAGGTATGTTGTTTATAATGGGGAGAAGGTATATTTGAAAAATGGACAGGTTACTAGTCGGAGGAAGATAAAAGAGTGAGATAAACATTTAGGCGCAATGATAGTTTTACGAATTTAAATTAAAATGGTATATGAGAGGATATGGTGGGAACATGAGCAAAACATTTACCAATAAGGCCAAGAAGAGATATGAAAAATCATGCGAAGCTAACAAAGGGCAGAATGAATTTTATTATTGTGCAACTTCTACCGGCGTTACTAAAAGAAATCTTGATTTAAACTCTGAATACGTATTTTGCCAATCGTGCCCGGAGGAAAGCAAAAATAATACGATTAAAGAATATAAGCTTCAGGCTTTTATGATAAAAACCGCTTTAAAAGAAGCAAAACATCTGCTGCCGATAAAAGGGAAAGAATGGATGTTTCTTGACGCAGAAAGAAATTTTGCAAAGGATGATTTAAGTGAAGTTGGCAATGGACGGCGATTGGATATATTGGCTTATGACGAATCGTCAATGACCTATATTGTGCTGGAATTGAAGAGCAAAAGAGATTCAACAAGTGATGATGTAGCTGATAGAGAGTTGCTGCGGTATGTAAGTACAATAGAAAACCATATTGAAAAAGCAAATGAGTTTTATTCTGCAAATGCGCAAAATGTTAAAGGTTATATTGTATGGCCGAGCAATAAAAATCCCGAAAAAAATGATAAGCCGTGGGGGCTGATAGAATATGAAGAAAACTTTTTGGATGATATAGAAAACCTAAACTTTAAGCTTATCAAAGAGCCTAGCTGAAAAATTGGTGGCAGGATTCGACCAACCCATTGCAGGTTGAGTAATGAACAGCAACGAAAGGTGGTGAGACTAGAGTGATCATTACAGTTCACCGCGGCTCAAATCAAATCGGTGGCAGTTGTATTGAGTTGACAACCGGTAATACCCGTATCATTTTGGATGCAGGACAAGTTTTACCACCCTTGAATGGGGAGAGACGAGTAGAGGCTCCAAAATTACCGAAAGTAAGTGGCCTATATAAGGGAGAGACTTGCAGTGTAAATGCTGTATTATTTTCCCATTATCACGGTGATCATGTAGGGCTGATTGAATATATCCATTCATCTATACCAATTTATATGGGCAAAGATACCGCAAAAATAATGAATATGACAGCGTGTTTTATTTCATCACGAGGCAGTGTTTTGCCTGCTGGATATTTTGTCAGTGGGCAGGCAATGCAAATCGGTGATTTTACTATCACTCCTTACTTAGTGGATCATTCTGCTTATGATTCCTATGCTTTTGTCATTCAAGCAGACAATAAGTGTGTAGTGTATACCGGTGATTTGCGGATGCATGGTAAAAAAGCCAAGGCTACCTGGTTTTTTCTCAAGCATTTGCCTCAGAGGGTAGATGCTTTACTTTTAGAAGGAACAATGATGAGCAGGAAGGTTGAGCCGGTGGAGACAGAGGATCAAATCGAACAGAGAGCATATGAGTTTATGCTTGATAAATCAAAGCAAGTATTTGTTATGCAATCGGCAGTAAATATTGATCGGTTAGTGGGTATGTATCGGGCAGCTAAACGCAGTAACCGACTGTTTGTTATGGATATTTTTACTGCCAATATTGTAGCAGGCCTGGGGCACAAAATTCCTAATCCCTATACCTTTAGCAATGTAAGAGTTTTTTATCCCTATCTTCTTACTAGGCATATGTTTAAAGAAGAGGATAGAGCAACGTTAATGAATCTGTTTAGCCGCTATAAGATTTCACGTGAAGAAATGGGAACAAGGCAAGATTATTGTATGCTCATTCGTGATACCATGCTATCAGATATACAACATATCAATAATATTGCAGGAGCGGGGCTTATATATTCCTTATGGGGCGGGTATTTACAAACAGAGCGAGTCCAGCGGTTCATGCGATATGCTGAGGATCAGCAAATGAATGTTACTCATTTACATACCAGCGGTCATGCCGATATCAAAACACTGCATAAAATCGTTCAAGCTTGTACCCCCTATAGGATAATTCCGATACATACAGAATATCCTGAGCACTTTATTAATGAGTTTGATAAAGTGCAAATAGTTCAGGATGGAGAAGCGCTACTACTACGCTAAAAATACTTAAAGAATTGAGAATGGTTAGGTAGGAGTATTAGTGGTTAACACAGAGGATGATGATATATGATAATTGAGAAGAGGAAAGAACGTTTAAACCTTTATATTGGCAGTTTGGTAGGCCTGGCAGTAGGAGATGCATTAGGAACAACGTTGGAATTTATGCCACCAGGGACGTTTGCACCAATCACCAATATGGTAGGGGGCGGACCCTTTGACTTACTACCTGGACAGTGGACAGATGATACTTCCATGGCATTGTGCTTAGCAGAAAGTTTAGTAGAATACGGTGGGTTTAATCCCAAAGACCAGATGGAGCGCTATGTAAGGTGGTATCAAAATGGTTATTTAAGTAGTTCTGGGACATGTTTTGATATTGGCATTAGTACTGAGTTGGCATTACAAAAATATATAGCAACTGGCAAGCCTTTTTGCGGCACTAAAGATGAATTTTCAGCTGGTAATGGTTCTATTATGCGCTTGGCTCCAGTACCGCTATTTTTTGCATCAGATCCCATACAAGCTATGAAACATTGTGCCATAAGCTCAAGAACTACTCATGGTAATCAAGAATGTATTGATGCCTGCAAACTGTTAGGTGCATTAATTCTTGGTGTTGTATGGAAAGCCAGCAAAGAAGAAATACTATCTCCATTTTATCATCCCGTTACGGGTTATTGGGCTAAAAATCCTCTTGTTCCTAAGATTGCCGAAATAGCAAAAGGATCTTATAAAAGAAAAGAACCTCCTGAAATTAAAGGTAGCGGGTATGTCGTAGATTCACTGGAAGCTGCATTGTGGGCATTTTATAAAACCGAATCATTTAGAGAGGGAGCCTTGTTAGCAGTAAATTTAGGTGATGATGCTGATACTACTGGTGCAGTGTATGGACAATTGGCAGGATCTTTCTATGGAGTAGAAGAAATACCAACCGAATGGATCGGTAAATTAGCCCATTATTCTACAATTGAAATGTTGGCTACAAAATTATATCAACAGCCCTATTCTATATCAGTTGAAGTACATAGGTGTCCAGATGAAATTTTATATGAAAAATGGATTACTGGAACACATAAGATATTTAGATTATATCTGGCTGTATCAGATGAATATTGTTTCATATTCGAAGTTTTTGATGCAAATGACCCTAAGACAATAATTGATTACATCAAGATACCCTATCTAAATAACCATGAAATAAACAAAGGGTTAGTTGTTATCAGTGGTAAATATCCGGAAACTGAAAGTTATGCAGAAGAATTGTTTCATATTTTGAATTATAGTAACTATGGATGTACCGATGAAAAGCAATTAACTTTAAAAGAATTACGAAAAAAGATTTTGGGACATTAATTTCAATGAAAAGACTGATAATTTAGATAATGCGTGCAAGATATAGAGTGTGAATTTCAATAGTGATAGCAGAAGTTTAGCTTGCTATTCCCAGTTAAGAGAAGAATAATTGAATTAATGGCTTAATTTACAATAAATTGGTATAATGTAAATTAAGCCATTATTTTTATCTATAAATGGTTAGAAATAACCCTACCCCCGGAATATCAATAATTAACTTCCAGTTGACTAAGGGCGTTATCCTGTATCGATGAGATATTCACCATTAGCATCATATGACATCATTTCTTTGGCAATTCGCTCAAGTACCTCAACTTGCAATAATTTTCGGCTCCGGAAATGATTCATCCTTCTAAAAAAGAACAGTTGTATCAAGTTGAAAGATGTAATCATAAACATAAGCGCTGCTTCTAGACCATTTTTATTGTGAATAAAGCAGTGATTTATGTGCCACTCAGTTTAAGCTGGCGGAAGATGTTATTTTCGATACCCCAGCGAGCATGGATTATTTTGTGTAATGTCTTTAAATCCATATCATGGCCAGTAGTAATAATGAACACCTGATTATACTTGCTTTTATTGGTATTGCAGTCAGTTGTTTTTTCTGAGAATTTTATAAATCTTAGAGGTTCAGTCACGGCCTTCATTTTAACTGAAGTTTCCCAGACAGAGATTGTGTTTTTTTAGTCGAGGTTCTGTGAAGAATCCAACTAGTCTTTGTGGCACTGTTTTTAAGTCTTGCTTTTGCATCTTTGACAATGTTCAATCGCATATTTTTAACTAACTTTTAGGCTATTTCGAATAGCATCAATTCTAGGCAATCTCATTCTCTTTGGCACGATTCTTCTGAAATCATTATGCTCGAGCCAATCGTCTAATTGATTAAAACTTCTGATTTTTAACATAAAGCCAATAAGAAAAGTAAAATCTATTGAACTTGTCATTATTTTAGGATTGACTCTTTTGTCTCTTAATTTTTTTATTTTTCCACCGTTATCATAGACGCTTGAAAGATACTGTAGTAATTTTCTTAAATATCCTTTGCTCAATTATAATCTCTCTTCTCACTATGTCATTATATGGATATAGTATAGATAGATTGGTAATTTTTTTGCAAAGGAATTTCCAGAAATAATCGGATTTTACCTGTTTAGATTATTATGCCGAAAAGTGTTGATTTTGTTATGCTTTCGTGGTGGTTTTTAAAAAGCAGTCTAAACTTCTGCTCAGGAGGATGCTCCCTGAAACGTACCGCAAATTTATTTATTGAATTTACTGTATATACATGGTACGCTAAAGTAAAATATTGGTGTTTATGTCCAATCTTGAGAATGGAGGAGAAAGCTATGGAACTAAAAGATTTGATTTATTCGAGGCATAGTATCAGAAAATTCAAGGATACAGACGTCCCCAAAGAAGACATCCTGAAAATACTTGATGCGATACGAGTAGGTCCATCCGCGGAGAACGATCAAAATTGGCATTTCATCGTAGTTAAAAACAAGGACTTCATGAATAAACTGGCTGATGTAATTAATACAAAGCTTGCGGAAGTTGTCGGCAGAGTTGCTGAGGTCGATGAAAAAAGAGCTGCACGGTTTGAAAAGTTTACGAAGCTTTTCACGCTCTTTTCACTTAATGCTCCTGTACTGGTGATGATCTATTCGTATCAGGCACCGCCGGCTGCATACACTGAATATAAAATGATAAACATGCCGCAGGAGGAATTAGATCATCTGTTTCTGCAGAACTGTGGTATGCAGAGTTTGGGCGCTGCAATAGAAAATGGCGTACTCATGGCAATGGATTTGGGCTACGGATCTTGCACCATGACAAGTCAGAATTGGGCGCACAGGGAGATTGAGGCTCTTGTTAAAGACGAATTAGGATTTGAAAGAGAAGGTTGGTTTCTCGCAACTATGCTCCCCATAGGTGTTCCAGATGGTGAAGCAAAAAGTCCTGGGAGAAATCCGCTGGATGAAATGGTAATGTTTGTAGAATAAGCGCTTGTTTAAACCTTAATTTTTAGAGATGTATCATCCATTCGCCATGAATCATTTGTTGCCACAATTGCTTTTTCTGAAAAGAACAATGTAACTACATACAAGGCAAAGAAGTTCAGTACTTTTACCAGTGTTGATTATACACAGTTTCTTTACAAAAGCATGTTATCTAAAGCTGATGAAATCAAAGCTGCTATGCAATGATTTATTTCTACGGAGCAAAATGCTAAGATGTCTGTCTGCTTTTAAAGATGCAAAACATCTGTGTTCATGGGCAGGTCTAGCGCCTCAGAATAATGAAAGTGCTGGTAAAAAGAAAGTGTACGCATAAGTCGTTCTGGTGTTTACATTAAGCCGCTGCTTGTTCAATGCGCAAATGCTAGTTTTTTCTTTCAAGTTAACAAATGCTGTGACATTCTCTTTACCTCAACTTTTAAGTTTAGGGTAATGATTATATCACGGCGTTATTTTTTGCACCAGAACCAAGCAAGCTGTCCATCACTATCACTCGTTGGTGATTTTACATTATAATTGTTATTGTTCTTCACTGCGACAAGAGTTACAGTCTATGGGGGGCCATTGCGCTAGGACGCCCAATCGGTGCCAGCGGAGCACGCATTCTTGTAACATTACTTCATGCCTTGGAACAACGCGGTGCGAAGATTATATAAAGTCAATTTGCTAAAACATCTGTTTTTGGGGGCAAATCATAGTTTGTAAATTTTTTGAACCAGAGATGAAACTGGAATGGCTATTTTTAAATCTGATGCCATGGCATGGATGCCGTATTTTTTGGCACGAGCATCTTTTTTTCTCTAGACAAAGTTAGGCATAAGAAGTATAATCCATATTAAATGATCATTTAAATTTGGAGGTGAAAAGATGAAAAAAGAAATAATGCTTGATAAGCCAACTGTTCAAAAAATAATCAATGTTGCCGCTCCTCTATTTGCGAAAAAAGGATTTGCTGGGGTATCTGTAAAAGAGATTGCCGAGGCTGCTGGTGTTAATATTGCTCTGATTTCTTATCATTTTGGTGGCAAAGAAAATCTTTATGCTACGATATTGGAAGCGCAGTTTGAGTTAGTCGATAAAATTATTAGTTTGGTGCGCAAGGAAGAACATTGCCCCATCGAAAAGATTAAACGTTTTTCTCAAGAATTTCTAAAGTTAAATAAATCCTATCCTGATATTCATCGTTTAATTTATGGAGAAATCATAAATTCGTCAACCTGCTATGGAACTATTGTAAAGCCCGCCGTCTCACGTAGTCATGACTTTATAGCCGAATGCCTTCAAGCAGGAATTAGTAGTGGACAAATCCGTTCGGATATTAAACCGGATTGTGCCAATATACTTCTGGCCAGTGTGTTACATTTCTATTTTTTTTCAAACCAACTTACGGATAGTTTTTTGGCGGGGGGAAATGATAAGGCTAAATATTATATGACAGAAGCTGTTGACATCTATTTAAGAGGGATTTTAAATAACCCTACATTAAGAAAAATGGAAAAAAAAGTGTAACAAATTTTTTTATGCAAAATATTAAATAAACATTTAATTAAATTGAATGTTTAAATTAAAGGATAATATTAAAGGAGTGGAAAGATGCAGAAGTTAAGTAAAAGGAATTTATATTATGGTTTAGCTGCCGGTGTGATTTTAGTAGTGTTAGTAGCCGGAATTCTGGTCAAAGGATATTCTAAACCTACGGTAATGGCGGAAGAAATTCCTGTAGTTCGTACTGCAGTTGTTGGCATTGCCGCCGTAGGGCAAAATTATACTTATTCTGGTGAAGTCAAGGGGCGTTTTGAAAGCCAGTTGGCTTTTCAAGTGGGTGGAAAAATTATCAAACGTAACGTACAACTTGGTAGTGTTGTCAGTGCCGGTGATGTTCTTATGGAGATAGATGGCAAGGATGTTAGACAGACCGTTAATCGTGATGCAGCACAAGTCGACTCTGCTGAGTCCCAGTTG
>Ga0316613_10001079_pt1 | contig 19177 bp, 16 predicted proteins | sample OWC_soil_day10_C_2_FD_207647 | JGI IMG/M metagenome (GOLD analysis project Ga0316613, IMG submission 207647) | Wetland soil microbial communities from Old Woman Creek delta, Ohio, United States - OWC_soil_day10_CT_b | ecosystem: Environmental > Terrestrial > Soil > Wetlands | place: USA: Ohio...
AAGCTTGCCTCGCTTGCAGAAGAATCTCATCTCCTTGCAAGATACCACCCTTTTTGCCATGAAAAGCATGGGTAACTACATCACCTGCATCCAATATATCCAATATATCGGCCAATTCAGGTGGTCCATTGCCAACATGAACCATTAATGGCAGTCCCGTTCTCCGTGACAAATCTTTGGCTATTTCCAAAGGCCGTAACCCACTTGTCCCCAATACCGAGCTACTCATTCGTACTTTAATTCCCCGAATGATTGAATACTGGCTGATCATTTCAATCACACTCTGGGTATCAATCTTAGTAAGATCACTTAATTCAGCTCGGCCAGAACATAAGCCTACACTAGCTATATTAATCCAAGCCAATACTTGCGTTATATTCTTTTCAACAACAGTTGCAACAAACTTTGGAAATGTTGCTGTACCAGTACTTCCCGCATCTACCAGCGTTGTGACCCCCTGCTGTACTCCCACCAAATCAGCATCAATACCAATTTCAGTGTCATGGGGAAATACATGAGTGTGGATATCAATTAAACCAGGAGTAACCAGACAGCCATTTGCGTCTATAATATTTTTTGCACTATTCTCTAGACCAAACTCCTGGGAGGGATGGATACTGAAAATACGGCCAGAATCTACGGCGATGTCATATTTCCCATGTACTTTAGAACTAGGATCAATGACCATACCATTTTTGATAAAAAGATCAAATGCCATTTAGAGCGCCCCCTCACGAAAAATATCGAAGCATTGCACTAATTTCGCTATTTGGTATACTACCATACTCTTCCCCCAGCACGCTGGTCAACTTGCAACGCAACTCAGCTAATCTTTTACTTTCAGGCTGGTCACTATAATTAAAATCAACATAGGGAGAGCCAAAAGCTAGTCGATTTACCATTAGCAAAATATGAAGCATTAAACCAGCAGCTGCCTGCTCGGAAAGGTATTCCTTAAACTCTGTTGTAATTAACATCCCAAGTTGAAAACCTTTACTAATGATGTCTTGTGAAATACTTTCTACAAAAGGAAGCTCTGTAAAACTAATATTTCTACGCATTAACATAAATGATTGCACAAAGTCATGTTTTTTTTCTGCAGTCCCATGAGTATATTCTAATTGTGTACCACCTATCTTTTTCAATACCTCATGAATTGCCACGATATCTCGTTGACTCAGTATGGAATTCACAACAACCACAGGACATTCTGTATCAATCGGCAATACGCTAATAACTAAATCAATAGACTGCATCTTGAGGACTTGATCTATTTCTAGCACCGAACAATAGCCCAAAACACTCAGACTTTTTATCTCATTTTCCAACCTGGTCTTAAGTAATCTGGCCGTACCTCTTCCTGTGCCACATACCACAATTGCCCTAAACCTAGACCTCCCATATCTTCTCTCATATGCCGCTTGAAAGTGAAGAACAATATATGCCAAATCAGGATCTGTCAAAACTACGCTAATTTCCTTAAATACCTCAGAACATACTTGCTTTACACATTTAAACAATTCTGGATAAGACTGAATGACTTCCGCCACCAAGGGATTAGGATCGATAACGCCATATTGATATTTTGCTAATTTATCGGTTAAATGCGCTAGCAAACTATCAAACAAATCTCTGTCATCCGCAAACGTAATTTTAAGGCATCGGCTTACTTTATTGATAATTTCTGCATTTATTCCTGTAACTACTGGCTGTTCATAGCTATTATGATGATGCTCATTATGATACATACCATTGCCCAGAGACTGTAACCAGATAAAGCCAATCTCAGTATCAGATATCTCCACTTCTAAATGATTTGCCAATATAGCACTCTCTTCACTGAAAATATTATAAAGAGAATGATCTTTTGCTTTTATTGCAACCGTAGTATAGGCTTCAGCAAGGCTATTATCTGTTTTAATTCTTTGAATAACAACACAAAAACGTATCAACACACCAATCAGCACTCGATCAGAAAGATACTGTTCACTACTCTCCCTTATATGCCTGGCAATATGTCTAACCGCTTGACACACATACTCTAGTTCTTTCATTGTCAACAGAAAAGTAGTGATTACCTGACCTACACGAGATGGAAATTCATGTTCATGTATAATACTTTGTAATATATATGACATTTCATTACTGTTCAGAAAACTCTGCACTACATATTCCAACGCTAACCGACGATTCACTTCTGAACTAACAGCGCGTATACCGTAATGAACTTTTCGTTCCAGTTCGATACACCAGTTTTGTAAAAGTCGCTCAACCTTTTGCATATCACCAACCACTGTATTGCGGCTAACTCCAATCTTCTCCGCTAAAGAATTTAGCGTAACAAACTCTTTATGAAGCAATAATTCTAACGCAATATATTTGCTTCGTTCCTCTTGATTCAGTAATAGTGCTATACCCACTTCATTATCTAGCATGCTGCGAATTTTCTTGATAGCTTTTATTTCACCACTGAGCCAGATACCAAGATTAGGCTTGGATTCTAATTGAACCACTTGCTCCTTTTGTTGTTCTAACCATAAATGAATATTCTCTAAATCATACTTAATGGTTCGGATGCTAACATGAAATTCATCGGCTAATTCTTTAATTTTCAAAGATCGTTTTGCATCAATAATTTTTTTTAGTATTTGACGACAACGAAAAGTAAGAATAACGCTCTCACCCCTTTATCAATACATACGTCAGAACCAGTTAGAATTCCTTAACCGTATTATATTCTGAACTTTCACTATAATAAAGGACAATTTGCTTCACCATAAATTAGTGCAAAATAGACTTTAAAAAATAAACTTAAACAAAAAGAAAGCAAGAACATATCCTGCTTTCTGCTAAAAAACTTTCTATATCACATTTTTATTTTTGCCCATTAGAAGAAACTAACCAATCCTGCCTATTACTACTCATGGTTTTTGCATCATGTATCAGTGCCTCCAGAGAGGTAAGAGTTCGCGTGCTACTTCCATAAGTAGCAGTATTGAAAACAGCGCTACTATCTGCACGATACACTCCTTGTTCTAACGTAATATAATAAACATTGTTCTCATTCTTAACCTTGTGAGCCTGTATTTTTGGCATTACTACCCATTCACATTTAGCATCAATGGCTTTCTGGAATACATCTTCACCTTTTTCTCCCATATCTAATACATATCCTGGAAAAACACTTCGATATTCATCTTGAAGCGCTTCCTTCATATATATAAATTCGTCCTGTAAATCTGCTGGCAAGTCATTTTTAATAGGTGCAATGTATACTCTTGGAGTTTCAGTAACGCCTATAGCCTGATTGGGTATTGATAATTCTCCTGCCTGCACAGCTTTTTGTCTTTTTTCATAATAATTCTTAATCGCAAAATCTAAATATAAAGTGATATCATGAGGTCCGCCATTTTCGGTGTCTGGTGTCTGCCAACGAATCTCATGGCCAAACTGTTCATATCCACCCACCAGTTTTTGTAAAGCTCCAGTAACAGGATCACCAGAAGCCACAACACGCGTTAGATGTAAAACAGGTTCAAACTTATCACGAAAAGCCTTATTGCCTACTGCCGGTGCACCAAAAGTAATGACCTCAATTTGTTCTGGTTTTACCCCCATATCCAAGAGCCTTGCTCCTCCTATCGTAACTGCCGCTCCACCGAGACTGTGTCCTACCAAATATACTTTTCTCTCCTTATTCTCTAAGAGCATCTCCAGCAATGGCTTTGGAGAATTAGATTCTTCCTCATTCACTTCTGTTGCTAAGCCTGCCTGAACATATTGGTTAAAACCCTTGTGCACTTTAGGAACGGTATTAGGCATATCCTTAAGCTGGGCATTTGCTAAAAACTCTTCTGGATTCTTCCCAGCAAAATAAACCTTCTCCACTCGTAAATCAGCTTTTACATCCTTCATGTTCTCTGTTCCCACTACGGAAAATAAGTATAAAGGTACAGTACTTCCTTGTGGGATTTTTTTAGCCACAAAAAACCTGGCATCTGCTTGCCTACTTTTCCCTACGTAAGACTGTATCTGCCAACCATTCTGCTCCAGAGCATCCCGGGCAATATCTCCTGCCCTATCGCTATACGCAGCCGTGCAAGCAACAGCAGCTAAATATAAGGTGTGAGCTTCTTCATATTCTTCCACTGCTCCAGCATTTACAACCACTGGCTGTAGGAGAAATAAAACGATCGATATCATACTTAACCATCTTACAAATCTTTTCAAAATACCATCTCCTGCTTGCTGCTTCTAGCAACTATATATTCCTAACAAGAATAGTAACTTAGATTGCATTCCTATTTATTGTTCAACATTATTATAAGGGTCCCATTCCATCATTGTTGCCAAATGTTCCATTGCCTTTTTGCTGTCAGCCAGCAATTTTTCTTTGTCGTGAGGCAGCGTGCCTGCTAAGGCTACATAATTGGAAATATGATTACTGCGAAACAAACAATGCGCTTCATTCGGTAAATCAATGGCATGAATCAACTCATATAATTCGCCCATTATTTCAGTTGGTGACAATATTTCAAATTCACCACGCTCATATTCGGCTCGCAGTTCACTTCCCCGATACATCATTAGGGTTAAAGCACTGAGCATTGTTGGACGGATGGCATTCACAGCCTGCGCCGTATGTTGGGCATGTTTCCTAGAACCTGCTTTCCCACCAAGACCGATAATCACCATTAAGGATAATTTAATACCAGCAGCAACAATCTTCTGTCCTGCTTGAATAGATTGCTGGGCAGTAACCCCTTTATTAACGTGACGCAGTACTTCGTCATCCCCCGATTCCATACCATAATATACCAATTTCAATCCAGCTTCTGCTAAGTTTTGTAGTTCTTCTGGCGTTTTACGCAAGATATCATTTGGCCCGGCATAACAAGAAACTCTGCGAAGCTTGGGAAAGTTCTCGTGCAGTACTCTTAAAATCTCCAATAGTTTATCCGTCGCCAAGACAAGGGCATTACCATCTGCCAAAAAGATACGGCGAATAAAGTCTTTATACCCTTTAGCCTGGTTAATTTGTGTCATGATTTCATCCACCGTCCGAATACGGAAATCAACAGTTCTATACATATTGCAATAGGTACAGCGATTATGAGAACACCCTATAGTAACTCGCAAAATAAAGCTTTCCGCCTCACTGGGTGGACGAAAAACAGGTCCCTCGGCAGTATCAAAATACATAAATTCTCCTCCTAGTAAGAAAACGCTGGCGCAACCTTCAAGCTAGCAACCAAGCGCAGGTCCAGATTATTAAAAGCGTAGGTTAAATGCCAATGGCGGAGCGTTAATAATATGGACCTTGCGCGGACTACCTAAACATAGATGCATTTAAAAACCTTACAATACTATATCCACTCTATCCCCAATTACAATTTCATCTTCGCTGACTAACGAGTCATATGCTAACAGTATAACACCTTTTTGGACAGCAAGCTGTAATGCTGCGGTAAAATTCGGATCAGTTTTGCAATTAGGGCTAAAACTTTTTACACCTTTCATCTGAATGAGAAAGAAAATGTATCCTTTATAACCACTCTCAACTGCTTTGATCATTTCTAATACATGCTTGCTTCCTCTAACTGTAGGGGCATCTGGAAACATTACTATTCCTTCTTCTTCCAGAGTTACCCCCTTGACTTCAATAAATCCCCGACATTCAACCGATTCAAAATAAATATCAAATCTGGAATTTCCATAAGTTACTTCTTTTTTTATCCTATCGATGTTAGTTATCTCTGAAATACGCCTACTCTGCAATGCTTCAAAAACAACATGATTTGGTACCTGAGAGTCAATATTGATCAAGCGGTTCCCTTTATAAATACCAATTACAGAAAATCTCGTTTTTCGCTCTGGATTTTGTGCTTTTTCCAGAATAACTGTAGTTCCTGTGATAAATAGTTCTTTACACCTACCCGTGTTTTTTACATGAACTACTTCTTCTACGCCATTAATTAATACATGGGCAACAAATCGATTGATGCGCTTTATAAAAATACCTTGTACTATATGATCATATTTCATGCCAAACCTACCATTTATTTTTCTTTATCAAATAACTTAATATATTGTCCATATCCTGCCTTTTCTAAATCCTCTTTAGGAATAAAGCGTAAGGCCGCCGAATTAATGCAATAACGGAGCTTGTTGGGGCCAGGGCCATCATTAAATACATGCCCTAAGTGAGAATCACCATCTTTGCTGCGCACCTCAGTACGAATCATAAAATGGCTATAATCCGGCTTTTCTTTTACGACTTCCTCTGATGCTGGCTTCGTAAAGCTAGGCCAGCCACAGCCCGAATCAAATTTATCTAAAGAAGTAAATAAAGTTTCCCCTGATACAATATCTACATAAATACCAGCCTTCTTATTATCCCAATATTCATTTTGAAAAGCAGGCTCCGTTCCCTTATTCTGTGTTACTTCATACTGAATTTCAGTAAGCTCATTCTTCAGTTTTGCTTTGTCTTTCATTCTATAACGCTCCTTTGTTTGCAATACTAGTGAATACTATTATTATATCCCATTATAATAGATGAGATAAGAAGCCTGTTAACAAGGGGATAATCCACAATATCCAGACAAATAAGCTAAATTGGTGAAATTTTCTCACCATAATCAGGTCTTTTCGTATAAGAACAATGGTACCCCATACGGCATGAAATAACATGAGTGTCAAAGCAATAAAGCCTGTAATACTATGAAAATTTAAATGAAGGGATAAATTGGTAAACAAATTCTGACCAATATCCTTACTATTCTCTTTTAGCAACATTTCCATAGATAATGTCCCAATGGTATCATTAACAATTCCAAGCCAAAATAATACTACATGCCATATTTTCAGTTCTCCCTGAATTTTTTCACTCCATACACCCACTGTGTAGAAGATAAAAGCTAGGCCAATAAAGATGACTGCATGTAATAGGATAAAAATCCTCTCCCAGTTTAAATATTACTATTTCCCCTATGCCTTTAACTGATTAACTTCTGTTTTTAAAACAAAAAATCCTGCAAAATTTTTCTGGAAAACTCTGCAGGGATTCTTCTATAAAGAAAACCGCGAACGCGTCCTTCTCGCTATCAACTTAAGCGCAGGGGCCATGTTATTATAAGCGTAGGTTAAATGACAATGGCGGAGCGTTAATAACATGGCCCCTGCGCGGACTAGCAAAAACTTATAAATTCTTATACTATAAAAAACTCAACCTCTATATTTTCATTACATGCCGCAGGTTGCAGGCAGCTTCATAAGGGTCAGAACAAGCAATAATAGCAGATACAACCGCTGCCCCATCCACTCCCGTCGCCATAACATTACGAATATTGTTCTTATTGATACCACCAATCGCGACAACAGGCAGCTTAATTTCCAATTTTATTTGCCGTAAATCTTCCAAACTTACACTATCTGCATCATCTTTTGTCATAGTAGGAAACACAGCTCCTATTCCCAGATAATCTGCTCCCCCGTGTTGTGCTGCCAAAGCCTGCTCTAACGTGGCAACAGATACGCCAATCATTTTACTGGGACCGAGTAGTTTTCTTGTCACAGATAATGGCATATCCTCTTGGCCAATATGGACACCGTCAGCATTAACCGCTAAAGCGATATCTACGCGATCATTTACGATAAAAGGAATACCATGTTTTTGCGTAATATCTTTTATCACTAGGGCCAATTGATAAAATTCTAAAGTAGATAAATTTTTCTCACGAATTTGCACCAAAGTAGCTCCGCCTCGAATCGCCTCTTCGACGGTTGCTGCAAGATCCTTTGGACCTAATAAATCTCGATCAGTTACTAAATACAGGGAATAATCAACAATCCCTTTATCCATTGGTAATCGAACCGCCCTTTCTGATGGTTTCTGGTGTCATAGCCCCTACAGCATCAAATAGCCGAACACGAAAAGTTCCAATACCTTCTCCTGCATGCAACGATTGCTCGGCCAATTCCCCTGCCAATCCCATGGTCATGATTCCTGCTGCCGCTCCCAAAAACCAATCTTCTGCTGCGCCGCAAAAACAAGCAATCAATGACGTAGCCATACATCCTGTACCTGTAACCTGAGATAATAGAGGATGACCATTATCAATACGACAAATTCTAGCACCCTGAGCAATGATATCCTGCTTCCCAGTGATAGCAATTACGCTGCCAAATTTCTTGGTAAGCTGCCTGGCTACCTTCTCCCCATCCTCCTCATCAGCGATAGAATCAACGCCCTTAATATCAGCATCAAGACCCGCTAAAACCTTCATCTCAGACATGTTGCCGCGAATAATAGCAGGACAAACTTCTTCAATAATTCGTTTAGCAGTGGTAGTACGAAGGCTTGTTGCTCCCACCCCCACTGGATCTAAAACAATAGGAATACCTTTTTCCTTCGCCTTTTTGCCAACAACGATCATGGATTCAATACTCCGCGAATTCAAAGTTCCAATGTTTAATACTAGGGAAGAAGCAAAAGAAACCATTTCTTCCACTTCTTCTATATCATCAGCCATAACAGGAGAAGCGCCAATCGCCAGGGTTATATTCGCGCAATCATTCACCGTCACATAATTGGTAATATGATGTACCAAAGGTTTTTTGTTTCTTAAATCTAAGAGGCTGGCAGCTATTTTCGTCAACATTTCCATTTTTTTGTTCCCTCCCAAATTATTTTATAGAGCAATGACGTGATGAACAGGACTGGTATAGTCGCTCCTAACACAAACTCCATGTTGATAAACTGATAATATAGCACAACCCCAATTCCCCAAACTCCCAGAGCACTCCAATTTACAAGCAGTTCTGGAGAAACCTGCCGATTTTTGATAATAAAATACTCCGTCAGCAAAACAGCAAATAAGGGTGCAAAAACAGAGCCGATCGCAATGAGGAAATTCTCATACTGCTCTATATCCAGCCATAAAGCTATGCCTGTACCAATCAACGTCATAATTAAAGCAACCTTTTTCTCATCAAACTTAGGGAAAATATTAGCAAAACTTACACCAGCGGAATAGGCATCTAAAAAAGTAGTCGTTACAGTTGCTAACACAACAATTCCTAACGCGGACAAGCCTAAATTAGCTGCCAACATCATAGCAGAAGGCTCTGGATTACCAGCAATGATAGCTGCTCCCAGACCGATAATATACATCCAGCAGCTACCAATAAAATATCCTAATCCACTCCCTAACGCTGCACTTTTTATATTTTTGGCAAAACGAGTATAATCAGCAATTAAGGGCAGCCAAGACAATGGCATAATAACACTCAATTCCAGAGCTTCACCAAATGACATTCCTCCAAGGGGAGGCGCACTTAAAGCAGTACTATCTTTAAATACAACATTACTTAACACTAAAGTAATGCCAAACAAGAGAAAGACTGCCAACATATTTATTTTCTTGAGACCACCCTCTCTCCCAAGAGCAATCCATAAGAGAACTAAGCCGCCAATACCAATACTCCATAGGGAAAGTTGATCGATTCCCCACAACATTTTACTGATTTCATTGGCAGATTGAGCTGCTGCAATAATCATGACTGCCGTCCAGCCTACAAGCTGCAGAACATTCAAAACAGAAAATAAGTAGGAGCCATACACACCAAAAGAAATACGAGTCGACACGATAGCTGGTATTCTTTCCTGTGTACCAATGATGCCACCTAACATCAAAATGATCGTACCAACCACATGACCAATAATAATGGCTGTCAGGCCACTTTGAAAGCCAAGAGGAGCTAAAAGTCCTCCTGTTAAAATCTCAGCAATGGAAACAGCAGCACCAAACCATAGAAATAAAAAGTGATTAAAACCTAATGTATTATTTATTTCATTTGTCATCTAACATACCTGCGCCTTTATATAAATTATAGAAATGATGGACGGGACCGACACCTTTACCAATAGCAAAAGAATGTTCAATCGCTGTATGAATATACTCCTTCGCCCGTGAAACCGCCTCTTGCACCGAATAACCTCTAGCCAAATTGGCAGCAATCGCAGCCGACAAGGTGCAACCCGTGCCATGGGTATTTTGTGTAGCAATCCGTGGTGTACTCAAATGCTGATAATCTTGTCCATCAAATAAAATATCGGTAGCATCTTCTTCCCGATGTCCTCCCTTTAAAAGTACATACTTCGGTCCTAATTTATGAATTACCACAGCAGCCTCTTCCATATCCTTTAAGCTATGAATCTTCAAGCCACTAATTTCTTCCGCCTCAGGAATATTAGGAGTTACGACGAAGGCTAATGGTAATAGAAAAGACACTAATGCTTTTACGGCCTCGGGCTGTAACAAATGATAGCCGCTTTTCGATATCATTACAGGATCTACGACAACATTCTGAGCATTATATTTTTTAAGACCATTCGCTATGGCTTTAATTGTTTCTGTGCGAGAAACCATACCAATTTTCACAGCATCTACCGCTATGTCATCAAAAATCGCTTCTATTTGTTTATCAATCACAGCTACATCAATATCCTGTACGGCAAATACGCCTTGGGTATTTTGCGCTGTCACTGCTGTTATCACACTCATACCAAATACCCCATGAGCAGAAAAAGCCTTTAAATCAGCTTGAATACCAGCCCCACCGCTAGAATCGGAGCCGGCTATCGTTAGTACCTTTTTCATGTAAATTCCTCCTCTAGTAAAAATAAGAAAAACATTGGCGTGTCCTTTTCGCCATCTGCCCAAGCGCAGGATCCAAATTATTATAAACGTAGGTTAAATGACAAAGGCGGAGCATTAATAATGTGGATCCTGCGCGGACTGTCTAAAACCTATGCTATACTCCCGATCATAACAAAAAGCACACCCCTAAGGATGCGCTTTAACATATACAAGAACTCTATCGCTATCCCTCCGCTGGCATTATCCAGATCAGGTTAAAGGGTCATAGATTTTCAGATCTATATCTCAGCCAGCCTTTCCAGCTCCCCTTGACATAAAATATTCTTTTCAGGCTCATAGTAACATATCCTACCTATCTTTTCAACCAAAGGTTTTTACGATCCACCTTATATTCCATAAGAAAAACGCTACGCGTCCTTTTGGTCTCAGACTAAGCGACCGTTTCATATTATTATAAGCGGAGGTTAAATGACAATGATGGAGCGTTAATAATATGACCTTGCACGGACTAGCAAAAGCTTATACTTCCTATACTTGTAAAAAAATAAACCCGCTTTTAAAAACGGGTTTATTTTTTCTACCTATTTTGTAATATGTTCAGTACTAGGAGAAACTATTATATCTGGTTTATGTGTTTTATGTTTCTTTAATTTACCTATACCCTGTTCGATCAGAACAAACAGTACTGGGATTAAAAAGATTCCCAAAAGTGTCGCCGCCAACATGCCGCCAACGACTGCTGTACCCATCGAATTTCTTGCGCCAGCACCAGCTCCTGTAGCAACTACAAGAGGTAAACATCCAATAATAAAGGCTAAGGAAGTCATTATAATGGGACGCAACCGTAATTTAGCGGCTTCAATAGCGGCTGGAACAGGATCCATGCCCTTATCAACCCTAACTTTAGCATATTCTACAATTAGAATCGCATTCTTAGCTGCTAATCCAATGAGCATGACCATCCCAATTTGCATATAAACATCATTTTGTAAATTACGTACATATTGGAATAAGAACGCCCCGAATATACCCGTAGGGACTGATAAAAGAACGGCAAAAGGAATACCAAAGCTCTCGTAAAGAGCGGCCAAGCATAAGAATACAAACAACAATGCAAAACCAAAGACGTAAGGAGCACGACCACCTGATATTTTTTCCTCACGACTCTGATCGGCCCATTCATAACTAAAGCCGCTCGGCAGCGTCTGCGCTGCCACTTCTTCCAGAGCTGTTAAGGCTTGCCCTGAACTATACCCCATCGCTGGGTTACCCCCTACCTGAATGGATCTATATCCATTAAATCTTTTAATTATAGGAGGAGCCGTAATCGTTTGCGGTTTTAACAAAGTATTGAGCGGTACCATAACTCCAGAAGAACTACGAACGAAGAAGAAACGAGTACCTTCTACATCATTACGGAACTGTTGCTCCGCCTGCATTACTACTTTATAGGATCGACCAAAACGATTAAAATCATTGACCTGCACACCACCAAGAAAAGTCTGTAATGCAGTAAACACATCATTCACTGGAACACCTAACTGCTCTGCCTTTTCCCGATCTACGTCAAAACGATAACCAGGAGTATCGATTCCAAAGGTAGAGTAAATCATGCCAATTTCTGGACGTTTACGAGCAGCAGCCATAAATTCCTTAGAAACTCTATCCATTTCTTCAATGGTATTGCCGCCTTTATCTTCTATCATCATGGTAAAGCCACCTACGGTACCAATACCCGGCAATGAAGGAGCATTAAAGGAAACAACCTTGGCCTCAGGAACATGGGCACCATTCATTAGAACTTTCATAACTTGCTGCTCCACACCTAATCCTGGTGCGGTTCTTTCATCCCAATCCTTAAGTTTTGTAAAAACAATCGCGGAATTTGCTTTCGAAGCACCAGCTAAAATATCATAACCTTGAACTACAATAGTATCCGATACACCTGGCAGAGCCCGCATATCTTCCGCTATTTTATTAGCTACAGTAGCGGTACGATTTGCACTTGCCGCCTCTGGTAAGCTAATGCTTGAAATAAAGTACCCTTGGTCCTCACTAGGAACAAAGGATGATGGTACTAGTTGAAATAACTTACCAATTACTAGCAGCAGTACTGCCAAGAACACAATACCTAAAGCTGACCGTTTAATTAACTTCCCTAAGCCTCTGCCATATCGTTCTACCGTTGCCTCAAATACATCATTAAATTTGTTAAAAAACTTTTCTAACACTCCTGAATGGGCATCGGGATCATGTGGTTTAAGAATTAACGCGCAAAGAGCTGGTGTTAAAGATAAAGCCACGATGGCCGACAATGCCATAGATACTGCAATCGTTAAGGCAAACTGTTTGTATAAAACACCTGTTGTACCGCCAAAAAAAGCGACAGGAATAAATACAGATGCCAAAACAAAGGCAATAGCAACAACTGGACCAGACACTTCACTCATGGCCAATTTAGTTGCTTCTTTAGGGCTCAGACCATTATAGCGCATGTGATGTTCCACTGCTTCAATTACAATGATCGCATCATCCACTACGAGTCCTATAGCCAATACCATGGCGAAAAGGGTTAGAGTATTAATCGAAAATCCCATTACCACAAACGCGCCAAAGGTCCCAACCAAAGAAACTGGAATCGCGAGCATGGGAATCAAGGTAGCACGCCAGCTTTGCAAAAACAAAAATACTACTAATAGCACTAACAGCAGTGCTTCTGCAAAAGTTTTAGCAACTTCTTTCATGGATTCTCGCACGAACTTTGTATTATCAACGACAGAATAATAAGCAACATCTGAAGGGAACGTCTTGGACGCTTCTGCTAATTTTTCCTGAACTTTCGTAATGGTTTCTAACGCATTTGCATCAGTAGTTAGCTGAACCGCAAAAGCTACTGCGCTATGGCCATTCAGAAAAGACTGGAAGCCATAATCTTTGCCTCCCATTTCAACCTTAGCTACGTCTTTTATACGAATAAAGTTACCATTCTGAGAGCTAACAATAATATTTTCAAATTCTTTTGGCTCGGTCAAACGCCCTTGTACTCTTGCCGTATATTGAAATTCCTGCTGAGAGGAGGACGGCCTTTGACCAATGGTTCCCGCTGGAGCCTGAACACTCTGCGTACTAATCGCAGTGGAGATGTCACTTCCTGTAAGTTTTAACTGAGCCATTTTATCTGGCTGCAGCCAAATTCTCATGCCATAGTCGGCACCATATTCCATGATATTCCCTACACCCTTGATTCTTTTTAAGTCTTCGACAAGATAAATGCTGCCAAAGTTCTTTAAGAAAGTGCTATCATAGCTTCCATTAGGAGACCATAATGTAAAGATCAGAGAATTATCTGGAGAAACCTTACGAGTTGTAATACCTGCTGTAGTAACTTCTGCAGGAAGAGATGCATTGGCTTGTGCTACCCGATTTTGGGTTTGTACCGTTGCCATATCCGCATTCTTACTCAAGTCAAACTTTGCCGTCAAAGAATAAGAACCTGAATCGGCACTAGTAGACTGCATAGAAACCATATCTTCTGTCCCATTGACCTGCAGTTCAATCAATTGGGCCATAGTCTGTTCTACAACTTCAGCATTTGCACCTGTATAACTGCCACTTACACTAACTTGCGGTGGTGTAATTTGCGGATATTGGGCTATCGGCAAATTAAACGCTGATATTGAACCAATTAATACAATAACAATCGATAATACGATCGCAAAAATGGGACGATCAATAAAAAACTTTGCCACCAGATTACCTCCTATTGCTTCGCCGGAGTTTGTAAGTCATCCGGTCCAATCATTGTTACCGTTACAGGTGTTCCTGGCGGAGTCTTTAAAAAGCCTTCTACAACAACACGGTCATTTTCTGTCAAGCCTTCATCTACCACCCACATATTCCCAATTTTCGTGCCCATTTTAACTGCCCGTGTTTCTGCTTTTTCACCTTCGCCAACAACGGTGACGAGAGTTTTATCCAGCATTTGCTGCACGGCTCTTTGGGGAATTAAGAGAGCTCCTGGACGCACTTCACTTTGTACGGCAACACGAGCAAACATGCCAGGTACAAGAAGCTTGTTTGGATTAGCAAAAGACGCTTTAAAACTAAGTGTACCTGTGCCAGTAGCCAAGCCTCTATCTACCTGCTCAATCTGACCAGTGATTGGATATGTGGAACCATCACTGAGAATTAGTTTCAAATTCCCTCCCCACTCGGCTGGCGACGCACCTTTACTCTTAGCAAATTGCAAATATTCATTTTCACTCATACTAAACTTTACCATTACTGGATCAACAGAAGAAATGGTAGCCATAATCGTCGATCCAGCCGTTACAAAACTACCAACACTTAAATCATTAATATCAATCCTGCCATTCAATGGTGAAAGAATGGTTGTGTCCTCAACATCCTCTTGTGCCTGCTGCACTTTGGCCCAATTTGCATTCGCTGCCGCAGCATTTTGCTGCTCTACAGCCACTGCATTATCTAAGGTCTGCTGAGCAATAGCACCTTGAGATGCAAGTTGATTGTACCTGCTAACATCTTTGCGAGAATTAGCTAATAATGCTTCTGACTGCGCTGCTGTTGCTTGATTAGTCAGTAAGGCTGAATTATATTGACGGCTGTCAATTCGAAATAAAGGTTGCCCCTGAGAAACTTCAGCTCCACCAGTTACCATCTTAGCCACAATATTACCAGAAACTTTAGCTCTGACTTGCACCTCATTTTTAGCCTCTATTGTACCGACAAATTCGTATGTAATCGGGGTATCTTTTCGAACAACCTGCATAGCCTTGACCTCTACAGCCTGCGATGCTGGCGCTGCTTGTTTGCTGCAACCACTTATTAATATCAACATCATACTAAAAATTGCTAATGCCATATAATTGCGCCATCTTATCTTTGAACTTACATGAACCAATTGATATACCTCCTTAACTCTACTAAAAACTAATTTTGTTCTTACCTATTACTACATCACCTGTTGTGTCCTCCTGTCGCAAACCTTTTATAGAATATACCTCATATGAGGTAGAATCTTCTCAGTTCTGTGCAAATCACTCCTTTATTAAAAATGACTATTCAGTCAATCTTATTTTTATTCGACGAACTTATTACAAATCCTTCCTCAAAATATGTAATTTAAACTTTTTTTATATCACTTAAATTTAAAACAGATGTCACTTGACATCTGTTTTTCAATTACTTTTCCGTTAGAATATTCTCATGAATTTTCAATATCATTTGCCCATAGGTTTTGCCAGGTACAGCCCACTTGCCATTTAAATCTGTCCAAGTAAGAGCTTGTCCAAATTTATCTGTACTTTTTAATAAGGTATATCGCGGATCAACAATATCCAACACAGGCGGCCGTTTCGTTGTATAAGCCAACAAGTGCTGAATCTGCGCCCTAACGCCAATTTCCGCTGATGGGAACCATGCGCCTTTGACACCATTCCCGGTAGTTCCTAGACCACAGTAATTGTTTTGCCAAGGTATTACATCACCACCGTAACGGAAGTTACCTGTTTCATGCAAGGCTTGGGCAAAAGCTAAATCTGGCCGAACTCCCTCTATGCCTCCCTCTAAATAATAATAATCCACCAACTCTTTAGGAGTGGTCGAGATCAACGGAAAAGGATTACGTTTTAAAAGATATTTCACACATTGTTCTTTGGTAGCAATGGGTGAACCCATAATCGTAAGATCAAATACGATTTGGCTTTGTATGTAATCTTTTTTTATAGGTATAGATGATAAATACCCAAATGCCAAAGTACTCGATAATCCCCACAGCCATAAAAATATACATGAAAATCCTATTTTAGCAAGACCTATTCTCCCCACCTTTTACCTCCCGAAAAGTACTAACCGTATTTTTAAACGACGCGATTTGTTAACCTGCCAATTCCTTCAAGTTCAACAGTTACCACATCCCCTACTTCCATGGCACCTACTCCTGAAGGCGTACCTGTTAAAATTACGTCACCTGGGTATAAGGTCATAACCTGCGTAATAAAAGCTACTAGTTCAGGTACTTTAAAAATAAGGTCATTTGTATTAGAACTTTGTTTTAACTGGTCGTTAAGATACAGTTTTATATTAATATTATCCGCATCAATAGCAGTCTCAATACATGGCCCCAAAGGCAAAAAGGTATCAAAAGATTTTCCTCTCGTCCACTGGCCATCACCAAATTGAATATCTCTGGCCGTCACATCATTAGCACAAGTATAACCTAAAATATATTCAGCGGCATCTTGAACCTTTATATTTTTGGCTTCCTTCTTAATAACCACAGCAAGCTCAGCTTCATAATGCAGATTATGGCTGATTGCTGGATACTCAATATTTCCTCCTGGATGATTCAGTGCAGAAGATGGCTTTAAAAACAATAAAGGTTTCTCAGGAAGCGCCTGTTTCATTTCCTGGGCATGACCATGATAATTAAGTCCTACACAAACTGCTTTCGTTATGGAACAAGGACTCAAAAGTTGCACAGACTCTAAAGGAATACTTTGGTCTGAAATTTTATATTTACCGAAAACGTCACCATTTATGATGCGAATTGACTCGCCCTGTAATTCGCCGAAGGTACTATTTCCCTCATGTTGAAACCGAACAATCTTCATTTTTCGCCCTCCATTACGCAGTACTGTACTACACTTCATATAAAAGAGTATTTTACAAAGATCTTTATTTTCCTGCTAAATCCCAATTTTTAGATATATATGTTTTTCCCGCGACTTATTACGCTTTACTTTTAATCACCAAGGAATCATGTTCTATATCTTGAGCCTTTTTTTTCATAATGGCAAAAGCCCATTGGATAGCGGGTCCGAGAGTAAGAGCAATAATTACTGTACCAATTCCAATAGGTCCCCCTAGGAAATATCCAAGAATAGCTACACTGCTTTCAATAACTGTTCTCACTTTCCACACAGGCCACCCTGTCTTTTCGATGGTTCCTACCATGAAACTATCCCTAGGACCAGCCCCCAAGGCAGCAGATAGGTAAAAAAAACTTCCCCAGCCAATAATTAAAATACCTAATAATAACATTCCTACTTGAAATAACCAATGGATAGGAATAGGAATCCACTGGCTATTCATAAAAAAGTCAATGAAAATACCAATAAAATACATATTGGCAACAGTGCCCCAGCCAGGTTTAATTCCTAAACAGAAACTAATGATAATAACTAAGATTCCTGTCAATTGCGACACTTGTCCTAAAGTAAAGGGGATATAATGAATCAATCCTAAATGAAGGGCATCCCACGGTGCTGCACCCAAATCACTTTTTATCGTCAGTACAATGCCAAGACCAAAAAGCAATAATCCCCAAAGTAAAAATACAATTCTTTTTATCATCTTGTACTTCCTCCATTGCAGCATATTGATCGTAATTGAATATTACTACGTCTAACCTAAGAACCTTATTACTTAATTTTTATATAAAACAAAGAAGCATTGTTTATCTTGAAAAATAAGCAACAATGCTTTTAACTTTCCTATTTTCTTATCTTACTTCATAGCCTGTTCAAGATCAAGAATAATATCGTTAGGATGTTCAATGCCAACGGACAAACGAATGAGGCTTGGAATCACACCCATCTGCAGTTTACGTTCTCTAGGAACAGATCAAAAAATAGATAATTACTATTAATTGTTATAATAGTAATTATTTATTAATAAGTTTTCCTTTTAAAGGAAATACTATTTCTCTGTCGAAGTAAATAAAAAAAGTAAGGGAGTGATTACCTTGGCTAAACATGAACATTTTCAAATACAAATCGGCGATACAGAAAGAAGTGTCGAAGAAATCATTGACAGTATCCGTAAGTCTGACTTACCGATTGTCCATATTAAACAAGTATCTGCTTCTTTGAGTAAAACAGGCAGTGGAGCCACGCTTGCTCTCCAGCTAGCTCCTGAAGCAGTTAACGAAAAAGACTTAAAGGAACAATTAAATAAATACGGTGGCTGCATGTATCAAATTGCCTCCGTTGCTGAGTCCTTAGGTTAGTTACATAATAGTCCATTCTCAAATTCCAAAATTAACGTTTCGTTCTTCATCATTGCGAGGACAAACGAAGCAATCCCTGCAAAGAGGGGATTACTTTACTTGTTCTCGCAATGTCATTTAGATGCTATTTTTTCATCCCCCAAAACTCACAAATTCTTTTACTATAAGAAAGCACTAGAACATAGACGTTTGAAACACAAAGACACAAAGCCGCTAACGCGAACACACAGAACACAAAGGGAGGTTATAAATACGTCTTTGTGTTCTGTGTGCATCTTTGTGTCTTCTGTGTTTTAATGTTCTCCTAAAAAAACTTATACTTTCCAGCATAATTAGAAACGCTTACTTAAAAAGCAAAATCACCATTTTTAAATACAGGGATATCTTTTCCTGCTGCTGTAGTTCCGATGATTTCAAGATCCTTTGTTCCTATCATAAAGTCTACATGTACCAGAGAATCATTGACACCTAATGCATCCAGCTG
>Ga0316613_10001080_pt1 | contig 19140 bp, 14 predicted proteins | sample OWC_soil_day10_C_2_FD_207647 | JGI IMG/M metagenome (GOLD analysis project Ga0316613, IMG submission 207647) | Wetland soil microbial communities from Old Woman Creek delta, Ohio, United States - OWC_soil_day10_CT_b | ecosystem: Environmental > Terrestrial > Soil > Wetlands | place: USA: Ohio...
GGAGGCAAGTCCTCGATCAGGGTTGTCCAATTCCCCTGCAGAGGTCACGCAAAATGGACCAAGCCTGTGGACGACCCTCCACATCACGCTTCTTGGACGCGGGTTCGACTCCCGCCACCTCCACCAAGTCGGCTTCCGGTAATGTCCGGAGCCATCCCAAAACCCCAGTAGAACCGCGAGTTTATCAAAATTCATGGTCCTACTGGGTCTTGTTTTGTTCGTTGAAATCCGGGGGCAACTGGACCTCGCTCCCCGGAGTTGCCCCCATGTCCCTGACTGATGTGACCATCCGCAAAGCCAATCCAGGAGAGAAGCCCATCAAGCTCTCAGATGAGAAAGGGCTCTACCTGGATCGCCCCAAAAGGGGGCAAGTGGTGGAAGTGGTGGCGCTTCAAATATCGCTTCGAGGGCAAGGAGAAGCGCTCTCCCTTGGGGTGTATCCAGACGTGAGCCTGAAGGATGCTCGGGACCGCCGTGACGCGGCCCGCAAGCTGGTGGCGGAGGGGGTGGATCCCAGCGAGAACCGCAAGGCGCAGAAGGCTGCCAAGGCGGATCGAGCAGAGAAAAGCTTCGAGGTGGTGATGCGGGAATGGTTCGCCAAGTATTCCTCCACCTGGGTGGACTACCACGGAGACCGCATCCTCAAGCGCTTTGCACGCGATATCTTCCCTTGGATCGGGGCCCGTCCTGTGGCGGAGATCACGGCCCAGGAGCTGCTGGCGGTGATCCGTCGCATCGAGACCCGCGGGGCAGTCGAAACCTCGCATCGCGCCTTGAGCAATTGCGGGCAGGTGTTCCGCTATGCGGTTGCCACCGGGCGAGCGGAACGCGAAGGGCACCTCGTCCTTACAACATGAGGCCATCGAACCCCTCTGGATAATCCCAAGAACCTCACATGCCACGGAGTGGTTTAGGGCAGAATTGATACATCCACTGCGCTCCTCAATTCTTGGCTTCCTCAAACAAGGGTGGTGCCAGTGCCATTCAGCAAAAATGCCACAAGGATCTTCCCTTGCTGTCCGAAACAGAAGCACAAACCCGGGCCAACCTCATCGACCAGCAGCTCGCCCGGTCCGGTTGGGATGTCAAAGACTTCACCCAGGTCGTCGAAGAATTCGACATCTTGACTGCCTTGCCGGAAGGCGTGGCCGAACCGCGCACCCCCTATGAGGGGCACCAGTTCAGTGATTACGTCCTGCTGGGCAAAGATCGCAAACCACTGGCGGTGATCGAAGCCAAAAAAACCAGCCGATATGCCGCCATTGGCCGTGAGCAGGCCAAGCAGTATTGCTACAACATCCAGAAGCAGTTGGGTGGTGAACTGCCGTTCTGCTTCTACACCAATGGCCACGAAACCTATTACTGGGATCTGGAGAATGCCCCGCCGCGCAAGGTAATCGGCTTTCCCACACGCGATGATCTGGAGCGCTTCGCCTATATCCGCCGCAACCGTAAACCGCTGACGCAGGAATTTATCAATACCTCGATTGCCGGACGCGATTACCAGATCCGCGCCATCCGATCGGTGCTCGAAGGCATCGAGCAGAAGCGGCGCGACTTCCTGCTGGTGATGGCCACCGGAACCGGCAAAACCCGAACCTGCATTGCCATGGTCGATGCACTGATGCGCGCAGGTCACGCCGAGAAAGCGCTGTTCCTGGTCGACCGAATTGCACTGCGCGAGCAGGCACTGGCAGCCTTCAAGGAGCACATGCCCAATGAACCACGTTGGCCCAATGCAGGCGAAAAGCTCATCGCCAAAGATCGCCGCGTGTACGTCGCCACCTACCCGACGATGCTCAACATCATCCGCGATGAAATGCAGCACCTATCGCCTCACTTCTTCGATTTCATCGTGGTCGATGAAAGCCATCGGTCCATCTACAACACGTATGGTGAAGTGCTCGACTATTTCAAAACCATCACGCTGGGGTTGACGGCTACGCCCACCGACATCATTGATCACAACACTTTTAAGCTCTTCCGCTGCGAAGATGGGCTACCGACCTTTGCCTACACCTTCGAAGAAGCCGTGAACAACGTGCCGCCATACCTCTGCAACTTCCAGGTTATGAAGATTCAGACCAAGTTCCAGATGGAAGGCATCAGCAAACGCACCATTTCACTGGAAGATCAGAAAAAGCTGATCCTGCAGGGCAAAGAGATTGAAGACATCAATTTTGAAGGTACCCAGCTTGAAAAACAGGTGATCAACAAGGGCACCAATACCCTGATCGTCCGCGAGTTCATGGAAGAAGCCATCAAGGACGCCAATGGCGTGCTGCCAGGCAAAACCATCTTCTTTTGCACGACCAAGGCCCATGCGCGTCGCATGGAGGAGATCTTCGACAAACTCTATCCGCAGTACAACGGCGAACTGGCCAAGGTGCTGGTGTCAGACGATCCGCGTGTATACGGCAAAGGTGGCCTGCTCGACCAATTCACCAATAACGATATGCCGCGCATCGCCATCAGTGTGGACATGCTCGACACCGGAATCGACGTGCGCGAGATCGTCAACCTCGTTTTCGCCAAGCCGGTCTACTCCTACACCAAGTTCTGGCAGATGGTCGGGCGTGGCACGCGCCTCCTGGAAACCAGCAAACCCAAGCCCTGGTGCCTTGAGAAAGACGTATTCCTGATTCTCGACTGCTGGGACAACTTTGAATACTTCAAGCTCAACCCCAAGGGCAAGGAACTCAAGCCGCAGTTGCCGCTGCCCGTTCGGCTGGTGGGCCTGCGACTCGACAAGATCGAGAAGGCCAACGACAGCGGCCATGCCGATATCGCCGAGCGTGAAGTCGCCAAACTCCGCCTGCAGATTGCCTCGCTGCCCAAGGAGTCGGTGGTGATCCAGGAATCCGCCGCCGCCCTGGCGCGACTGGAAGACGAAAACTTCTGGATCAGCCTCAGCCATGACCGGCTGGAATTCCTGCGCGCCAACATCAAGCCTCTGTTTCGCACGGTTTCCGAGGCAGATTTCAAGGCCATGCGTTTCGAACGCGATCTGCTCGAATACTCGCTGGCCCTGCTCAACGAGCAGAAAGAACAGGCCGAAACGATCAAGCAAGGCATCGTCGAGCAGATCAGTGAACTGCCGCTCTCGGTCAGTTTTGTGAAGCAGGAAGAAACCCTGATCCGCGCCACGCAAACCAGTCACTACTGGGCCAAGGCCGACGAGGACGCCTTCGATGACATCGTGGCCAAGCTCGGGCCGCTGATGAAATTCCGCGAGCAAAGCACGGGGCAAGAACAAATCCACCTTGACCTTGCTGACGAGCTGCACAAAAAGGAATGGGTGGAATTCGGCCCGCAGCACGAGGCGGTGAGCATCACCCGCTACCGCGAAATGGTCGAAGGCCTGATTGCCCAGCTGACCGAGCACAACCCGGTGCTGCAGAAAATCAAGACCGGCGAGCCGGTGAGTGCAGACGAGGCCAACCAGCTGGCGGAGCTGCTGCACGAGGAACATCCGCACATCACCGAAAACCTGCTTCGTCAGGTCTACAAAAACCGCAAGGCGCGCTTCATCCAGTTCATCCGCCACATTCTTGGCATTGAAGTGCTCAAGAGCTTTCCCGATGAAGTCAGCGCCGCCTTCGATCATTTCGTCCGCGCCCACACCACGCTCAGCGGCCGCCAGCTGGAGTTTCTGAACCTGCTGAAGAACTTCATCGTCGAGCGTGAAAAGGTGGAGAAGAAAGACCTGATCAACGCACCCTTCACGGTCATTCACCCGCAGGGCATCCGTGGCGTATTCAGCCCGGCTGAAATCAACGAAATCCTGCAGCTCACCGAGCGTCTGGCCGCGTAATCGCGCAAAGGTAAAGAGAGAGCATCATGGAATCGCAAGTCATACAGCGGATGAAAAGCCATTTCGACGCATTGAGTCAAACCCTTCCGGAGGAAGGCGTCGAATTCTGGTTTGCTCGTGACCTCATGGAGCCGCTCGGCTACGCCCGCTGGGAAAACTTCCAGACCGCCATCAACCGCGCCATCGAATCCTGTGAAACAACGGGTTATGCGGCGGAGGATCATTTCCGTGGCGTCACGAAATTGATCGAAATCGGCAAGGGCGGCCAGCGGCCCGTCGATGACTTCATGCTCACCCGCTACGCCTGCTATCTCATTGCCCAGAATGGGGATCCACGCAAAGAGCCCATCGCCTTTGCGCAAAGCTACTTCGCTACCCAGGCACGCAAGCAAGAGCTGATTGAAGACCGCATGCGCCTGCAGGCCCGCCTGGATGCCCGTGAGCGCCTGCGCGAATCGGAAAAGACGCTCTCCCAGAACCTTTACGAGCGTGGCGTGGACGATGATGGCTTTGGCCGCATCCGCTCCAAGGGCGACGCAGCGCTCTTTGGCGGAAATACCACCCAGGCCATGAAGGACCGTTTTGGCATCACCCAAACCCGCCCCCTGGCAGACTTCCTGCCTACCCTCACCATCGCCGCGAAGAACCTGGCCACCGAAATGACCAACCACAACGTCAGCCAGGACGATTTGCGGGGGGAACACGCGATCACCCGCGAGCATGTGCAAAACAACCAGAGCGTGCGCGCCATGCTCGACCAGCGTGGCATCAAGCCGGAACAGTTGCCGCCGGAAGAAGACATCAAGAAGCTGGAACGCCGCGTCAAGGCTGAGGAAAAGAAGCTCGTCCAACGCGCGGGGAAGCTGCCCGTTCTCAAAAACAACGATTGAACTAAAAAGGCTGACCTTTCCCATGCTGCAAAACAACCCCGAACTCAAAAGCAAGATCGACCAGCTCTGGGACAAATTCTGGAGCGGGGGAATCAGCAACCCGCTCACGGCCATCGAACAGATCACCTACCTGCTGTTCATGAAACGGCTGGATGAACTGGATCTCAAGCGCCAGTCTGACGCGGAATGGACCGGCGACAAGCACAGCTCCAAATTTGAAGGCCGCTGGATTCCGCCCGAATACCGCAGCCAGCAGGAACCTGAAAAATTCTCCATCGACAAACGCACCCTGCGTTGGAGCGAATTCAAGCGCATGCAGGCTGAAGACATGCTGCAGCACGTCCAGGGCAAGGTGTTCCCCTTTCTCAAGGATCTGAACGGCGCCGAATCCAACTTCACGCACCACATGAAGAACGCGGTCTTCATCATCCCCAAACCCTCCCTGCTGGTGGAGGCCGTGAAGACCATCGACGAGATCTTCGAGGTGATGGAGCGCGACTCGCGCGAGAACGGCCAGGCCTTCCAAGACATCCAGGGCGATGTCTACGAGATGCTGCTCTCGGAAATCGCCACCGCTGGGAAGAACGGCCAGTTCCGGACGCCGCGCCACATCATCAAGCTGATGGCCGATCTGGTGCAGCCGCAGCTCGGGCACAAGATCGCCGATCCAGCCTGCGGGTCCGGTGGCTTCTTGCTCGGCGCCTACCAGTACATCGTCACCCAGCTGGCCATCAAAGCGGGCTCCAAGGATCTCAGACCCGATGAAGATGGATTTGTCCGCACCTCGGTGGCGGCCGCCCTCACGCAGAAGGCCCAGGCCATTCTTTCCAGTTCGCTTTGGGGCTACGACATCGACGCCACCATGGTGCGCCTGGGGCTGATGAACCTGATGATGCACGGCATCGACGAACCGCACATCGATTACAAGGACACCCTCTCCAAGAGCTACCTGGAAGAATCCGAATACGACATCGTGATGGCCAACCCGCCCTTCACCGGCAGCATCGATAAGGGCGATATCAACGAGAACCTGCAACTGGGTACCACCAAGACGGAGCTGCTCTTCGTCGAGAACATATACCGCCTGCTAAAGAAGGGTGGCACCGCCTGCGTGATCGTGCCGCAGGGCGTTCTGTTCGGTTCCGGCAGTGCATTTCGAACCCTGCGTCAGTTGCTGGTTGAACGCTGCGACCTTAAGGCGGTCATCACCCTGCCCAGCGGCGTGTTCAAGCCCTATGCCGGGGTCAGCACCGCCATCCTGCTATTCACCAAGGTCTGGGGACCGAAGGAAAAAATCACCAAGCCAGCGACTGCGCACGTCTGGTTCTACGAAATGGCCGCCGATGGCTATTCGCTGGACGACAAGCGCAGCAAGCAGGAGGGCTGTGGCGATCTTCAAGAGATCATTACCAAATTCCACGCCCGTAGCCAGGCTACCGATTCCGACCGCATAGCGAAATGTTTCACTGTGCCGCACAGTGAGATTGCCGACGAGAAGAACAACTACGACCTCTCACTTTCTCGCTACAAGCAAGATGTGTTCGAGGAAGTTCACTACGATTCACCGAGCGTGATTCTGGATCGGCTGATTCAGGCAGAAGTTGGCGATGTGAATGAGGTGGAACTCGCCAGAGTGCAAAGCGGTATCGTGCGTGAGTTGCTGGAGCTACGAGGAATGGTTGGATGAAAACGGCTCCGATAAAGCAACTCTTCCGGATCATTGGCGGGAAGCCTGCTCCAAAGGGCGATAACGCCTTTTCAGAGGAAGGTACGCCCTTTATCAAGATGAAGGACCTTGGAAGGGCCCACTTTTCCAATAATCTTGTCGACATCGAGGAGAGGGTAAGTGATGAAGTAGCAAAGAAGGAAGGGCTGAATCTCATTCGCAGAGGCTCAATCTTATTACCCCGTAGCGGCTCGGTTGCGCTCAACCATCGTGCGGTACTCGGCATTGACGCTTATATGGTCAGCCACATTTGCGCGTTGGAAGTGATCGACCAGAAGGAAATGTGCAATCTTTATGCCTACTACTACTTGCGCTCAATCAAGATGGATCGCATCAGTAAGAAGACAACAGGACTTGATGCGATCACATTTGAGGACCTGGGAAAGATAACGATTCCACTTCCCCATCTCAACGATCAAATCCGCATTGCCCACCTGCTCGGCAAGGTGGAAGGGCTGATCGCTCAGCGCAAACAGCACCTGCAACAACTCGACGACTTGCTCAAGAGCGTATTCATGGAGATATTTGGTGATCCGGTGCGGAATGAGAAGGAGTGGGACAAGCCAGAGCTGAAAGCCTTCGGCAAGATTTCCACGGGCAATACGCCACCCAGAAATGAACCTGCAAATTTCGATGGTGATTTCATCGAGTGGATCAAGACGGACAATATCACTGGTGATGCTGTTTTCGTTACGCCTTCCACCGAGCATCTTTCTGAGGTTGGCGCGAAAAAGGCGAGAACGGTAACGAACGGCGCCTTACTTGTGGCCTGTATCGCGGGCAGCGTCGAATCTATTGGGCGGGCAGCACTAACAGACAGGACAGTGTCCTTCAACCAGCAGATCAATGCCATCCAGCCAAGCAATGATGTCAACTCCCTGTATTTGTACGGCCTTTTTAAGTTGTCCAGGGCTTACATACAGAGCCACGCCACGAAGGGGATGAAGAAGATTCTGACGAAGGGTGATTTCGAGAAGATCACGATGATCAAGCCGCCCTTTGACATCCAGAATCGATTTGCGGTCATTGTCGAAAAAGTCGAAGGCATCAAATCCAGATACCAACAAAGCCTCACCGATCTAGAAATCCTTTACGGTGCATTGAGCCAGCAGGCATTCAGGGGCGGGCTGGATTTGTCGCGCGTGCCTTTGCCGGTCATCCAAACTGAGGAAGAGAAAGCCGTGCCAGCAGAACCGTTACACACTCCCGTCGCTCAAAACCTCGCCATCCACTTGCCTGACACTGACAATTTGCTCGATGCACTGGGAAGCGCTGAGGCACGCGAGGGTTTGATCTCGCAGTGGCTGGAGGCTTATCGTGGCCAACTGGGCAGCACGCCGTTTTCGGTGCAGAACTTCATGGCGGCGGTGCAAACCAACCTGGCAGAACGGCACCCGGACAACGACTTCGCGCTGGGCGCCAACGACTACGAGCACATCAAAACCTGGGTCTTCGAGGCACTGGCCGCTGGCAAGCTGACACAGGCGTTTGATGACGAAGGCAACCGTATAGAACTCAAGGCCGGGCAGGCATGAAACTCCTACGCCTCAAGATCACCGACCCGGAAGGCTTTCGCAGCCTGCCCTGTGGTTTTGAGCATCACTTCCGCACCGAGTGGAGCTTGCAGGACGAACTGGCCAAGTCCGAAGGCTTTGCCCCCTTCGTCTGCGCTGGTCCCAACGGCAGCGGCAAGTCGAATCTGCTGGAGGCCCTGGCGGCGATCTTCTATCAGCTCGAAGTGCTGCGCGTGCGCCGCAGCTTTCTGCCCGAGGTGCTGCAAAGTGAATTGCTGGATTTCTCGCCCGTGGCGTTTGAGCTGGATTATATGATTCAAATCCCACCGCAGTATCGGCGCCAGGATGGCCCGGTGTGGGCTCAGGTCAGAGTCCAGAAAGCGCCCGGAGAATCCGTCGCCTTCTGGAGCGACTTCAGCACCGACGTTAACGAAACCCTCAAGAGTAGCCCAGCCGATTTCCTTTTGCCCCAGTACGTGCTGGGCTACTCCTCAGGCGAGAATGAGATTCTCAGCCTGCCCTTCTTCAAGCTGCGTTTTGTCCAGTTCGACGAATACTGGAACGCGCTGACTCGGCAGCTTGCCTATCCAGGGCACCCGGAAACCCGCCTGGCATACTTGGACGATGGTTTCAGCCAGGCGATTCTGCTGTGCAACCTGCTTTTCCAGGATGACAAGACGCTGCAACCCTTCCGCGAAGACGTGGGCATCGATGCCCTGAAAGAATTCCGCATCATCCTCCGGCGCAGCATTCCCCTGGAGCCGGAGCAACTTGCCGCCTTCGCCAGCGAAGACCAGAACCAACGCCAATCGCTGGACGATATTGTGCGAAGCAACCCAGCCCTGCGCGTCGAAACGGATGACCAGGGCACAAACCGTTACCGTCTCAATCTGATGCAGCTGCTGGAGGGGGACGAGAAATCCCCGCTGATGGTGAGCGCCCTGAAACGCTGCGCCACTTTGAGCTACGTGGACGAGGCCACCGATACGCTGATCCTCGACTACTGGGTGAATGACGCCACCAAAGCGGCCTTCCGCGAAAACTTTGATGGCTCTCCGCTGACGCTCTTCCAGGCCTTTCAAGTGTTGCTGACCCTGAATCTGTATTCGGTCAGTGATGCACTCAAGGCTGACTTGTACCAATCCCCCAGCCATTATGTGAGCGAAACCGTTCCGACCCTGGCCTCGGACCAGCGCATCATGCGCTTCAAGTTTGTGCGCTTCAGCAAGCAAGGGGTGGCCCAGCCCATGATGCTGAAAGAGCTATCCGACGGCGAACACCAATTGCTACACAGCCTGGGTTTATGCCTCCTATTTCGCAATACGAACAGCCTGTTCCTGCTCGACGAGCCGGAAACCCACTTCAATCCCGACTGGCGCGCCAACTTCATCACCCGCCTGCGCCAGTGTCTGCCGGGAAGTGACGGCACCGGGCAGGAGATGTTGATCACCACCCACACCCCTTTCCTGATTTCCGATAGCAAGCCGGACAAGGTTCTGGTGTTCAAGAAAGACAAGGATAGCGGCGCGGTGAGCGTCGGCCATCCGGACTACAACACCCTGGGCGCTTCGATCAATAAGATCACCATGAGCACCTTCCACAAGCGCGAAACCATTGGTGGGCATGCACAAGCGTTGATTGAAGAACTGCGTGCCGACTTTGAGAAAGGCGATAAGGACAAAGAAGAACTGATCTCGGAAATCCACCAGCAACTCGGAGACTCCGTTGAAAAGATGCTGCTGATCAAGGCCATTCTCGATAACGCTGAACCAGCCGATGGGGAGGTTGGAGGCTGATGCTTTTCCCGTACACCTATGTCCCGCACCAGATGGAGAAGATGCAGACCTTCATCGACTTCATCTTTCATGAGGTGTGGTGCAAGGCCCCAGCTAATAGCTCATTCAGCCTGGATTTGTTCCTTGCCAATGCGGAGTTGTACGAAGTGATGAAAGCCTTTCATTACTCGGACGCAACAGGCGCGGAGTTCTTCCTTGGCCATGTGGAGCGGATCCATGGTCTGTTTGCAACGCTAACGCCAGCCCAGATCAGCCAATTCAAGCAGTGGTATGAGGGCAATAACGATCTTGAAAAAGTCTGCGCCAATGACTCCGTCGCATGCTTAGCGCGATACACGGAGCTTTCAGCTTTCCATCAAAACCTCAGCACGCTATTGGCATCCTTCTTCAAGGGGCTGTATTCACAGTCGCTGCTTGGTTTGGCGGCCCTCAAAGCCAAAATTGGTGAAATCGACGACCATTACCACACGTTTACTCAAATCAATAAGGGTGGCAAGTGTCCGTTCTGCGGTATCACCGATTTGCAGGGCGAATACCATTCGACACGCGAAGCCTACGATCACTACCTACCTAAAACCTTGTATCCATTCAACTCGATCAATCTCCACAACCTGGTCCCCGCCTGCCACCACTGCAACAGCAGCTACAAGACCAGGAAAGACCCAGCCCACACCCCAAAAGACCCGATGGGTGGAGCTAATCGTCGAAGAGTCTTTTACCCGTTTACCAATACACCGCGAGACATCGAACTGCAGGTATACCTGAAACATTCAGATATCGAGCATTTGACCCCAGCAGACATCAACCTGCAATTTGGCCCTGATGATATCCGTGAGGAAATTGAGACATGGAAAGATGTATACGGCATTGAGGAGCGATACAAAGCCAAGTTGTGCGGGGAAAACGACGGCATGTATTGGCTGACGCAAGTGCTGGATGAATGCCAAGCCTATGACAAGCATCCTTGCGAAATTTTGGCGATGCGCACTCAACAAGCTCAGAATCGACCGTATGCTGACTGCAATTTCCTTCGGAGACCATTTCTAGAAGCCTGTAGTAAACGTGGTCTATTTGATTCACGGCCTTGATCTTGTTGGCCCTCAATAGAGGAGAAAGTCACGATGGCTCGCCACTACTCCACCAAGGAATTCTTCCGCCAGATGCCGAACACGCTGCTGGTCGGGTATTTCCATGGGCGGGGGCTGCCTCCTGATCTGGATTTCACGTCCATGAAGGAGACCAAACCCGAGGCCCTGTTTACCGCGTGGTTGAGGGCTTAGGGCAAGAGCTTGTCTTGTGGGTCGAAGATGTCCCTCGCCAAGGGGCCAGTGGTCAGGTTGGGCACTGCGGGTTTCCCGAAGGCTTGCTCCTCGCATACGGATCCAGTAGGGTAGGTGCCGGGAGTCTGGATGCCATCCAAGTACACAGCAGATCGGGAGTCGGTGCTGGCCGCTTCGTAGCCGAAGCGGATGTCTGCCTTCTCATTTCCGGGTCTTGCGACCCGATCCGAATCTGTACGTTGTTTTGGAGATTCCCATGAATCCACATCCCCCTTTTCCCTCCATGCCGTTCATGACTGCCTGGGCCCCGCTGTTGCACCTGTTTCAAGGTATGTTGCGGAGGGGGCCCGGCAGCGAGGCGTCCACCCTGCGGGCGCTCAGCCTCTGCCCGCTGCCTGCCCATCCGAAGGTCGCCGATCTCGGCTGTGGCTCGGGCGCTTCCGCCTTGCTCCTGGCCCGCACGCTCCAGGTCCCCATCCTGGCGCTGGATGCCGATGGCAGCGCTCTGGATGTCCTATGGGCCGCCGCCGAAGCCCAAGGGCTGCTACCCCTGGTCCTTCCCCGCTGCGGGGACATCGCCGCTCCCGAGATCCTTCCGGGAAGCCTCGACCTGCTCTGGTCCGAGGGGGCCATCTCCCATCTCGGTTGGGAGCCCGGCCTTCGCATCTGGAGGGAGCTGATGCGCCCAGGCGGCATCATGGCCATCACGGAAGCCACCTGGTTCGATCCGGACCCACCCGAGCTGGCCAGGCGCCTCTGGGCGGAGTGGTACCCGGGCATGGGCAGCGAGGCCAGCAACCTCGCTATCGCCAGGGATCTGGGATTGGAAGTGCTCGCCCATTTCAGGCTGCCCCGGCAGGACTGGTGGGATTATTACGCTGCGGTCGAGCAGCAGTGCTGTCGCCATGCCCAGACGCTTGGCCTGGCGGAACTCATTGACGCCCAGCGTTCCGAAATCGAAACCTACCGCCAGACTGGCCATAGCTACGGCTACACCTTCTACATCCTGAGAAAGGCCTGAACCGGTTCGGGCGGAACGGCTTAATGATGGCCGTTCCGCCCGAGTTTGAGAGCTGGGCTTCGTGACAGAGAAGCCCCGGCCGAAAAAGAACCGGAATTACAATTTCTCCACTTCGACCTTCAGATTGAGCATCGTCCTGGTGCTATGCCGCTCGATGTCTGTCTCGTCCTCTACCAGTTGGGTCGCAGAAATGATTCGATTGCCCGCATGCTGGTAGGTCACCTTTTCGGTGGTTTTCCGGGCGAAATCCCCAAACAGCAGGCCTAAGCCCAAGCGGTACTGGATCTTGACCTCGCTTGCCAGGGGGGCTCCATCGGAAGCCACCCAGACCGTCAAGGTCCCGGTGGGAAACGTCTTGAGCCCACGGCGGAATTGAGGGCGAAAACGGTCCGGGAGGGGACACTTGAACCTGAGAGTCAGGCGCTGGGCCGCCTGTCCGTTCCACACCACTTCTCGGGCATCCTCGAGCTTCGCCGCGCTCATGAGTCTTTGCATGGAACGGACTGGGTTGGTGGTGCGATAGAGACAGACGGGGTCCAGCCAGGCTGTGCTGCCGTGGGGCAGATTGGGGAGGGTCAGCCAAAGATCCTCCGCGAGGCTGCTCTCGGGGGCACCAGCCAGGATCTTTGGGTCCCAGAAGATCTGGAACCCCGATGGACCATCCGAAACCTTCAACTGGATGGGGAAGGCTGGAAGATCCTTTAAGGCCTGGTTGTTGGACCCTTCCGTCTGTCGGAACTCTCCTGAGATGTTGATTCGGATGGGGTCCTGCCCGGCATGGGTCTCGAGGTAGGCGCGAAGATCCTCCAGGGAGCCGGCCCTGAGGGGTGCAGTCAGGAGGACCAGGGAAGCAAGGATAGGGACTATTTTCATGGAAGCATCTCTTGGTGGTCGGGTTGGGAAAGGGATGGGGATTCGTGCTCGGGCCTGCTCACCCAGGCGTAGAAGCTGGGCAGCGCAAGCAGGGTGAACAGGGTGCTGGTGATGAGACCGCCCACCATGGCGATGGCCAATGGGCGCTCCAGTTCGGAACCTCCGAATCCGAAGAGCATGGGCATCAGGCCCAGGATGGCGGCCCCGGCGGTCATGAGCTTGGGGCGCACGCGCCCCAGACTGGCCTCCCGCAGGGCCCTTTCGAAGGGCACCCCCTTGGCCATGAGAACCTTGGCCTGGGTGATGAGCACCAGGCTGTTCTGCACCGCCACGCCGAAGAGCCCGATCATGCCCACGATGGAGCTGATGTTCCAGGTCTCCCCCGCCAGCCAAAGCGCAAAGAGGGCCCCGGCGAAGGCATCCGGCAGGGTGGCGACGACCACGAAGACCTCTCTCCATCGTTTGAGGGCGAGGTAGAGGAGCCCCACCACGAGGGCCAGGGCCGCGGCGATGGCCATCCCGAGGCGCCGCTGGGTCTCCCGGGCCTCCTCGATCTTGCCCCCCAACTGGATGGAGGTCCCTTTGGGCAGTTGCACCCCTTCCAGGGCCTTCTCGATGCGCTTGGCGGTGCCACCGAGATCACCGGTGGTGCGGATATCGAGTCCGATGCGGCGCTGGGCGGATTCCCGGCGCACCAGGGTGGGCGTCGAGGCCTCCTGGAAGCGCACCACCTGCCCTAGGGTCAGGGCGCGCCCGTCCTCTAGGATCAGGGGCGTGTCCTTCAGGTTTTCCGGACTCACCCGTCCATCGTTGGGAAAGCGGACGACGCGTCCGATGCGCTGGGGGCCATCGAAACGGATCTCGGATTCCAGCCCCTGGAGCGCCGCCTGGAGGGTCCTGGCCACCAGGGGGCGCGGAACGCCCAGGCGCCGGAGCCCCTCCTCGTCCAGAGTCGCCCGCCAGCGGGGCATGGGGTCCGGGGTGTCCGAGCTGACACTGCGCACCCCCTCCAGCTTCGAGAGGCGCTCCCGAAGCTCCGGAAGCGCACTGCGCACCGCTTCCAGGTCCCGATTGAAGAGTTTGACCTGGATATCGGCGGGGGTGCCGCCGATGCCCTCGGCGATTCGCTCCTGCATGGGGGTGTTCACCTCCACGGGAAAGGGCATGGCCTCGGCGACTTCCAGGACCTCCAGCCCCACGGCGCGCTCGTCGGCCTTCGGATCGAGGATCACCATGATTTCACTGTCGGTGATGGGGCAGGGGTCCTCGGTCACCTCGGCACGACCACTGCGCCGGTAGACGGATTGCACCCCGGGGATGGCCTTCACCCGGGCATCCAGGTGGAGATTGGCCTGATCCACCGCTTCCAGGCTGCTTTCCGCAGGCACCTTGGAGAGGAGCATGAAGGCCCTTTCGTCCAGGGTGGGGAGGAAATTGGTTCCCAGGCGGAAGGCCAGCCAGATGCTGGGGATGGTCAGCCCCAGGGCGAGCACCCGGACCAGGGGGCCGTGGTGCAGGGCCCAGTCCAGGGCAGGCTGGTAGACCCGCTTCAGGACGCTGACAAAGCGGGGCTCCTCCAGGGAGCTGCCCGGTGGCAGGAAGCGCTCCACTAGGGCGGGCACCAGGGTGAAGGTGAGGACGAGGCTGATGGTCATGGATGAGGCCACGGCCACTGCCAAGGGGGCGTAGAGCTTGCCCGCGATGCCCCCCATGGAGAGCAGGGGGATGAAGACCGCGAGGATCACCAGCACGGCGATGAGGATGGGGGTGGCGACCTCCGCCGCCGCACGGGTGAGGGCCACCCGGCGGGGTTCAAGGTGGTCCCGGTGTTCGTGGAGGCGATGGGCGAGGTTCTCCACCATGATCACGCTGGCATCCACCAGCAGGCCCACGGAGATGGCGAGACCCCCCAGGGTCATGGCGTTGAGACCCAGCCCGGCGAAGTGCAGGGGGATGGCCGCTCCAAAGGTGGCCAAGGGCAGCACCACCAGGACCAGCAAGGCGCCCCTGAGGTTCCCGAGGAGGGCAATCAGCACCCCCGCCACAAAGATGCCCCCCACCAGCAGGGCCAGGGTCACACCGTTGAGGGCCTTGGTGACCAGGATGCCCTGGTCGTAGATCACTTCCAGGCGCATGCCTTCCGGGAGGCCCTTCTGGAGTTCAGCCACGGCGGAACGGACCCCCTCGGCCACATCCAGGGTGGCAGCGGTGGGCTGCTTGACGATGCGCAGGCTCACATCCTCGTGCCCGTTGTGTCGCGTCAGGCCTCGCCGGAAGGCTGGGGCCTCCCGGATCTCTGCGATATCCCCCAGGGTGATGGTGCCCTTGGCGGCCTGCACCGGGAGTTGGCGCACCTCCTCGGGAGTCGCCGCCAGGTTCCCCACGGACATGTACCAACCCTTGTCCTGGATCTCAAGCACACCTGCCGCCAGATCCTGGTGGCTCTGCTCCAGGGCGGCCATCACACGATCGAGACTGACACCAAGGCTGCGCACCTTCTCGGGGGTCAGGGTGATCTGGAGCGAGCGCTCCTGACCCCCCAGCCTTTCCACCCGGGCAACCCCCGGCACGGCCTGGAGCCTGGGTGCCAGCACCTGATCGGTGTGGTCCCGGAGCCTCATGGGGTCTACGTTCTCGCCCTCCAGGACGATCTCCACCAGTTCGTGGAGTCGCCCGGAGGCGCTGCTCATGAGGGGAGGGCGGGTGCCGGAGGGGAAACTCCCGATCACGCCGGAGAGCCGCTCGGCCACCAGTTGCCGGGCGCGCCAGGGGTCCGTGTCCCCCTCAAAGGTCACCACCACCTGCACCAGTTCCGGCAGCACGACGGTGTTGACGCGCTTGACCCCGGCCATGCCCCCCAGGGCCTGTTCCGTAGGCTGGGCCACGGAGAGCTCCAACTCCGGGGTGGCGCGACCGGGACTCTGGATGAGCACCGACAGGATCGGTAGGCTCATATCCGGAAAGAGGTCCCGCTTGAGGCTGAGGAAAGTGAACACCCCCGCCAGGCACCAGGCCAGGCCGAGGGCGAAGACCCATCCCTTCCGGGGCAGGAGCCAATCAAACCAGCGCCGGATGGGAGTCCGATGCTGGGGGGTGTAGACCGCATAGGGGTCGCAGGGCATGGTCGGATCGAGGGGGATTTCGTCCCCGTTCGAGAGCTTGGGGTCAGTGGCCATGGCCTTCCTCCCCTTCGCCCTGGGTGCGCTTCTGCTGGTAGGCCTTGAGCAGGTAGGCGCCCTCGGCCACCACGGTCTCCCCGGGCTTCAGTCCTTCCAGCACCAGCACCTCATCCTTCATCTCGGTCCCCCGCCGGACCGGCCGGAATTCGGCTTGTTCCTTATCCACCACGAAGACGCCCCAGCGGCCCTCCATTTGCTGGAGGGCGGACTGGGGGAGGTACAGGCCCTTTTCCGAAGGCACCTTCACTTCCACGGGGGTGCCGGGCATGGGCAGGGAACCTCCGACCAGACGGAGGCGGTAGCTCAGACGCCGGGTGTCGGCGGTAAGCGCGGAAGGGAGGCTTTCCAGGCGAGCCTTCCAGGTCTTTCCGTTGCCTTGGCGCACTTCGCTTTCCGCGCCGGGATTCCAGCCATTGGGGCCGGGTTGGGAGAGTTCAAGGCGCACCACGGCGGCCTGGGCCGCCTGGAAGCTGCCCAGTTCCTGACCCGCCTCCACCCCCTGTCCCCGCTGCACCTTCCAGGTCACCACGGAACCACTGGCAGGTGCCTTCAGGGCAAAGCTCGCCCCGGGCGTTCCGGGTCTGAGGCCCACGGCCTCCAGACCCAAGCGGGCTGCCTCCTCCTCGGCCTGAGCCGTGGCGGCTTCGCTGCGCACGGCCTCCAGATCCCGACGGGATCCGGCTCCGGCCTGGAACAGTCTTGCCTCCCGGGCCAGATCGGCCTGGGTCCGGTCCAGCCTGGCCTTGGCACTGATCCACTGGGCCTTGAGGTGGGCCAGTTCGGGGCTCTGGATCAGGGCCAGGGTCGAACCCGCCGGACGCCCTTGCCCCGGGATGGCGGAAAGCTGACTGACGATCCCCTTGACGGGGCTGCTGAGCATGGCCTGGGCCGCCTCATCCCCGATGGCCTCGCCCGGGACCCACCTCTCGGGAAGCCTGGATTCGGCCACCTGCATCAGGCGCAGGCCGCGAATGTCCTTCAGGGGGATGCGGCTGCCTTCCGCAGTCTCTCCCGCTTCGTGCTTCCCGGTCTCGGGCTTTTCCAGGGCCTTCCGATCGCAGCCCACCCCAGCCAGGAGCACCAGGGCAAGGGGAAGGCTCATCATCATTCGCTTCATGGGTGCACCTCGGGGAGCAGGGTCTGGAGTTCTGCCATCAGCAGATGCTGGGTGTGGATGTGCTTCAAGGAAGTCAGTTGGGCCTCCATGAGTTGGCGGCGGATCGGCAGCGCCTCGGAAGGGCGCTCTCGGCCCTCCTGAAGGCGCAGGCCCACCGCCGCGATGGCCTGGGTGAAGTCCGGCACGGTGGGGGTGGCCGCCGCCTGCTGAAGACGCGTGGCGGCCCCCAGGGCTCGGGCATCCAGTTCGGCCAGGGCCCTTCGGGTCTCCCCCCGGAGGGCTCGGATCTGGGTGTCGGTCCTGCGCTGGGCGGCCCCCTGCTCGCCCGGCCGGGGGAGGCGGACTGCCACCCCGATGCGGGTGACCTTTTCCTCTCCTTCCTTGGCAAAGCTGCCCCGGAGGCTCCATCGGCTTTGGGCCATGGATTCCTGGAGGTGAAGCGAGCGCTCCTCGAGTTCAGCGTGGGCCATTAAGGCTTTTCGGATGGGCCCTTCCTTTAATCGGAGGGCGAGATTGCCCCCAGGAAGGGCCGGGATCGATCCCGGATCGGCCAAGGATGTGGAGTCGGGGGGGATATCCGCCAAGGACGACAGGGCACCCCAGGTCTGGGCGGCCTGGCTGCGCGCTTCGTCCAAGTCCTGGAAGGCTTTGAGCCGCTCGCCTTCCACCAGTGCAACTTGAAAGGCCGGATCCGCACCGGCCTCCAGCCTGGCTTGGGAAGCCTTGAGCCACGTCTCGACGAGAGCAAGGTCCATTTCGCGCAAATTCAGCTGGCGTGAGGCCAGCCAGGCATCCAAGTAGGCTTTGCGCAGGCGCAGACCGGCTTCCCGGTTGGCGGCCTCCATGACCAGGGGGTGGGCATTCCCAAGGCTGCTTTCCAGTTCCTTTCTGATTCTGGACGACAGGAACAGGGGGAGATCCACCTCGAGCCCTCTGTCCGTGCTGCCGGGCGACCCGGGGGACCTTCGCGGCCCCGCTGAGAAGGACACCGTGGGCCCCTCCCTCATGAAGGCCCGGCTCTCCTGGAGTTGGGATTGCCTCTCGGCAAGCTGGGCTTCCGCACGCCATTGCTCCGGTGTGGAACGGGCCTTGGCTTGAATGTCCTGGTAACTAAGGGGTGTCTGGGCCACTGCCTGCAACGCCAGCAGGCAGGGCAAAGCCCCGCGTAAAATCCGATGCATGGGATCCTCGGTTGGGAAAAGGAAGATGGGCCGATGGCTAGGCCGAAATCCAAACAGGCTGGATGTCGTTCATGCCCGGGGCGGTTCCTTCTCGGGTTCGAGGTCAATCGTCAGGATCGGTCGGACTACCGTCTGCTTGTACACAAGCCTCGGCATGGGATCCGCAGGAGGGGGTGAAGGAGGGTGCGGAATCATGGCTGGGGCACAGTCATCCACACAAAGGAGATGCTGGGCACGCTGGTGGTGGGCACCTGATCGGTCCTCGCAGTGATCCGCGCCGTAGGCGGACACGAAGGTGGCCACCACGACAAGGAGGAATGCTGCGATCCAACGCTTCACAGGGAGGGCTCTCCCAGGTGTCTCTGGGCGCCATCGCTGAAGCACGGGCCGGGGTAGAACAGTTTTGAGATCAGATGCATGGAACCTATTCCACTGTTCAGTGTAGTGGTGGCATTGCGTATGTCAAACTTATCCATTGCTAAAGCTGGATTTGTTTGTAAACGGCTGGGTTTAATGCAGTCGGGGGTCGATGTTCTTACCAAGTCAATCGGAATACTTAAAAAATCTTCTTGACCCCCTCTGGGGTGGGAGATAGCCTTCTCTCAGGGGCCTCCCTGGAGCGTTACTGACTGGGGTCGCACTCGTTGCTTATTCATCCTTTGGGGAGTTTTGACCATGGCTTTGCTCGCTGGACAGGACCGCTTCGCTGTCAGCCCCATGCGCTGTTGTCGCCACCTGCCTGCGTAGGT
>Ga0316613_10001081_pt1 | contig 19099 bp, 18 predicted proteins | sample OWC_soil_day10_C_2_FD_207647 | JGI IMG/M metagenome (GOLD analysis project Ga0316613, IMG submission 207647) | Wetland soil microbial communities from Old Woman Creek delta, Ohio, United States - OWC_soil_day10_CT_b | ecosystem: Environmental > Terrestrial > Soil > Wetlands | place: USA: Ohio...
AGCGAAGCAACTCTCTGCCTGAAGACTACCGGAAGAAAGTGCTCCAGCCATTCATGGAAAATATTGCCCAGGAAGTAACCAGGGCCATTCAGTTCTTTTTCACATCATCCCCTTACACCCGTGTCGACACGATATATCTGGGGGGAGGTTGCGCCAACATATCCGGTCTTTCCGATCTCATTGCCAGTCGCACGCGCGTCAAGACAGCCGTCGCAGGCACCTTTGCCGGGATCGGATTGGCACCTCGTGTAAGGGAAAAACAACTCCACAGTGAAGAGCCCGCCTACCTGGTCGCATGCGGGCTGGCGATGCGGAGGTTTGACGAATGATACGCATCAATTTGCTTCCCTACCGGGAAGAAGAATTAAAACGGCGCAAGAGAAGCTTTTTTGCTTTGCTGATACTTGGCGCCATATTGGGTGGGTTGGTGGTCTTGCTGTTTGCCGGTTTCATGGCGGTCAGGATCGCCGATCAGAATGCACGTAATAGTCTGATCAAAGCAGAAAACACGAAGCTTGATGGTCAGATCAAGGAGGTTGCAACCCTGAAGGACGAGATTCAGGCTTTGAAGGCTCGTCAGGACGCGGTGGAAGATTTGCAGGCTGATCGCAATCAGCCGGTCTACCTGATGAACGAGCTTGTTCAGCAGACGCCGGAAGGGATTTATCTGAAGTCAATCAAACAAGACGGCCAGCGTGTCGCCCTGAGCGGTTATGCGCAGTCGAACGAGCGTGTCGCAGAATATCTCAGAAATTTGGGCAACAACTCTGCCTGGCTTCAGCGACCTGACTTGCTAGAAATACGCGCCGCTACAGCTGGCCAGGGAAAAGATGCCAAGAATGTTTTCGAGTTTTCGATCAACGTTGGCATCAAGCGCCCACGTGACAAGGACAACAAGGATCAACAACAGCCAGTGCAAGTAACGGCTGAAGACGTGGCCAAGGTCGCTGCGGGAAATGATGCCTCAAAGGCCTCGTCAACAGATGCGGCCAAGTCTGCCCCTGATGGCGATAAACCCAAATTGGCGAGTGATGGCAATGGACCCAAGCCACCCGCAGGAGGAGGCCAGTCGAAAGCATCTCCTACAGGCGATGCTGGCAAGCCGCCTGCAAACAGCAGTGAACAAAAGGGTCCTGCAGGTGGCGATCCTGCCAAGTCATCTTCAAGCGCTAACGCGCAGAAATCCTGATTCAGGGGGCGTCGTGCTAAAGAAGAACTTAAATCTGAATTATCTTGCCTCAGTTCGGGGGCAGTTTACAGGCCTTCAGGGGAGACACCCTGGGCAATGGCCGCTGATACCGCAGGCCTTCTGTGCTGCTGGCGTGTTCGCTGCTGTTCTGGTGGCGGGCTGGTTTCTTTATGGATCGAGTCAGGTCGATGAACTCGATGCTGGGGTTCAAGAGGAAGAAAAACTCAAGGATGCATACAAGCAGAAGATCCAACAGGCTATCAACCTGGAAGAGTTGAAAAGACAGAAGGAGCAGGTCAGCCAATACGTTGCGTCCCTGGAGAAACAACTGCCAAGCAAGGCCGAGATGGATGCGCTGCTGTCGGATATCAATCAGGCAGGGTTGGGCCGCGGCCTGCAATTCGAACTGTTCAAGCCTGGTCAAGTGGTCGCCAAGGAATACTACGCGGAATTGCCGATCAGTATCAAGATAAAAGGCAACTATCATGATGTGGCTTCCTTTGCCAGCGACATTGCCGCCTTGCCTCGTATTGTGACACTGAACAACATGAATTTAGCCAGTCCGGGACCGGGGGGCGGCAAATTGATGCTTGAAACGACTGCTAAAACCTTCCGTTATTTGGACAAGGAAGAGATCGAAGCGCAGCGCAAGATGGCTACTGACAAGAACAAGAAGGGAGAAAAGAAATGAAACGCTCCCATTCATGTCCGGTGATTATTGGCATGCTGGCGGTTACACTGGCCGGCTGTTCAAGTAGCGGTCCGGAAGAAATCAGGCAATGGATGGACCAGACCAAGAAGGAAACCAAGCCATTTGTTCCAAAGTTGCCGGAACCCAAGGCTTATACTCCTTTCGTCTACGAGGCGGGGAAAGATGTTGATCCCTTCAGTCCCAGCAAGCTGGCGGTAGCCATCGCGAAGTGGCAAGCCAATAGTAAGGGTGTGAGGCCGAATCTTGACCGACGCCGTGAACCGCTTGAGGAATTTCCGCTGGACACCATCAAGATGGTTGGGGCACTCCGGAAACCCGGCTTATCCTACGCCATCTTGCAGGTCGACAAAATGGTGTTTCAAGTCAAAGCCGGAAATTATCTTGGGCAAAACTTCGGCATGATCACATCGGTAACGGATGATGCAGTCGATATTAAGGAAGTCGTCCAGGATGCGTCAGGTGAATGGGTTGAGCGCAAGGCCAGACTTGAGCTGCAGGAGAGCAAATAATGAAAATCTTTACAAAACAGAATATGTGTCTGTATGCGGTGTCAGCCCTGCTGCGGCGTTCCCTGCATCTTTTTATCTTGAGTGGTCTGGTGTTGACGGCTGGTACGGCCGTGGCGCAGGAAAATGCCATCGAGTCTGTCAGTTCCGTACAGCAGGGCAGGAATGTCATTGTCAAAATAGGCCTCAAGGAAGCACCTGCCAAGGCTCCAATCGGATTTGCCATTACCAATCCCGCACGGATCGCAGTCGATCTAGCCGGTACGGTCAATGGAACCGGCAAATCGATGCATGAAATCAACCTTGGCGATGTTCGCAATGTCAATGTTGTCCAGGCTGGAGAGAGGTCGCGCCTGGTGTTCAATCTGAACCGTCCGATGGGCTATGCGACGAAAGTCGAAGGAAAAGTCGTGACGCTGACGATCGGCGATCCCGAGAAGGTGGCATCCGCTGCCCCGGCTCCCGTTTCGAAAGACGCCGCTCCGAAGGCAGTTGAAGCACCGGCGAACTCTGTGCGGCCTCCTGTTGCTGTCGCGGAAAGACGGGCTTTACGCGACATCGATTTCCGCAAAGGATCCTCTGGGGAAGGCCGCGTCGTTGTCGAACTGCCTGATAACCAGATTGCGGTCGATGTGCGGCAGGAAGGAAAGCATATCGTCGTTGACCTCATAAGGGCAACGTTGCCGGATGTGATGCGACGCAGACTGGATGTGACCGATTTCGGCACGCCCGTCTCTACCATTACCGCGAGGCCGCATGGCGAAAATGTCCGCATGATCATCGAGGCTCGAGGCTTGTGGGAGCATAGCGCTTACCAGAGCGATTCTCAACTCGTCATCGACGTCAAGCCGGTCAAGGAAGACCCCAATAAGCTCGTGCAAGGACGCGGATACAAGGGCGAACGACTCTCGCTCAATTTCCAGAGCGTCGACGTGCGTGCGGTCCTTCAGGTGATTGCTGACTTTACCGGACTTAACATCATTACCAGCGATACGGTGACGGGTAACCTCACTCTTCGCCTGAAAGAAGTTCCCTGGGATCAAGCGCTCGATATCGTCATGCAGGCCAAGGGGCTGGATATGCGCAAGAATGGCAACGTGTTGTGGATTGCGCCCAAAGACGAACTTCTGACCAAGGAAAAACTGGAACTGGAGCAGAGGGCGCTCATTTCCGACCTGGAACCGCTGAAGACGGAAGTGTTCCAGCTCAATTACCTCAAAGCGGCTGATTTCAGAAAGGTTTTCGGGCTGGATGGCACCAACAGCAAGCAGTCTATTCTGTCCAAGCGCGGGTCCGCGGCATCCGAAACACGCTCGAACAAGCTTTTCGTGACCGATGTTGCTTCGAAGATCGAAGAAATTCGCAAGCTGCTGCTGGTAACGGATATTCCGACGCGCCAAGTCATGATCGAAGCACGCATCGTGGAAGCGACCGATACGTTCAGCAAGAGTCTTGGTGTGAAACTGGGCTTTTCGACCGGCGGTAGCAACTTCAAGATTGGCAGCAACGTTTCCCAGACTTCCTCTACATCGACAACGTCCACCTCCGGTAATTATGCGGTCAGCCTTCCCGCAACGACATCGGGCACGACGGCCGCAACGGTTGGGCTCAGCCTGTTCAATTCCAGTGCCACCAAATTCCTTAATCTCGAATTGTCGGCTCTTGAAGAAGACAGTAAGGGCAAGATCATATCCAGTCCGCGTATCGTGACGGCAGACCAGCAGAAAGCCCTGATCGAGCAGGGCGAGGAAATTCCGTATCAGAATGCGACCAGCAGCGGCGCGACCTCGGTCGAATTCAAGAAGGCGACCCTGAAGCTTGAAGTGACGCCTCACATCACGCCGGACGGAAACATCATCCTGACGGTCGATGTGAACAAGGACAGCCGCGGCACGACGACCAACGGCGTTCCTGCCATCAACACCAAGCACATCCAGACCAACGTCCAGGTCGAGAACGGCGGAACAGTCGTCATTGGTGGTATTTACACGCAAACCGACACCAAGGATATTTCGCAAGTTCCTGTTCTTGGCGACATTCCCATTCTTGGAAACCTGTTCAAGACGAACACAGTGGAAAGCGATAAGACCGAATTGCTGATCTTCCTGACGCCGAGAATTATTACCGACCAGATAGAGAAGCGATAAATAGACTTCATTTCAGGCTATCATTGTCTGAATGGTCAGGGTCAGCCTGTACAGGCTGACCTTTTTTCGTTTCAGCCGGCTGTCATGCCGGAGTAGGTCGGATCTTCATGCATCAAAACATTTTCCTCGTCGGCCTGATGGGAGCCGGCAAGACGACGGTAGGCCGGTTTCTGGCAAAGCGCCTAGGAATGCGCTTTGTCGATTCCGATCACGAAATAGAAGCGCGCACGGGCGCCACGATACCCTTGATCTTCGAAATCGAAGGCGAGGCAAGCTTTCGTAAGCGTGAAGCCGAGGTCATCCGCGACCTGACCGCTCAGCAGGGTATTGTGCTTGCAACCGGGGGAGGTGCCGTGATCGATCCGGAGAGCCGCCGCTATTTGAAATCGCGCGGAACCGTTATCTACCTTCGCGCCAGCGTCAGCAACATTTTGCACCGAACCATGCATGACAAGAACCGGCCGCTGCTGCAGACGGCCGATCCACGCAAAAAGCTGGAAGAACTGTCGCGGCAGCGGGAGCCGTTTTACCGGGAGGTCGCGGATTTCGTTATCGATACTGGCCGCCCGAATGTGCATGCCATGGTGCAATCGATATTGGCACAGCTTTCTCCGGGGCAGGGTAAAATGTCCGGCGCTACAAGGCAGGCACAGCACATCAGGAATAGGCGCAAAACACATATGTCGGAAACCGCAGAAACCGTACACCTCAAGGTTGAATTAGATGATCGCAGCTACCCCATCGATATCGGCCCCTCTCTTCTTGGCGACAAGAGCCTGATCGGGCGCGCCATCCCCGGAAAACGAGTCGCCGTCGTTACCAACGATGTGGTCGCGCCGCTTTACCTGGAGCGCATGACGAAGACACTCCAGGCTACTGGCAAGGAGGTCGTGCCGATCATTCTGCCTGATGGAGAGAGTGAAAAAAATTGGGCTAGCCTGATGAAGATATTCGACGTGTTGCTGGAGCAGAAATGCGACCGGCAGACGACGCTGGTTGCGCTCGGCGGCGGCGTGATTGGTGATATGACGGGCTATGCCGCAGCAAGCTACATGCGCGGCATTCCTTTTGTCCAGGTGCCAACGACGTTGCTGGCGCAGGTTGATTCCTCGGTCGGCGGTAAAACCGGGATCAATCATCCCCTTGGCAAGAACATGATAGGGGCCTTCTATCAGCCCCAGGCCGTGATTGCCGACACGGCAACGCTCAATACTCTTCCGCCGCGGGAATTGTCGGCCGGGTTGGCCGAAGTGATCAAGTATGGCGCAATTGTCGATGCCGGATTTTTCGGGTGGATAGAAAAGAACATCGTTTCGTTGCGCGAGCGCGATCCGGTTGCGCTCGCGCATGCAATCAGGCGCTCATGCGAAATCAAGGCAGACGTGGTCCGCCAGGATGAACGCGAAAGCGGGTTGCGCGCCATACTGAATTTCGGCCATACATTCGGCCATGCCATCGAGGCCGGCCTGGGATATGGCGAATGGCTGCATGGCGAAGCGGTCGGCTGCGGTATGGTGATGGCTGCCGATCTGTCGTGGCGAATGGGCTATATGGAGGAGGGTGATAAGGAGCGCATCCGCAAGCTGGTCGATGCGGCCGGGCTGCCGACTGTCGCGCCCGGTCTGGGCGCACAGCGCTGGGTAGATCTGATGCGGGTCGACAAGAAAAACTCCGGCGGCGAAATCAAGTTCGTCCTTCTGAAGCCTCTTGGCAAGGCAATCATTACTACCGTTCCGCAAGATAGGCTGCTTGCCACGCTCGAGTCCTGTACGAAGGCGTAGCTTCATTTTTCGTTCGCAGGCTGGGCATCTTCCAGGTAGACATCACAGGTCTATATCCGGTATGGGCTCGGCCTTGCCGCCAGGACCGGCAAGCAGGTATCTGAAGTCGGCAGATATGTTTCGGGCTGCAATAGCGAAGGCCTCTTGATGCGAACATGGCTGCAAATGCATCCCCCAGTTACAATAAGGGCAACTCTTTCTGGATCGAATGCATCGAAGTCGCTATGAACCCGTCTCTTGCACCTTATGCAGCTCACTCGTCGCTTACGCGCGGCCGTCTTCACGATGAGCCGTCTCCCTCGGCGCGTTCCGAGTACCAGCGCGACCGTGACCGTATCATCCATTCATCCGCCTTCAGACGGCTCGAATACAAGACCCAGGTGTTCGTCAACCACGAAGGGGACCTGTTCCGCACACGTCTGACACACAGTCTCGAAGTGGCGCAGATTGCGCGTTCGATCGCCCGCAACCTCTCACTGAACGAAGACCTTGTGGAAGCCATATCGCTCGCGCACGACCTCGGCCATACACCCTTTGGACACGCTGGACAGGATGCGCTGAACGAGTGCATGCAAGGCCACGGCGGTTTCGAGCATAACCTGCAGAGCCTGCGCGTGGTCGATACACTGGAGGAACGTTATGGCGGTTTCGACGGGCTGAACCTGACATTCGAGACGCGCGAGGGCATTCTGAAGCACTGTTCCGTCGAGAATGCACGGCAATTGGGCGATGTCGGTCGTCGGTTCCTGGAAGGAAGGCAGCCCACGCTGGAAGCGCAGCTTGCGAACCTGGCGGACGAGATTGCCTACAACAATCACGATATCGACGACGGACTGCGCTCCGGATTTCTGGCCGAGGCGCAATTGGATGATATCGACCTGTACGGACGTTACCGGCGCGAAGTGGAGCGCCTGTGGCCCGGCATTCGCGGGCGCAGGGCGATCCATGAGACTGTGCGCCGCATGATCAATGCGCTCATCATCGACCTGATCCGCACTTCGAACGACCGCATCAAGGATGCGGGCCCATCCAGTCTGGACGATGTCCGCAATGCGCCACCGCTGATCGCGTTTTCGGATGAAATGCGCGCCGAGGCCGCCATCCTGAAGGACTTTCTGTTTCGTAACCTGTACCGCCATTATCAGGTCAACCGCATGAGCAGCAAGGCGAGACATACGCTGACCAGGCTGTTCGATGCGTTTGCGGTGGAACCCGGTCTGTTGCCTCCCGACTATCAGTCAGGAGGCGGAAAAGGGAACGATCTCTATAGGAACATCGCTGATTACATTGCCGGTATGACCGATCGCTACGCCATGCGCGAGTATCGCCGGCTGTTCGATATTGAGGAAACCTGATCGCTTTGCTTGTGGAAATACCTTGTAAATTTCAAACGGAAGAACTTTATTCCAGCGTAGTCTGAACGCTGGCAATCCCGACTTCCGCGCTTCCTTCGGCCAGACGGACGGTGATATGTTCCCGGGGATGCAGCTTGTCTGGCGAGCGCACGACCCGGCCTTTCCTGTCGGTCACGATGGCGTAGCCCCGCTCCAGCGTCCGCTGAGGATTCAGCAATTCCAATTGGGCGGACAGCGAGGACAGCGCCTGGCGCTGTTGAGCGAGTCGGGACGACATGTGCATGGCGATGCAGCGGCCCTGCACGGCAAGCAGGGAACGCCGGGGAGCCATGTCCGGTAGTTGCGCCTTCAGCCTGACTCGCATGTCAGAGAGTAAAGAGCGGGCTGCGGATACCGGCGTCCTGCCTGCGTGCGACAGGCGTGTCGTCAGCGTTTGCAGTTTGAGCTTTTCACGCGCTATATAAGCTCTCGGACTGATCAGGCGGCGGGATAGCCAGTCCAGCCCCTGAGCGGAATCGGACAACTTGCGCCGCAGAGCGCGCTCCAGGTTCAAGGCATGCGTTTTCAGCACATCCAGCCAATCCGAACGGGCACGGGTTGCCAGTTCGGCCGCTCCGGTCGGCGTGGGAGCGCGCAGATCGGCAACGAAATCGGCAATCGTGACATCGGTCTCATGCCCGACGCCTGAAATGACCGGAATGCGGCAGGCGGCGATGGCGCGCGCCACCACTTCCTCGTTGAAGCTCCACAGGTCCTCGATGCTTCCGCCGCCGCGGCAAACCAGCAGCACGTCGCACTCGGCGCGAGCAGATGCGGTCCCGATGGCCAGCGCAATCCTGTCGGCAGCTCCTTCGCCTTGAACCGGAGTGGGATAGAGAATGATGGATACATGCGGCGCACGACGGGACAGCGTAGTCAATACATCGCGTAGCGCTGCGGCCTGGGGGCTGGTGACAATGCCGATTGTTTTAGCAAAAACCGGCAGCGAGCGTTTCATATCGGAATTGAAAAGCCCTTCGCCGGCGAGCTTTGCTTTCAATTTGAGGAACGCTTCGTACAAGTTGCCGACGCCAGATCGCCTTATTGCTTCGACGTTGATCTGAAAGTCTCCTCGTGCAGGATAGAGCGTTACCGTCGCTCTCACTTCCACCTTGTCACCATCACGGGCAATGAAACCGGCTGCCTGCGCACGCCCACGAAACATGATGGCGCGTACTTGCGCTCCATCGTCCTTCAGCGTGAAATACCAATGCCCGGATGCGGCTCGGGTAAAGTTCGATACTTCGCCGGCAATCCATGTCAGCGGGAAACTGCGTTCGAGCAGTTTCGCAACAGCCTGGTTCAAAGCGGAAACAGACAAGACCGAGGGTAAAACAGTGCCAGTATGTGGCGCAGATTCAGTATTCATGCGGGTTTCGGAGACATTCTATCCACAGCATCGAAAATCAAGCATTTATCCTCACATTATTGTTGAGGGATTAAGTAAATTTTGTAATGCTTTGATTTTAAAAGATAATAGTCAAAAAACGGCTGGATGAAAAATTATATTGAAAAGCCTGCATTCGTAACCGGAGGGGGGCACAAACTTGTTCACAAAGTTATCCACAGTTTTCCAGGGGAAGCTTTGTCAGAAAAAAAGAAATCTATTCAGCTTGCTTCATCTTCCGTCTGTGAATTCAGCAGTTTAGCTGGCATTCGCTGTTTTGGGGGAGACGGATGCTCAAGCATTACGCAAATTTTAATTTCGGAAACATTGCCGGTCGGCTTTAGTCCCGTGAAAGAAGCGTTAACCGCACTGCCATTCTTTGGCGCGAACGAATCGAAGAATTTCTTTCGAGAAATATTGGTTATTTCTTTTCTTCATGGTACTCGTCATCGATGTTCACGGACCATATATTGTTCTTGTCACCGATGCCGGCCGCAATGTTGTCGACGGCAAGTTTCGCAGTCAGCATCGAGTGGTCCTGATTGTTGTAACGGTGCATGCCATTGCGGCCGACCAGGAACAGGTTGTCTATTCCATCGAGATAATCGCGTATGACATTAAACCGGCCGTACGCATCACCGAAATAGGCCGGGTATGCCTTGGGTACCTTGATGACAATGCTGTCCTCGACATCGCTCGGATCGATCATGCCGATCTTGGCCATTTCCTGTGCTCCGAGCTTCTTCATTTCCTCGTCGCTCAGATTCCACAGCGCATCGCCTTCATTGCAGAAGTATTCGAGACCCATCCAGATCCTGGACGGGTCTTTCACCATGTAAGGGCTCCAGTTGTTGAATATCTGGAGGCGACCGACCTTGACGTCGCTTTCCTGGATGTAAATCCAGTTGTCGGGCGGCATATTGTTTTCCTGTGCGGAACGGGACTGGGGATTTTTCTTCATCTTCGAAACCAGAAGCCCGACAGTAATGAAATCCCGATAGCGCAATCCTGCTGCAACTTCGCGAACATCGGGAGGTGTCCCCTCTCCCAAGCTGGCGACGAGGTCGCGCACCGGCATGCTGGAGAAAGCATAGTCGCAACTCAACTCAACCTCTTTCTGTAACGATTTATCCCAGGCGATGACGCTGGCTACGCGACCATTCTCGACCTTTATATGTTTTACCTCGTGCCCGAACCTGACTTCGCCGCCCAATCCGGTTACGAGCCGGGCGGTCTCTTCCCACATCTGTCCGGGCCCATACTTGGGATACAGGAAGCTCTCGATCAGTGATGTGTTGGTTGCCTGGGCGTCCGATTTTCCGGCCATGTTGCGCAGCGCATGCAGGATTGCCGTTCTGATCGAGAGGCCTTTGATGCGTTGAGCGCCCCATTCGGCACTGATTTCGTTGCACGGAACGCCCCATACCTTTTCCGTATAGTCCTTGAAAAAGGTAAGAAACAATTCATTGCCGAAGCGATTGATCAGGAAATCTTCCAGCGATTTTTCTTCTTTTCGCGGGAATGTCATGGCCCACACATAGCTGAACCCGATCTTCATGACGCGGACCAATCCCAGATTGCCCAGCGTCGTCATCGAGAGCTTTAGCGGATAGTCGAAAAACCTGCGCAAGTAATAAATGCGCGAAAGCCGGCCGCGTTCCAGCATGACCCGTTCGGAATCGGAATGTGGCGGCGCGGATTCCAGCTTAATTTCTGCTGGAGGAAGAATCGACTTCCACCAGTTCATTACCCAGTCGGATTTGGAAAAGAAACGGTGTCCGCCAATATCGATCCGGTTGCCCGAGTGGTTGACGGTGCGGGAGATGCCGCCGACGCAATCATCGGCTTCCAGGACTATAGGCTTGATGCCGGTGCGGCGTGCCAGCTCCAGAGCGGCGGTCAGTCCTGCCGGACCTGCGCCAATGATGACGGCAGTTTTCTGAACGGGATGATTCATCGTGTTCTTGCTTCAGATGGGTGATTCAAAGAAGAAATCGTTTTTTGAGCGCCAAACTTGAATGAGAAATTGGAGAATAGCAGCCACTTCCTGGCGCCGAAATTGAAAAACAGCACCAGCCCGGTTGCGACCAGCTTGGCAATGAGATAGCTTATGCTGGCAACTTCGACCAGGAAGGCAATGATGCCGCCGTTCAGAAGGACGCCGGCAACACCGATGGCTGCAAAAAGAGCGAATTCGTCGAGCCAGTTGTTGACTTTCCTTACGCTGAAGACCCAGCGGGTAGAGAGCAGATAGTTGATCATCGTGCCGATCAGAAAGGCTGCGGTGGCGGACCAAAGGTAGTGAAGCCCCGCCTTTTCCGTCAGTAGGAAGAGCGATGAAAAATCCGCCACGAAGGCAAGACCTCCGACGATCAGATAACGGCCGAATTCCTTTGCTGCATTTTTCATGATGATTCCTCGGTTAAGAAACGAAGGCATGGTTATGGCTGCTCCGCTTTTATGAAGGAAAATCCTTGCACTGGTACAGATGGTAGGTGATGGGGCGCTGGGTCTCATCCACGAACGGCGTCTGCCATGAAGCAAGGACGCCGTGAGGCAGCTTGTTCCTCAAGACCATGTAATCGAGTCTGCCTTCCGACTTCTTGCAGGCTTCGCGCACGGCATCTTCGTCGATGACGCAGGCGTCGTTGGACTGAGCAACCCCATTCATGATGTTGCAAAGCTGTGCCTGGAGTTGAAGCGTCTGGACGATATCTTGCCGAATGAAGGCTTCCCGGCCTGTTCCTCGGTTGAACAGCAGTCCGGCCGTCTGCGGAGCACTGAAATAGCTAGGCCGTTTCAGAACCAGCCAGGGCGCCAGCAGCTCGTCTTCCCAGAAAACCTGCGCTCCAGGGCGGAGTTCCATGCCAAAGACCGGGGTTCGAAAATCGGCGGACTCAAAGGCGAGCGCCCAATGATTGCGGCGGTCCCAGGTGCATGCAGCGGCTGCGGTCCATAATGCCAGCACAACCAGGATCGCTGCATGTCCTTTCTTGCCGGATTTTTGCCAGGCACACAGTCCGGCAACCACCAGGCCGCCTATGAGCAACTGGTGATTGAGAATGGCAAGGTCCAGGTGATATCGGCTCCAGTTGGCGTCATGCGATAGAAAGGTATTGACGGTGAAAAAGACATGTTTTGCTGCTACAAATACCAAGGTAAGCAGCAATCCGCCCAGCAGCGCCCGCTTGAAACCGGCGCTGACCGATGCCTTGATTCGTGGCCACACGATGAAAAGGGTCGCCAGAATCAGAACTGCCCACGGCGAGACGTTTTCGATCACCATGGCCGTTATGGAAGCGATCGCGACCAGTATCAGCAGACGCAGCCTTTCTTCCTTTCCAGCGGCATACAGGTCGTGAAGCAGGAACGGTAGCGAGGCGATCGCCGTCCAGTGAAGCAGCCATTGCATGCGCCATAGCTGCAGCCCGGTCGGCAAAATCATGTGCAGCAGATCCGCCAGCACGAAGCTGAGCGCGAAAGCAATCGCGGTTCCCCATATCAGGGCCTGGCAATATTGCTTTAATTTTCCGTTTGCCCGCTCGATCACCAGCCAAACCATGAAAACGTCGATCAGCAGGCGGCACCAGTCGCCCGCGTTCCAATCGGTGATAAACACCATCTTGTTCGCTCTCGATACCCAGTCGTACCATTCCGGGTCGAATTGCGCCGTAATTTTATCGAAGGGCGACAGGCCGAACAGGCCCAGCAGAACGGCCAGGCAAGCGGGCGCCAGCAGGTACAGCCAGCGCTTGTCGGATCGGACGAGCCAGATCCAGGCCAGCAGCAGGGCGGGAATCGCTTGCAAGGGATGGATCAGTGTTGCCAGCAGCCACAGGGCAAACGCAACGGTCCAGCGCCGCTGCAGGAATGCAGCCAGCGCCAGCAGGATCAATGGCTCCGCGAACGTCCGGCCGGTCAGGAAGGTCTCGCCGTAACCCAATATCATGAAGCTGCCATATTGCGGCGGCATGATCAGCAGAGACGGTAAGGCCCAGAACCGGTATTTTTCGGGCAGGAGTTGCCAGGCCAGCACGAACGAGGCCAGAAGAAAGAAGAGACGCCCTAGCAGCGTCAGCGCTAGGAACAGACCGGGCGGGTTGAACCAGTTCAACAGCCAGGCCAGAAATTGGGGAAAGACCGTATATTGGGCCTGGCTTCCGTAGGCAAAGAACAAATCCTGCCCGAATTCGTCGGGTTTCCAGGCCAGCAGGGCTTGCCCGAAATAGAGAATGCTGTCGTGCCGGATGCCGCCGTACGGTCTGAGATACAGCAGCAGGGCAAGACTGAGAAGGGCTGCGGCCCATGTTGCAGCAGCGCCGAGGTGTAGGTTTGCCTTCTTTTGATCGGTCGTCGGGACCATGGTGCGGATGGGCTCGGTTAGATAGACGATAAAAAAGGGCAAAGAAGATATCTTCTTTGCCCTTGCTTCCAGTTTATATCAGATAAACCGGATCATTCCGTGGATCATGTATTATTTACAGGAGCCGGGCAGATATTTGGTCGGCAGACCGCTGGATGTCGCCGGTGCGCAGACCCACTTGAAGATGGATTTGCTGACATCGGTATTCGTCAGAACGGTGGTGTCATCCGTATACGGCGTCAGCGTAATAGCTACGCTTCTTGCGTCGCTCGGCAGGCTGCTGTCGCTTGACGTGGTGACAGTCACTACGCCTGCATTGGTGGTTGCAACACTGGCAACATACTTGGATGGGTTGGTTGTTTCACATCCCCACGATCCGGAGGCTGGCAGGGTGCTGCCCGTGCTGGACTGGACGACTTCGGTAATGGTGGTGCGGCAGCCCGATCCAGCCAGGATGGCTTCGGACATCTTGGCGCGGGTCGAATAGTTTTGGTACTGCGGCAGCGCGACGGCGGCCAGGATACCGATGATGGCAACGACGATCATCAATTCGATCAGGGTAAAACCGCCCTGTCCGCCTTGTTTCATTTGGTACGATCTCATGTTCAACTCTCCTAGATTTAAAGTGGCAGGCTTTCTGCCATGCCTTTCCTTACAGCAGGGATCGTGCCAGCCGGAAATAGTAGATTTTTCCCCTTGGAAACATATTGTCCTGCAAATAGTTGCCGAAATCGGTTGCTCATGGGTGACAATTTTCGTCAGCCGATGCAAAAAATTGCACATTTGGAGAGCCGTTCAAATGACCGGAAGTTGATGTGTTTCAGGCATGGCCTTGTCGTACAAAACGCTGGCTTGGGCGGACGTCGCCCTGATTGGTTGACGGGCAGGAAGAAACGCCAGCATCACATGGCTTTCTTGCCTGAAATGCTGGCGAGAAGGGGATTACATCTGTTTCTTGCGGGATCAGTTGCCAGAATGCTGGGAGAATTCGAGCTGGATGCTGGCCATGCCGATCATGTCGCCTTGCGAAAGCGGGTGCAGATCCGCGCCGAGAGGCTGGCCGTTGATCGTGGTCGGGTGTTCGCCTTCGATATGCTGTAGGAAGTAGCCATCGGGACGGCGCAGGATGGCGGCAAGCTGCACGCCGGGCTTTCCAAGCGTGGTAGCCTCTTTCTCCAGGGGGAGTTCGCGTCCGGCGCTGGCCCCGGAACGGATGATCAGTACGGCACGCGCCAAGGGTTGTGCCTCTGCGTCGGATGGGGCTGCGGGTTTGGGTGCGCTCAGCTTCCTGACGTACTGAATCCGGCAGTTGACCAGCTCAATAATGTCGTTGTCCTGCAGAAAGTGCTTCCTGATCGGCTGGCCGTTGACGAACGTGCCGTTGGTGCTGTTCAGGTCTTCAAGGATATGATCGTGCTGAGAGCGGATGACGACAGCATGCTCGCCGCTGATGGCGCGATTGTCCAGGATGATGTCGTTGAACGGGCGGCGGCCGATGGTCGTGCGTTCGTTCACGAGGACTTTTTCCTGCACGACTGCGCCATCCATCGATACGATCAGACTTGCCATTTTCTATTCCCGTCTAACATTAAGAGCAGGGCAGGATGACGAATCCATCCTGCCGGTTCACGTCCCGATACAGGAAATACTATATCAGACAGAGCGTCCGGCACGCTACTTTTGCACGCCATTTCACCCTGTTATAGTGCTGAATGTTGCTGCCAGACACACTGGATGCCGCCTGCGAACGAAGAGCCGGGAATGTGCCGGGTTATGCCTCAACCTTGGGTGCGGCCCAATGCGGATAAAACGTGGCAACGGCCGGTCCGTCGGTCCTCAGTGCATGGCATCCGTCCAGTTCGATGGGGCGGCTGCCCGTGTTTTCGTGGCCTGCCTTGCGACGGGTATCGATGTCGCCAAAAACGAACGCCTGGACGAGCACATAAGGCAGGACCTCCGCCAGTTCGTTCATGTGAACGCAGCCTTCTATTCCGGAAAAACGCTCCTTGAGGCCTTTGCGAAACCCTTTCAATACGCACAATCCGATCAGGTTCCGGTAGCTGTCCTGAATCCGGTGACAGTGCCCTTCGAATGGTTCATGGTCGTACACGGCGGTGACGTCCACAACGATGCCTTTGATGTCGATCGTCAGGCGAAGCCAGAAATCGTGAACAGGCCTGCCTGCGGGAATGACAAAGGAGGTCAGGGGAAAGTCGATGGGCTTGACATCCTTGAAATGGGCGTCGATGTCCCAGAGCCCGTCATCGCGGGAAAAGATCTCGACCTGTATGTTGCGCGTGTGTTTCAACGAACGCGCGGAGAAAGGTGGCGGTAATGGCATAATCGGTTGCTGTTGCAAATGTTGCAGAAACGGCGTGAGCGGCCGAATAGTGCTGCAAACCCGACAGCCGCATGAGCCTGTCTGAATCTTGCTATTCTATCACAGCGTGAATTTCGTCCGGCTGCCCGGCTGGCAGGGGTTGACCGGATCAAAAAAAATCCGGCATGATCGGGCCATGGTTCTTGCTGTATACTGTTCATTTATACAGTATAATGTCGGGTAAGAATTCTAACCATGCTTACTATTTGAAAGGCACTCATGGACGACAAGAAAACTGCTCCAAACCAGGATAAAAGCAAGGCGCTGTCCGCTGCTCTGGCGCAGATCGAAAAGCAGTTCGGCAAGGGGTCGGTGATGCGAATGGATGCGGGCGCCGTGGTCGAGGAAGTGCCGGTCGTTTCCACCGGGTCGCTCGGCCTCGATATCGCGCTGGGCGTGGGTGGCTTGCCGCGCGGCCGCGTGATCGAAATCTACGGTCCGGAATCGTCCGGCAAAACGACGCTGACATTGCAAGTCATTGCCGAGATGCAGAAGCAGGGCGGTACCTGCGCATTCATCGATGCCGAGCATGCGCTTGATGTCACCTATGCCCAGAAGCTGGGCGTCAACCTGCATGAATTGCTGATCTCCCAGCCGGACACGGGCGAGCAGGCGCTGGAGATTACCGATGCACTGGTTCGCTCCGGCGGCGTCGACCTGATCGTGATCGACTCGGTTGCCGCGTTGACGCCGAGAGCGGAGATCGAGGGCGACATGGGCGATTCCCTGCCCGGATTGCAGGCGCGCCTGATGTCGCAGGCGTTGCGCAAGCTGACCGCCAGCATCAACCGGACCAGCACGACCGTCATCTTCATCAACCAGATTCGCATGAAAATCGGCGTTATGTTCGGCAATCCTGAAACGACGACGGGCGGCAACGCGCTCAAGTTCTACTCTTCCGTCCGGCTCGACATCCGCCGTACCGGTTCCATCAAATCGGGCGACGAAGTCATCGGCAGCGAAACCCGCGTCAAGGTCGTGAAGAACAAGGTGGCGCCGCCGTTCAAGGAAGCGCACTTCGATATCCTTTATGGAGAAGGTACGTCTCGCGAAGGTGAGATTCTCGACCTGGGTTCGGACGCGAAAGTGGTCGAGAAATCCGGTTCCTGGTACAGCTACGAAGGTGAACGCATCGGCCAGGGCAAGGACAATGCACGCAATTATCTGCGCGAGCATCCCGAACTGGCGCGCGAAATCGAAAACAAGGTGCGTGCATCGCTCGGCGTGCGCGAGCTCCCGCCCGGCGCCCAGGAAAGCGAAAAAGAGTGAAGGGGCAGGTTCGCCGGCGGCATGATAAGTGTCGGGCATGACGCCGGTTGAGCCGTTCGCGACGATGCGCACGCAAATCAGCCTGAAGGCGAGGGCACTGAAATACCTGTCGATGCGGGAACACAGCCGGCAGGAACTGGGGCGCAAGCTGGCGCGTTACGCCCAGGAAGAGGATGACGTCGAGGGATTGCTCGACTGGCTTCAGAAGGAAAAGATGCTGTCTGATGCCCGTTTTTCGGAAGCCCTGGTTCATCGTCGTGCAGCCCGCTTCGGAAACAGCCGGATTCTGCATGAATTGCAGAATCACGGCATCGACGGGGATGCGCTTCAGGAAGCAAAGGAAAAGCTGTCTTCCGATGAAAAGGTTCGCGCCCTCGACGTGTGGCGCAAAAAATTCGGGCGCAAGCCGGCGGATGCATCGGAGCGCGCCCGGCAGATGCGTTTCCTGCAACAGCGGGGTTTCTCGCATGATGCCATTCAGGCCGTCATGCGATCGGAATAAGAAAAAGCGGGCAGAGGCCCGCTTTTTTTCGTCCAACTTTTGGCTATCAGTTGGCTATGGCTGGTGTGATGGCGCCTGACCGTCCGGTTTTTGCGATGGTTGCTGACGTTTCCCGCGATAGATGAAATAGAGGTAGATCAATCCATAGGCAATCATCGGCAGGGACAGCATCTGACCGGCGGAAATCGTGATGCCGCCAAACGATACTTCATAGTCCGGAACGCGGAAGAATTCGGTAAAAACGCGGGCGCATCCATACAGCAGTGCGAACATGGCTTGCACTGCGCCTCTCGGGCGTTCCTTGCGTGAAAACACCCAGAGGATGATGAATACGACCAGTCCGTCGACCAGTGCTTGATAGAGCGGAGATGGGTGGCGAGGGTAGCGGTCGACGTTCGGCCAGATCATCGCCCAGGGCAGAGATGGGTCGGCGATACGGCCGGGCAGCTCGGCGTTGATGAAATTTCCGATCCTGCCGGCGGCATGACCGAGGGGCACCATCGGAGCGATGAAATCCAGAATATCGATCAGGTTGGTACCCGTCTTGCGAGCCCACAGGTACATGGCAACGATCACGCCCAGGAACCCGCCGTGGAACGACATCCCACCCTTCCAGACAGCAATCATCTCAAGCGGATGAGAAAAGTAGAATGCGGGATTGTAGAAGAGAATTTCGCCGAGCCTGCCGCCGATGATGACGCCAAGAACACCGTAAAACAGCATGTCGTCCAAGTCTTCCTTGACCCATCCCGCAGCAGCGATATGGGGCTGCTTGAGGCGTACTCTTCCAAGAAGGATGAACTGCGCAAAGGCGACCAGGTACATCAGGCCGTACCAATGCACGGAGAAGGGTCCGATCTTCAGCGCAACGGGATCGGGTAAGGGGTGGATCAGCATGGTGTTTCTCTCGCAATAAAGCGGCAAATCATCGGAATGCGGGAACTGGCCATACGTCTCGGCTGGTCGCCGCAATCAGGCTGTTTTTGCCAAGAACGAATTGTGGCACAGGATTGGCGATTTGACACATCGCAGATGCATACATTCACGGTTTTGGAGGGGTAAAAAGCAACTGTTTATGCCCCGCCAGGCAGTCTGATTGCCCATGGACACTGCCCCAGGTACCGCTTCGTGTCATAATATTCAGCTATCGACGCATTCTTTTGGAGATATATAAAAATGCCGCAATATCGTTCCCGCACCTCTACTCACGGACGCAATATGGCCGGCGCGCGCGCACTGTGGCGCGCAACCGGCATGAAAGAAGGCGACTTCGACAAGCCGATCATTGCCGTGGTCAATTCCTTCACCCAGTTCGTTCCCGGCCACGTCCATCTGAAAGACCTGGGCCAGATGGTGGCACGCGAAATCGAGGCGGCAGGCGGCGTTGCGAAAGAGTTCGATACCATCGCCATCGACGATGGCATTGCCATGGGACATGGCGGCATGCTGTACTCGCTGCCGTCGCGCGA
>Ga0316613_10001083_pt1 | contig 19073 bp, 18 predicted proteins | sample OWC_soil_day10_C_2_FD_207647 | JGI IMG/M metagenome (GOLD analysis project Ga0316613, IMG submission 207647) | Wetland soil microbial communities from Old Woman Creek delta, Ohio, United States - OWC_soil_day10_CT_b | ecosystem: Environmental > Terrestrial > Soil > Wetlands | place: USA: Ohio...
ATCAGCTGATTAAAAATGAGTCCGTGGATCTTCTTTTGGGTTCCAGCTATGGAAAACAAATTGGGAAAGCAGAAGATATTCCGCTGGTGCGTATGGGATTTCCGGTACTGGACCGTTATGGAAATCCTATACAGGCCACTGTTGGATATGCAGGTGCAATCCGGTATACGGAAAAAATCGTAGATGCCATGATGGACCGGAAGGATCGGGATGCAGCCGACGAAGATTTTGATGTAGTTATGTAAATCAGTAAGTAAATGGAACCAGGGAGGGAACCGACCCCTCCCTATTTCTGTTTAAATAGGCGGGTCTTTGAAAGGAGTATGATCATGGAAACGGAGAACAGCAACAGGAATGTATTGGATTCCAGGAAAAGTTCCATTGTGGTAAAAGACGGGTGCAATAGCCAGGGGGGCAAAATTTCATGTGACAGCAACAGTGTATCCGGTTCTGTGTCTCAGCGGGCCTGTGTATACTGCGGAGCCAGGGTTGTATTAAATCCCATTACCGATGCTTATCACATTGTTCACGGTCCCATCGGATGTTCCAGCTATACCTGGGATATCAGAGGATCCTTAACAAGCGGGGAGGATATTTACAGAAACAGCTTTTCTACGGATTTGCAGGAAACGGATATTATATTTGGCGGAATCAGGAAGCTTGAGGCAGCAGTCGATGAGCTGATGGAAAAGGAAGACAACGTAAAGCTGATTTTTATCTATGCCACCTGCATTGTAGGCGTAATCGGAGATGATGTGGAGGCCTTATGCAAGATGAAATCAGAGCAGTATCACATTCCCGTGATTCCTGTAAAATCTCCCGGCTTCTCCGGCAATAAATCCACCGGATACCGGATGGCATGCGATGCCATTATGAACGTACTTCTGCCTCATAAAAGTGAAGAAAAGAGAAATGCCATTAACCTGTTAGGGGATTTTAATCTGGCGGGAGAAATGTGGATTATTAAAAATTATTTCAGGGAAATAGGAATTGATGTAATCTCCGGCTTTACTGGTGATACCTGCTATGAGGATATGATTGAAGCGCCGAAGGCTGCATTAAATATTGTCCAGTGTGCAGGTTCCAGCATGTATCTGGCAAACCGGATGGAGGAGGAATTTGGAATTCCATTTATAAAGGTCAGTTTCTTTGGAATCGAGGATACCACCACTTCCTTAATCAGGACTGCGGAGGCTCTTGGAAATGAACTGTCAAGAAAAAAGGCGGTGGAATTTTGCAAAAAGAAAGCAGAGGAGCTTGAGAAATTTTTAGCCCGGTACCGAAAAAATCTGGAAGGGAAAAAAGCGGCAATCTACGTAGGCGGGGGATTTAAGGCAATTTCTCTCATCCGGCAGTTTCAGGCTATGGGGATGGAGACTGTGGTGGTTGGAACCCAGACAGGAAAAAAGGAAGATTATGAAGTAATTGAGAGTCTGGTGAAATCCGATACCATTATACTTGACGATGCCAATCCGGCGGAGTTAGAAACCTTTATGAAGGAAAAGGGAGCGGATATTCTGGTGGGAGGTGTAAAGGAACGGCCTCTTGCCTATAAGCTGGGAATCGCATTTTGCGATCACAACCATGAAAGAAAGTATCCGTTGGCAGGTTTTGAAGGGGTGGTCAATTTCACCATGGAAATCAATAAAAGCATAAACAGTCCGGTATGGGGCTATATCAGCTGACAGAAAGGCGGAGTGACGATGAAAAGTGAAATAAAACCTCTGGTGAATTTAAATATCAATCCCTGCAAAATGTGTATGCCAATGGGCAGCTCAACTGCATTTTATGGTCTGAAGAACTGTATGACCATCCTTCACGGCTCTCAGGGGTGTGCAACCTACATCCGCCGTCATATGGCGACTCACTACAATGAACCGGTGGATATTGCTTCCTCCTCCCTGACGGAACAGGGAACGGTTTACGGCGGAAGTGAAAATCTGAAAAAGGGATTAAAGAATTTAATAGAGCTTTACCATCCGGAAATCATTGGTGTTATGACTACATGTCTTGCGGAAACCATCGGAGAGGACGTCCCGGGAATCCTTAATTCCTTTCTGGAAGAGAATCCGGAGTACGGGGACATTACTCTGATTCCATGCCACTCCCCCGGATACGGCGGAAGTCAGTATGAGGGGTATTTCGCAGCTCTTTTCGCCATAGTTTCTTCTATTAAGATGGAGGGGGGAAAGAATGATCTGGTAAATATAATCACAGCGCCCATAAGCCCTGCAGATACAAGATATTTAAAGAGGATGCTCTCTCTCTTTGGGATTGATGCCATTCTTCTTCCTGACTTATCCGATAATTTAGACGGGGCCCACGATCCACATTACAACCGGCTTCCTCATGAGGGTACGGACCTGGCCCGGTTAAAGCAGATGGGGGGAGCAAGATTTACTCTGGAATTAACCGCATTTCACCATAAGAATTCTGTGGGAGAATATCTGTCTGAAACATATGGTGTTCCTTATGAGCGGCTGTCCCTGCCGACAGGCTTAAGAGATACGGATGCATTTTTAGATGCACTGTCCCGCATTTCCGGTAATGAAATTCCAGAAGAGCTGAAAAAAGAAAGAGGACGCTATTTAGATGCCATGATCGATTCCCACAAATATCATTCTTCAGGGCGAGCGGCTGTATTTGGGGAGCCGGATCTGGTATATTCCACCGTGCGTATGATGTGTGAATGCGGAATCATGCCGGTTGTCTGTGCGGCTGGATCGGCAAGTCCGGAGCTTGACGGACTGATCAGACCGGAGATTGAAAATCTCGCCGGTCTTTATCTGGTGGATGAGTATAAAATTGCAGATAAAGCAGACTTTAAGGATATTGAGGATATGGTTCTCACCTATAAGGCAAATATCCTTGCAGGCAGTTCAGACGGAAGGCGCATTGCAGAAGATTTACATCTCCCCCTGGTTCGCAGAGGGTTTCCCATTCATGACCATGTGGGCGGTCAGCGGTTAAAAATGCTGGGCTATGAGGGCTCCGTGGAATATATGGATGAGATTGCAAATCAGCTGATTGATACAGTTGAAACCACATTCCGTGAGACCTTATATGATACCTACTACAAAGACACAGCCATTGATCATAAAAAGGTTTCAGAAACTCCGGAAGAGATCATGAAGCGCAAGACAAAAGAGCACCCCTGCTATAATTGCCAGGCTCATCAGTTTGCCAGAATTCATCTTCCGGTAGCCCCTGCCTGTAACGTACAGTGCGGCTACTGTGTGAGAAAATTTGACTGTCCCAACGAAAGCCGTCCCGGAGTCACTTCTTCTATTTTATCGCCTGAGGAAGCGCTGGAGCGATATATATCAGTTAAGGAAAAAATGCCCAATTTAACCGTAGTAGGCATAGCCGGACCGGGAGAAGCGCTGGAAAACTGGGAGAATGTCAGAAAGGTATTTGAGCTCATAAGAAAGCAGGATCCGGAGGTGACCTTCTGCCTTTCCACCAATGGGTTAAAGCTTCCCCAGTATGCACAGGAATTAAAGGAACTGGGAGTTTCCCATGTGACAGTAACCATGAATGCGGTGGATCCCCATATCAGCGGACAGATGTATCAGTATATCCGGTTTATGGGCAGGGAATACACCGGCGATGCAGCAGGCGCTCTCATGGTGGCAAACCAGCTTGCAGGTATCAGGCTTTTAATTGCCAATGATATTCTGGTAAAAGTCAATATCGTCACAGTGAAGGGAATCAATGACAGTCATGTGCCGGAGGTAGTAAAAACCGTCAAGTCACTGGGGTGCTTTATCACCAATATTATGCAGATGATTCCAGTAAAGGGAAGCGCGCTGGAGCATGTGGAGCCTGTTTCAAATAAGCAGTTAAATGAGATCAGGAAACAATGTGAAGAGATTATGCCCCAGATGTATCACTGTCAGCATTGCAGGGCCGATGCAGTTGGAACCTTAACGGATGATAAATCCATACAATTAAAGGGATTCTTAGGGGAGGAAAAACACGCCTTTGTACCTGTATCAAAAAGCTACCGGTTTGCAGTCGCTTCCAAAAGCGGGGTGGTAGTCGATACTCACTTTGGTCATGCAAAGGAGTTTTATTTATATGATTACCGGAATGGGGAAGTCCGGTTTGCGGGGAAACGAAGTGTGGAACAGTATTGTCAGGGAGAAGACGAATGCGGGGAAAAAGAGGATAAAATAGAACGGATTATAGCTGCCTTAAACGGCTGCAACGGAGTCATTGCCATGCGTATCGGCATGGAGCCGACGAAAAAGCTGGCGAAACTGGGGATAAAGCCGGTAAACACCTATGACATGATTGAAGATGCGGTTAAAAAAGCGGCGGAAGCCATGTAAGAGGAGGAGAAAGATGGTACAGCCAAAATATCATGTATTTATCTGCACAAGCTGCAGAATTAACGGAACACAAAAAGGGATGTGTTTTCAAAAAGGAGCGGTGGATTTAATCCAGACGTTTATGCAGGAGATTGAAGACAGGGAGATGTCCGGAGAGGTGGTGATCAGCAACACCGGGTGCTTTGGGATCTGTGACAAGGGTCCTGTTGTGGTTGTTTATCCGGAAGGAGTCTGGTACGGCAATGTATCCGGGGAGGATGTGGAACGCATCTTTGATGAACATTTTGAGGGGGGAAAACCGGTGCGTGATTTAATGATCTAGCACCTGGAATGACGCAGAAGGGAGCACGGGAAAAGGAGGGTTTGCCGTTGATTAAAATCATTGATGCCACACTGACAATGCTGGAGGAATATCCGTTAAAAAAGGAGCTGGTTTACGAATTTGCAAAGACATTAGAGAGTCTTTGCCTATGGGGAGCTGTGCTGACCCCGAGAGTCTACCAGTTAATGCAGGGTGACTTACCCCGGGGACTCACCTGGTATATGGAACTTCCCAGTCCATCGGAAAGCGGGAAATATCCCGGAATTCATTTTTTTCTCTCCTCTTTTTGCGATGGTACAGGAAAATATATACGCAACATACAGGTCAATGATGTATCAGAGCTAAAGGGGCTGGAAGGAGCCAGAACAGACAGCAGCTTAAGGCTTACAGGGCTGGACGATTTGCTCATTTATGAAAGCCGTGATATTTATGAACGGGGAATGAAGCTTTTAATCCAGGCGTCCCCCATTCTGTATCCGGAAAATTCCTGCTATTGTGCTTCCGCCATTGCGGCGGATTACTTACAAAATCACCATAACGGAACGGTAATGACCACTTTTACCGGTATCGGCAACAAGGCTGCCACGGAACAGGTTATCCTGGCCATGAGAGTGGTAGAGCGATTTAAACCAAACAACAGCTTTGAGAAGCTGGCAGACTTACGCAGTCTCTTTGAAACCATGACAAATACTCAGATACCAGGCCATACGCCTGTCATCGGAAGAAAGATCTTTTATATAGAATCCGGGCTGCATGTGGATGGGGTTTTGAAAAAGCCATCCAATTATGAGTCCTTTCCACCGGAACTTGTGGGAGCATCAAGAAAGGTAATCCTGGGAAAGCATTCCGGTGGTACATCCATACGCTATAAGCTGAAGCAGTATCATATGGAAGACTGTTATCCGGTGGAGCATCTTCTGGAAATGGTAAAACGGCTCAGCATTAAAAAGGGCGGGGAAGTAACTGATGAAGAGTTTTTAACAATTATGAGTGAGTGTGATAAGTATGAAAAGGCGAATCAAAATAGTTGATACCACTCTTCGGGATGGTGAGCAGTGTCCGGGTATTGTATTCTCCCCTTCTGACAAGGTGCGTCTGGCTTTGTTTCTGGATCGTATCGGTGTTTCTGAAATTGAAGCGGGAATTTACGACGTGGGTACAGAGGGCGTTCATTATATCAGCGAAATCATGAAAAAGAAAAAGCAGGCCGTCATTTCCCTCTGGTCAAAATTAAACCCTGGGAATGTGGAAGAATCAGCCAGGCAGAAACCGGATTTAATTCATATCGGAACTCCGGTGTCCTACGCCCAGATTTACAATAAGTTAGGAAAAAATAAAAAATGGATTGAAAATTCCCTGCAGGAATGTATTGAAGTTGCCAGGAATTATAACATCCCCATTACCGTAGGTCTGGAAGATGCGTCAAGGGCAGATGTGGCATTTCTGGTCTCATTAATCCGTCTGATGAAACAGCAGGGAGTGGAGACCATTCGTCTTGCAGATACGGTTGGGGTGTTGTTTCCCAGGCGGGCTGGGGAGCTGGTGCGGGAAATAAAGCAGACAGGAATTATGATTGAGGTACATGAACATAATGACTTTGGAATGGCAGTGGCCAATTCTATGGTTATGGCCCTTTCTGGAGCAGATATGGTAGATGGAACGCTGCTTGGAATTGGAGAACGGGCGGGGAATTGCAACCTGTATGAATTTGTCCATAGTGCAGCCCGTAAATTTGATCTAAGTGTCAGCAGTCAGGACATTAAAAAAGGGGAAAATCTTTTAAAATCCATAATGAGTGGAGGGAAAAGAAATGATTCGGAAGATTAAATTTGAAGATGGCAGAAAAAAACTGGCGGAGGGAATTTTTAGTCTCTGCCGCGTTCTCACCTTAGAAGGCCAGGTGCTGGTAAATGGAACTTTCAGCTTTTCTGCCGCAGAAGTGGCAGGAAAACTTGAGGGTACCGATTTATATTTCAACCAGGGAATTCGTCTGGCCGCTGCCGCCATTAGTGAGATCAATCAGGCAGCAGGCTGCGGAACCGGAGAGTCAGCTCATCTGACGGCGGAGCTTTTGGCTTATTGCGAAAGAAAATCGGCATCTGGAATCAGCCCGGTACTCCTGGCCAGGGAGCTGAAAGCAGCTGCGAAAACCCTGGAAGCATTTGTTCGTGAAAATGCGATTCCCCTTTCTGATGCAGGCGTGGATCTGGTGGAGGCGATCACCAATGACCGGGAGACTGCCAAAATGGTGGTGGATGGATCAGCTGTGGGGGAAGTGGTTGTAAAAGATTCCATGTTCGGGGAAACAAGGCTTGAAATCACCAGAGGAATGCGTCTTGATGGCGGTTTGATAGTGGGAGCAGAAGGAACCGTATCTGATGCGCTAGTCCTGATTGTAAAAAATCCAATTACTTCCTTTTCAAGCATCTATCCTCTTCTTCAAAAGACGGAACAGCAGAATTTATTCATTCTGGCTGATGGAATAGAGGGGGAGGCTCTGACCCTTCTGAATACAAATGTAAAGCAGAACCGCATACATGTAAGAGCAATGAAGGCGCCGGGAATTGGAAGGAGAAAAGAGGATCTTTTAGAGGATGCTGCGGCATATACGGATACCATGGTTTTTGACGGTATTTATCCATGCAGAATGGAAGAAGTTTCGCCGGCCATGCTGGGGCGGGCAAAGGTGGTGACAGCGGCCGGTTCCTACACAATTATAAAGGGAAATACGGATAACAGCCGGATTTGCAGCCGGATTAAGGCAATAGAAGAACGGGTTCGCGATCCGAAAACCAACTATTATGACAAACAGAAGCTAAGAGAAAGAATTGCCGGATTAATGGGCTGTGCGCCGGTGATCTATGCAGGCGGATACACCACAGCAGAGGCTAAGGAAGAAAAGCGAAGAATCGAATCTGCATTGGCTTATTATCAGACCATGAAACAGTATGGAGTATTAAAAAAAGAGGATTTAAATAGCGTTCCAATCGGAACAGAGGCTGAAAGGTTCCTGACAGAGTCTATGAAGCAAAGCTTTAAAAAAGAGGAAATCAGCGCATATTTACTGATTCTGATGATTCAAAAAATATGCGGACTGATTGTCATGTGGCTGACAACCGGAGCGGTTATGGTGAGTACCGGATATGACAGAGAAGACTTAGAGCTGATTAAAAGCGGAGTGGATATAGAAAGGTTAAGGGGCTAAAATGAACATCAGGAAAGTAAAGCTGAAGCCTGGATTTGCATTAATGGAACTGGGTGGGGAATTTTGTATTTTTGATGAAAGAGACAGCCAGAATGGTTCCTTAGACGGCCTGCCGTCGGTAAATGAGATCTGCATCTTCTTGTGGAACAGCCTGGAGAGGGGGGCAGGAGTGGAGGAACTGATCACACTTTTGTCCGAGGAAAAAAACATCGATGAAGAAGACGCAAGACTTGAGCTGGAGGAATTTCTTGCAAAGCTGATCAATGGCAATGTGGTTGAAATTGATGGGTAAAGGAGGGACGGACAGATGGAAAAAATAGCGGTGATCAGCAAAGATCAGGAACTGGTTCCTTTTTTGTATTGCAACCTGGTAGAAATTTATGAAAAAGAGGGAGCAAAGTGGCAGATGGTACGGACCGCTTCCTTTTCTCCCGTAAAAGGGAATACAGTTGAGGAACTGAGAAAAGAAACAAAAGCAGTCCTGGCTCTTACAGAGGATGTAAAAGCGGTTCTGTGCAAAGAGCTTTCAGGAATTCCTTTTTCGGTATTCAACCAGAAGGGATATTGCATCTTTTGTTCAGAAACTGCGGATCAGGACACATTAGACGGTATGATAAAGGATATGGAAGAAAGCGATGAAAAACGAAGAAGGAAAGAAGAGATGATTAAAAATGCCGGACCTGTGGAAACCCAGACGCCGGGAATCTACTTTCTTGATTTGGCACAGCTTCAAAAGGAGTGCCCGGAGATTTCCTCAAAAAAGGCACTTATGCCGTTTTTTTCCAATACTCCATTTTTAGAACTGCAGCTTGTCTGTGCCCACATTCCGCCATGGCTTGAAACAGATGCTTCCTATGAAAAAAAGATCCGGAAAGAAGAGGGCGGATTACATATAACGGTAACCAGAAAACAGTGTTAGCAGGAGGTGAAAGCAATGCAGAATTATATGGTTTTAGACCCAAGGACACTTCAGACTCCTTACGGAATTCTGGGTGGAGTGGATTCCTTTCTCTGTCATCCAAACGGAGAGCTTTTAGGAGTGAGCCTGTCGGAAAAAAATATGATCGTCACTCAGGCAGGAGAGCTGATTCCGGCTTATACGGAAAACGGGAGAAGAAAAAAGAAGCCGTCAGTGGAGTTTGACAAGCAGGGAATGGTGGTCAGTGTGGCACTGGAAGAGCAGCAGGAGGTTCTTACTCCCATTGGAGAGCTCCCGGTGGAACTGATTAAATTCTATCCGACCGGAGAAATTCACCGGGTTTTTATCCTTGATGGGCAGATAAGCGGCTTCTGGACGGAGGAAGATGAGCGGGAGCTTAACATTTCCCTGACCTTTGATCTTGGCTTTACGGAATTCCGGGCAATGATTAATGGTCTTTGTTTTTATAAAAGCGGAGATATTAAAAGTATTACACTTTTTCCAGGGGAAAAGGCTGCTATACGGACGCCTATGGGAATGGTGGAAACAAAGGTGGGGCTTTCCTTATATGAGTCCGGAAATTTAAAATCAGTAGAACCGGCAGAGCCTGTCCTTGTATTAACGCCCATTGGAAGAATAACCGCTTACGATCCGGATCAGATCGGAATCAATGCAGACAGCAATTCTCTGTCATTTACGGAAAGCGGCGGTATAAAAAGTCTTATCACCTGTGATCACTCCATCTATATACAGACAGAGGATGAAGTGATGAGAAAATATTCCCCCAATATAAAGCCCCATCCGCTCTACGATGAGGTGCTCACTGTATCCGGAATAAAAGTGGAGTTTCTGGCAGAATCAGGGGAAGTATTAATTGAGAATGACAGATATAATCTGGAATCATGCGGATTTACCATAGAGCCTTTTGTACGGCCCGGAATGCACTGCAGTCCATCCGATTGCGCAAACTGCTCTTTGTGCAATAAAGCAATGAGAGAATAAAGAACGGAACTGCGAAGGATCCATCCCTTGGCAGTTCCGTTTTTTGAATGCTTAGTCTGATTTTGCGGCAGCCCCCCTGCATAGAGAGAAAGTATCTTGCATTTATATCCTAGATTCATATATAATGTAATATCAGGAGCAATGCAGGCAAAATAAGGTTTACCGGAGGGAAAATAATGAAACTGTTCATAAAGTATATATCAATTGTATTAGCCATTTATCTGATGTCTTTTGTATTCAACTCGGTTTATATTGGAAGTTTAGGCGCACTGCTTATTATGGGCATGGTACTTTTGCTTGTGAACCTAATAATAAAACCGTTTCTTATGCTGATTACATTACCGGCAAATTTGCTGACGTTAGGCTTATTCAGCTTTATTGTAAATGCATGGACCATCATGATTGCCGATTCCCTTGTTGAAAATTTAAGTATGGGTGGCTTTCTTAATTCGCTGATTGCCGCTTTCATAATTACTATTTTAAATAATCTGTTTCAGGATAAAGATTAGCTAACAGAATAAAAGCATGACCTGAATCCCGGGTATGGGTTCAGGTCATGCTTTTGTTGTTTTCTAATATTTGACACCCTTCCAGTAAAGAGGCTTATAAACATTTGCTTCTTCCGGCAAAGTCACATCCTTCATTGCCCAACGGTAGAATTCCTCAAATCCGGTCCGGTCTACAATATATCCGATATGTTCTTTTCCGCCGGGAGCAGTGGTATCAATGTATTTTGACACATAGTCATAAGTGTTTAAAATTATTTTTAAAATACTGTCCTCATCTGCCCATTTGATGAAATCCTCGCCCATGCGGGGATTTTTCTTTCCCGTACGTCCAAGTAAGGTGAGGCGGTAAAACTTCTCCTGGCTTCTTGTCCAGGATCTGGTGGGGCAGGCAAGTACACATTCCCCGCAGCCAATGCAGGTCTCATGGTTGCGCGTTACCTTACAGTTTACGGTTTCCAGTGCCCCGGTTGATTTCCGTTTGCATGCTTTCACGCAGGCGCCGCAGTTGACACAGCGGTCTGCATCGTAGTGGGGGAGTGTCATACCCATAATGCCGAAATCATGCATCCGCACCTTGGCACAGTCGTTGGGACAGCCGGTTAATGCAACCTTAAAATGGAGATTATTTGGGAAAATTGCTTTCTCGATTTTCTTTGCAAAAGCCGCCGTATTATAGCAGGCATAAGGGCAGACATTGTTGCCGATGCATGCGGTTATATTCCGGGTTCCGGCAGCGCTGTAGCCCTCTCCCGATTTTTCCTGGTTAATATCCAGGCCTTCAATAATCGGCTGCAGGAGGGCATTGACCTTTGGAATATCCGCAAATGGGATTCCAGGAATCTCAAAACCCTGTCTGGAGGTAATGTGTACAGTGCCGTTGCCGTAAGTATCGGCAATATTCTGAATCATAGATAAAAATCTGGCTTCCAGATAACCGCCTGGAACACGGACGCGGGAGGCAGTAAGACCTCTGTGTTTTGTTACCCGGAAAGCATTTTTTTTCAGTTCCTTTGTGTTAATATCCATTAGACGTTCCCCTTTCTAATCCAAGAGCTTGCGGCCTTTGGTAAATGGAAAGACAGGTCCGTCCAGGCACACATAGGTGTCATCAATTTTACAGTGTCCGCATTTTCCGATTCCGCAGCACATTTTCCGTTCATGGGATATCCAGATATTTTCTTCCTTCAGTCCGATATCAAGAAGTCCCTGAGTGGTAAAGCGCATCATGGCTGGAGGCCCCACCACGATAGCAGTGGTTTCTTCTTTGTTTTTCAGCTTTAATTTTGGTATATACTGGGTGACCAGTCCGATCTGGCAGGCCGTATCATCATCTGCGCAGTCCACGGTGAGAATCACTTCCATCGCCTGCTTCCATTTACCAAAGTCCTCCAGAAAGAGAATGTCCTTTGGTGTCTTAAAGCCGGCGATTAGGGTCATACCCTTTGTTTCTTCCATATGGCTGGAAAAATAGTCAACCACTCCCTTCACAGGAGAAAGTCCGGTCCCGCCTGCTATGACCAGAAGCTCTTTTCCTCGGAAGTTCTCAATATCAAATCCATTGCCGTAAGGTCCTCTTAAAAACAGGCTGTCTCCCTGATAACGTTCAAAGATTTCTCCTGTCACCTTACCTACCCGGCGAATGGTTAAATCTACGGAATCCTCCCGGGTGCCGCTGACTGAAATGGGGGCTTCCCCGAACTTTGGAATGGAAACCTCAAAAAACTGTCCTGGTTTTACGTCTCCATGATAAGCCATGCGGAATGTGTATTCGATGTCCGTATGGCGGATTACCTCCTTGATTTCAGAACGGAAAGGAAGATATTCTTTATGATTCATTTCCAGTTACCTCCTTCATGGCACCTTCCAGCTGATTGATGCAGTGGGAAAATGAGATGTACTCCGGGCACACATCGTCGCACCGGCCGCAGCCTACACACATATGAATGCCATTGCGCTTCTTGTAGTCATATACTTTGTGAAGAACCTTAAAGCGCATGCGCTGTCCGTTGTTCTGTCGGTAGCTGCCGCCTCCTGCTACATCAGTAAAACCATCCGTCATACAGGAAGCCCATACTCTGCGGCGTTCTCCGACTTTGCCGTTGTCGGTATAGAAAATATCCTGCATAGTAAAACAGGTACAGGTCGGACATACAAAATTACAACGTCCGCAGTTGATGCAGCGGCTGTCATAATGTTTCCACATGGATGACTTCATGACATCTAAGGAAAGGGAATCAGGGATGTTAACCTGTGTTTCAGTCCCGGTTACGTAAGAAGGGGTTACATCTGCCTGTTTTGTGCAGCTGGCAGCAAATAACTCGTCCCATTCCGGATTTTTATTATCAATCCTCACTCCGTCTTCCCATAGTTCCATGGAAGCATGGTAGTCGTCTGAACGATTGGTACCCATATCAACACAGAAACAGCTTTCAAAGGAGTCTTTGCACCCCATAAGTACGAATTTCACCCGTTCCCTAAGGCGTTTATAATAAGGGTCTTCCGCGCCGTTATGGAGATACATGGTATCTAAGCGTTTCACCGCATGAAGATCGCAGCTGCGCAGAAAAACAATTGCCTGCTTCACAGGGGATTCCGGTTCCTTTACGGAATCTTCCGTAAAATAAAATAAGGTCTCCGAGATGGGAAGAAGTATTTCTTTAAAAGAAAAGTCTGACTTCTGGTCAAATACGATTTCGTCAATAGACTGGATTTTTCCGTAGTGAACAGAGTCTGTATCGGAAAAAGCACCTCCATTTTTCATCAGTATGGGAGCATAGATGACGGAATCCTTTTTCCAATTTTGAAATACTTCGTTGACCTCTTTTGTATTAAGGATATATCCCATACTAAGCCTCCTTTTTTACGGAAATCAGATAATAGGGAACAGCAGTAAATAAAATTCCGCCTGCCATGTTGCCAAGAGTTACAACCAGAATATTGTAAAAATACCCGGAAAGGGAAACAGCCGCACCGTTTGGACTTAAGACACCCACCGTGAGCAGAGTCATGTTTGCAATGCTGTGCTCGTAACCGCTTGTTATAAACGCAAAAAGACACCAGAACACCATAATTAATTTTCCGCTTTCTGATTTGCAGCGGAAGCTGCACCAGATAGCAAGGCAAACTAAGATGTTGCAAAGAACCGCTCTGAAAAAGAGAGGGACAAGGGGGATTGCCATTTTTGCAGCAGCAGCATTTGCCATGAATTCCCCTACTGGCCCCTTTGCCAGTCCGGCACCCCAGAAAATAAGTGCAAGGAGAATAGAACCGGCCCAGTTTCCAAGTAAACAGACCACCCATAGCTTTACCGCTTCTGCAAATGTGACCGTACCGCTGAAAACACCGCCTGCCATAACTAAATTATTGCCCGTAAAGAGTTCCGCTCCTGCCATAACAACAAGACTGAGGGCGATGCCGAAGGATACACCCATAATAATCTTGACATAAGGCTGACTGGATATCATCCCTCCAGCGGAGAAGATTAAAAGAATTCCAAAACCCACATAAATACCTGCCAGCATGGCCGCAACCCAGTATCCAACAGGATTCTTTTTAAGAAACTTTGATTTGTTTTCTGCCGCTTTTGATAACATTGAATATTCTTCCTGAAACATAAACAACCTCCTTTGTTTATTATTTATCAAACTACCCACAAAAACAGTATAATCAATCAATAAATAAATTACCGTGATCTAAATCACGGTGTCAGGTTATTTTAATACAAGTCTCGTTGACCTTATACAAACTTAATGTTAAAATTAATCTGATTTTAATTAAAATTAAGTATAGAAGCAGGTAGTTAAATGGAAAAGAAAGTTACAATGCAAATGATTGCTCAGCGGGCTGGGGTTAGTGTAGTAACTGTGTCAAATGTGCTCTCAGGAAAGAAAGGCGCCAGTGATCAGGTACGAAATCTGATTTTTGCTTTGGCAGAGGAAACTGGATATCGAAGGAGTGCGCCGAAAGCAAAGGATGATGGGCAGACATATCGTTTCGGAGTTTTAATTGCAGAACGCTATGTAAAAGAATACCCTTCGTTTTATATGCATATTTACAAAGAAATTACGCAGGAGGCGGCCAAACGAGGCTGTATCACAATTTTGGATGTAATAGATGAAGCTTGTGAACGCATTGCAGATCCGGTTTATATATTTCCAGATGCAGAGATAGATGGACTTTTAATAATTGGTGAGATGTCCTCTTTGTTCGTGGATTTAGTCAGGGGAAATTCCAAGGTGCCTGTAGTGGGCGTGGATTTTTATGACGTGGACAAAGATATGGATTTTATCATCGCGGACAGTTTCAGGGGAATGCAGAAGGTAACTGAAAGATTAATTGAATGCGGTCATAAGGATATTGCGTTTCTTGGAACACCGAGGGCGACCAACAGTATTATGGACCGGTATATGGGCTATTGCAAAGCACTGTTACTGAACCATATTGATCATACCAGCCTGATCTGTGACCGCAGCATGGGGGAATATGGCTCTGTGATCGAATTTGATCTGCCTTCAGAGCTGCCAACCGCATTTGTTTGTAATTGTGAGAGAAGTACTGCCTTACTAATTGAGAAACTGAAAGAAAAAGGCGTGAAAATTCCGGAGGATGTATCAATCGTAGCATTTGACCGTTTTTTAGATGAATATCCAGATGGGCTGAAAGTGACAACGTATGAAATTGATGAGAATGTGTTGGCAAGAATCAGTGTTAACACGCTTTTAAAAAAAATCAGAGGGAATGGTAAGCGCTTTGGTATCCGGATGGTGGATGGTATTATAAAAGAAGGAAATACCGTAAAAAGAAGGGATAGGTAAATCTTTGGCAAGAACAGTGACGTTAAAGGATATTGCAAACGAGTTAGGGACAAGTATTGTGACGGTATCAAATGCTCTTTCCGGAAAGAAGGGAGTCAGCGAAGCTGTTAGAACTCAGGTTATTGAAATGGCAAGAGAGCTGGGGTATGACAATGCGAAGCAGAATAAAAGCCCAAAAGGAAAAGTTACAATAGGTGTGATTGTATCAGAACAGTATATTGGTATTGGAACCTCCTTTTATTGGACAATGTATCAGCAGGCAGTCTGGGCCGCCTCGATATACAAAGCACTTACAACGCTTGAGATTATCAGTACTGACCAGGAAAAGCAGCTTGAACCGCCGCGCCTGGCTGCTGACGGAGCAATTGACGGTCTTATTGTGATCGGAAAACTGGAAAAAATATATCTGGAGTGTATACTTAAAGTGCTGAAGGTACCGGTGGTTCTGCTGGATTTCAGATGTGAGGAATCCGGCTGTTCCTCTGTGATGTCCAACAATTATATAGGAATGTATAAAATGACGCGATATCTGTTAAAGAAGGGACACCGCAGCATCGGATATGTAGGGGAAGTAGAAACAAATGAAAACCTGTGTGACCGCTATTTCGGATATCGAAAAGTAATGGAGGAATGGGGAGTTCCAGTAAATCAGGAGTGGGTGATTGCAGATCCGCAGGTTGTCAGCCAAAAGGCAGCCATATCGCTGCCCAAAACCCTGCCCACGGCATTTGTGTGCTGTAATGATTACGTCGCAGGTTTTCTCTATGACAGGCTTTCCCAGATGGGATATCGCGTTCCGGAAGATATATCTATGGTTGGATACGATAATTACCTGTATGGGCATTCTCTGGCAAAGAAGCTTACAACTTATAATGTAGATATGAAAGAGATGGCCGTTGCCGCAGTAAGAATGCTTTTAAAAAAGGCAGATGGGAAGTCGGATTATTATAATATAGTATACTTAGACAGTCAAATCGTGGAAAGAGATAGTGTAAAAAGTTTAAAAGAATAATTTTAAATTGGGTGGCATTGTGCCACTCTTTTTTTGTCTGAATACAATTAAATTAATATTAATTAAACTTAAAATTAAATAATATATTTAAGTAATAAAACGAATAAATATTATAACACTGTGCATTCTGCACATGGATAATATATAAAAATGTGACATATATACAAAAAAATAGAAAAAAACAAAATAAACTTGTGATTAAAATATAAATATGCTAAGATTAATTTAAGTTAAAAAAGATTAAAAAAATGGGAGGTTTTATCATGAAGGTAAGATATGGGAAACGACTTCTGGCAGTTGTTCTTGCCGGAACATTAACAGCTTCACTGGCAGCCTGCAATAAAAAAGTGGAGAGCGGTGCAGAAAAGGCAGACACAGCTGTTGCATTTGACCAGATTAAGCTGGGAGAGCATACAGACTTAAAGGCGAATTTAAAATTTCTGACCCATAAAACAGATATTGTTGACACGACGTTTCAAGAGTATATTTCAGAGTTTCAAAAAATGTATCCGAACATTAGTATTGAATATGAAGGGATTACCAATTATGCGAATGATATCACCACCCGGCTGACTACGGGAGACTGGGGAGATATCTGTATGATTCCGGTCACGGTGGATAAGAATGAACTTAAGAATTATTTTATTACCTTTGGGAATTTAGATGAGCTGTCAAAAGAATATACCATGCTGTTTAATTACAGCTATGACAACAAGGTATACGGACTTCCATCCATGGGTAATACTCAGGGGATTGTTTATAACAAGAGAATATTTGAAGAGGCTGGGGTGAAAGAGACTCCCAAAACTCCGGATGAATTTTTAGACGCTCTTTCAAAGATAAAAGATAATACAGATGCAATTCCGCTGTATACAAATTTTGCAGCCGGATGGACCATGACAGCCTGGGACGCTTACATAGATGCATGTGCTACCGGGCAGGCGGATTTTGCACATGAAGGCCGTGTTAAGGGAAAAAATCCATTTGCCGACAGGGGGGACCAGACCGGGCCTTACGCCGTATATAACTTGCTTTATGAGGCAGTTTCAAGAGGTCTTACAGAGGAAGACCCCACCACCACAGACTGGGAAGGAAGCAAAGCCCGTTTAAACAGGGGAGAAATTGCCTGTATGGCACTGGGCTCATGGTCTATCGCCCAGATGAAGGATGCGGCAGAGCATGGGGAAGATGTGGCATATATGCCATTCCCGATTACTGTTAACGGAAAACAGTATACTGTTGTTTCACCCGATTATAATTACGGGATTAACTGCAACAGTTCAGCAGATAATCAGCTTGCCGCAATGCTGTATGTCAAATGGCTCATAGATAAATCAGGCTTTGAAGTGAGTCAGGGCGGAGTTCCGATTAAAGTAAATGCCCAGCTGCCGGACTTTTTGAAAGCCTTTGACGGAGTCGGGCTTCTATATGATTTACCCACACCGGCTGGTGAGGAAACCCTGGGGAATGATGTGAACAATGAATCAGAGCTGGGAGTTAATGTATCCGGTGCTTTGGCTAAAGCTGTGGTAGAAGCAGCAATTAACGGTCAGCCAGAAATGAAAGAACTGGCTGCAGAGTGGGATGAAAAATGGACGGCTGCACAGGAAAAATACGGAATTACTCATTGACAGACAGCGGAAGGGGAGATGATATGAACACAAAAAGAGCACCATTTAATTTTTTTAAGTGGATTCAGTCGGGGAAAGTAAACCGCAGGCTGTGTATGGTTACGTTCATACTCGCACCGCTCTTATTACTTCTGGTTTTTACATATATTCCTTTTGTGAAGATGTTTCAATTCAGTTTTTATGATATGAAATACATCGGAGAGCGAAAATTCGTGGGTCTGAAGAATTATTCAGAAGTTTTTACCAGAAAGGATTGCTTTCAGGCATTAAAGCTGAGCGGTTACTATATAGCTGCCTCCTTCCTACAGTTGGGTATTGCTTTATGGTTCGCTTCCGTTTTAAGCTTCAGGGTAAAAGGCGGCAGTCTGTATAAAGGGTTCCTGTTTTTTCCATACCTTGTCTGCGGAATCGCAGTCGGCTTTATATTTAAATTCTTCTATACCAGAGGATTTGTACTGGATACAGTTCTTCAGTGGATCGGATTTGACCCGCAATCTCTGCCTTATTGGCTAAAGGATAAGAAAATCAATAACATCTCAATCACCGCCACCTCAGTGTGGCGGTACATGGGGCAGAACATGGTGCTGTTTATCGGTGCTATTATGTCTGTTGACAGTACACTTTACGAAGCGGCGGCGATTGATGGAGCAACTGGGTGGAACAAGTTCCGATATGTTATCTTCCCCTGCATAAAGACGATCATTGTTCTGAATATGATACTGTCGATTACCGGTTCGCTCAGTGTTTTTGAGCCGCCTTATGTTATTACAGGCGGTGAGTTTGGAACAGGGACCTATTTTGTTATTATGAATAAGCTGGCCCATGAAAGCCAGAAGGTAGGTCTGGCTTCGGCTATGGCAATCGTACTGTTTCTATTGATTATGCTGGCCACGCTGCTTCAGAAAGCAGGAGAGTGGTATTTTCTGGGAGTTGGTGATCAGGAGCCAATACGGACCATAAGAAGGCAGAAAAAACGGGAACGGCAGTACAACGGACAGCAGAAAGCAAAGCAGGAAGAGAAGGAGGGCGGCGTATGACAAAGTTTAATATAAAGAAAATTCTTTGGGCATTTGTAAAATATACAACATTGATTCTGGGTTCTGCCATTTCCGTACTTCCGGTTATTGTCTGTGTAATCACTGCTTTCAAGACGCCGGAAGAATATGCGACCACCAGTGTTATGACTCTTCCAAACAGCTGGCTCTATCTAAATAATTTCATAGAGGCATGGCAGAAAGCAAATATGGGAGTGGCTTTTCGGAATTCGCTAATTATTCTGGTGAGCGTGCTGACTGGTTCTGTGCTGACCGGATCTATGCTGGCTT
>Ga0316613_10001084_pt1 | contig 19060 bp, 17 predicted proteins | sample OWC_soil_day10_C_2_FD_207647 | JGI IMG/M metagenome (GOLD analysis project Ga0316613, IMG submission 207647) | Wetland soil microbial communities from Old Woman Creek delta, Ohio, United States - OWC_soil_day10_CT_b | ecosystem: Environmental > Terrestrial > Soil > Wetlands | place: USA: Ohio...
AACGATCAGCGGCCGAAATGACGCACAGATGACGTGACAACCTTGTGACAGCAGGACAAGGAGGGGCGCCGAGAGCGCCCTTCTTTTTTGCCTCGCTAAAGGAGCCGCGTTGATATCATTACCGGATTCCTTGCCTCACCGCTCACCCCTCAACTCCCTCCTGTCTCCTCGTTCTTGAAACAGTACAACCATGTTCTCCATCCGCCCGATGACCCTCGACGACCACGACTCGGTCATTCAACTGATGAAAGCGACGCCCGGCATCACGATTCGCGAGGCGGACTCCCGCGAAGCCACGGCACGTTACCTGACCCGCAATCCGGGCTTGAGCCAGGTGGCGGTGATCGGAACGGAACTGATCGGCTGCATCATGGCCGGTCATGACGGCCGCCGCGGCTACCTGCAGCACCTCGTCGTCCAGACAAGCCATCGTCGCAGGGGAATCGCCGCAGCGCTGGTTCGAACCTGTCTGGCATCACTCGCGAACTGCGGAATCGACAAATGCCACATCGACGTCCTGCAAACCAATCCCCAAGGAGCCGCGTTCTGGGAACACATTGGCTGGACATTGCGCAGCGACATCAAGCGCTATTCTTTCACGCAATCTGGAAATACCAACGCCTGAAACGCCTCCGGAACAAGTTTCAGCCGAAGCCACAAATGACATCCTGATACAGCGCGACTCGTAGTAGTATCCAACGCTCAAAATCCCTGTTGCACGAAGTCTACAGCGCATGAGCGACTATCACAGCATTGTCAAACCCGTCTCGGATATTGATGAGAAGGAACGCCAAGCAATGTCAGATCTTTACCTGACATTCTACGATGGCAGTTGCCGTGAGCGCTTCGAGGCCGATCTCGCCGCCAAGACCGAAGCACTGCTCGTGTATGCTGAAACCGTCCTGATCGGTTTCACGACACTGGAACTGTATGAATGCAATTTCGCAGGACGAAAGACCCGAATAATCTATTCGGGCGACACGATCGTTGATCCCGCCCATTGGGGCCAGCAGGCTTTGGCTTTTGCCTGGATCTCGCGTATCGGACAACTCAGGTACATTGAGCCAAACACCCCAATGTACTGGTTTCTGATTGTCAAAGGGCACCGCACCTTCCGGTTTCTCCCTGCTTTTGCCAAGTCTTTTTATCCGCACTGGGAGGAGGATCGCAGCGACTTGAAGCCGCTTCTCGACCACCTGGCGCATGAGAAATTTGGCGCCGAGTACAAGACGGAAAGCGGTGTTGTCGAATACGCCACCTCGCACGGTCATTTGAAAGCCGAGATCGCGGAACCTTCACCGGAGGAAATCGACAAGCCCTCCGTGGCGCTGTTTCTAGCCCGCAACTCGCGTTTTCGCGAAGGAAGCGAGTTGTGCTGCCTCTGCGAAATTGAGGAATCGAACATGCGCCCGCTGACGCTGCGCCTCTTCAGGAAGTCACTCAAATGACCGCGTGGAAGAGACTTGCCGAACTGGCGCCTGGCAGTTCGACCCTGTCGCTGGAAACACGCCAGATGACTTGGCTGCTTGCCTGCCTCTCGCGCAACGCAACAAGCGAGTTTGGTCTCCAGCACGGGTTTTCCGGAATTGACAGTCTTGCCAGCTACCAGAACAGCGTGCCGATATGCAATTACGACGATGTGCGCGACACCATTCAACGCATTGCCTCAGGCACTCCTGATCTATTGTTTGCCGGGGCGCCTGTTGCCTTTGAACGCACCGGAGGCAGTAGCGGCGGCGGCAAACTGATTCCTTATAGCGCTCACAGCCTGCTCGACTTTCGCCGCGCCCTGCTGTGCTGGCTGCACGATGCGATCACGGGTCACGCCTTGCAAGAGGGCTGCGTCTATTGGGCACTGAGTCCGGCCACCCGATCCGCCGAAGTCACCCCCGCCGGAATCCCGGTCGGTTTGCCCGATGGCGCCTATTTCGGCCCCGACGCTGGGGAAATGTTCTGCAGTCTCTCCGCGGTGCCCTTCGCCCTTGCCAGCGAAACCGATGTCGCAGTCTGGCAGCGCGAAACCCTTTACTGGCTGCTGCGCCGCGCAGACCTTGCGCTGATCTCCGTGTGGAGTCCCAGCTTTTTCAGCAGCCTGCTCGATGCCCTGCCACAACATGCGGAAACGCTCCTTGCCCGCTTGTCCAATGATGATGCCGATTCTGCCCGGCGCCTGGAGCATTGGTTGCATAACGGGAAGCCGCAAGCGCTGTGGCCACGCTTGCGACTGGTCAGTTGCTGGGCTGATGCGTCCTCCCGCCCGCATTTCGACGATTTACGGGAACGGCTGCCCCATGCGTTTTTCCAGCCCAAGGGGCTATTGAGCACCGAAGCCGTGGTGACCGTCCCCGACGCGGCAGATCGGCCGCTGCTGGCAGCCGACTGCGGCTTTTACGAATTTCTGGATGACGACGGAACAGTCCATCCGGCCTGGATGCTGCGCCCCAACGAGCGCTACGAGGTGGTGCTTACCACGGCCGGAGGACTGTATCGCTATCGCACCGGCGATCGCGTCTTGTGCTCAGGCCATGTTGACGAGCTTCCCGAGTTGCGGTTTGTCGGACGTGGCAGCCAGACGAGCGATCTCGTTGGCGAGAAACTGACTGACGACTTTGTGGCGGATTGCCTTGCCGGAATCCCCGGCTTTCGTCTGTTATCGCCGTGCGCCCGGCCTGCAAGTTACGTTCTGGTGCATGACGGGCGCCACGCGCCAAATCTGCAGCAGATAGAAGAGCTCCTGCACGGCAATCCACAGTACGCCTACGCCCGACGGATTGGACAATTGCAGCCGCTCACCGAAAAGATCGTACCGGATGCCCTGTCGCGCTACCAGGCCCATGCGATCGCACGCGGTCAGCGTATTGGAGATATCAAGCTTCCCGCCCTTTGTTTGAATACCGACTGGCTTGCCCAGGAATAGAGAATGCAATGAGACTGACCTTGATTTCGCCCAAAGGCCCCCTTTACCGCAGTCGTGGCGGTATTTTCAAGCGTTCGCTGCGCTACCAGCCTCTGACACTGACCACCCTGGCCGCATTGATTCCTCCCGAACTGGATGTGCAACTGACCCTGTTCGACGAAGGCATCAGCGAACTTCCCGAGCCGCTGGAAGCGGACCTGATCGGCATGACGGCGATCACGGGAACGGCCAGTCGCGCTTACGAACTGGCGGACCGCTTTCGCAGCGAAGGCAAGACCGTGGTGCTGGGCGGCCCGCATGTCGCACTGCTGCCCGACGAAGCGCTCGAACATGCGGACGCCATTTGTGTCGGTTATGCGGAAGACAGCTGGCCACAGCTATTGAGAGACTTCGCCGAGGGGAGGCTGCAGAAGATTTATCGCCAAGCGGCCGACTTCACCCTGCGCGAGCGCCCTTTTGCTCGCCGCGACCTGTTTGACAGGAACAACTACTTCACCCAGGCGGTATTCGAGGCGACGCGCTCGTGCGCCCACAACTGCGAGTTCTGCGTGGCCCCGACGGCGTGGGGGCGTACGCAGTATCAGAACCCGATTGATTGGGTCATCGAGGATATCCGCCGCTTCGGCCAGAAGAAGATCATTTTCGTCGATCTCAACCTTGTCTCCGATGTTGCATATGCGCGCGAGCTATTCACACGCCTGATTCCGTTGCAAGTGCAATGGTATGGCCTCTCGACGGTGCTGATCGCGCACGACCACTCGCTCATGGAGCTGATGGCGCGAAGCGGTTGCAAAGGATTGCTGCTCGGCCTGGAAACTGTGACCCAGGAGAGCTTCAAGGACGCCGGCAAGCGCTTCAATGAGTCGGTCAATTTCAAGACCATCATTACTGATCTGCACAAGCTCGATATCGCCATTCAAGGCTGCTTCGTTTTCGGCCTGGACCATGACACGCCCGACGTCTTTGATACAACGGCCGAATTCGTCATCGACGCGGGCGTGGACTTGCCGCGCTTTGCGGTACTGACGCCATTCCCGGGCACTCCGCTACACCACCGCCTGGAGAGCGAAGGGCGCATCCTGACACGGAACTGGGATCTGTATGATGCCCAGCACGTCGTCTTTCAGCCGAAAAACATGAGCGTCGCCGAACTCACGGAAGGACACGAGCGGGCCTGGAAACAAGTCTATCGCTGGTCCGCGATTGGTCGGCGTTTGTGGAAGGCAGGACGCCTGACCCCGCTGGCACTCAGTGCCAATGTCGGTTATCGCTTCTACGCCCATCATCTCCACCAGTTCTACAACTGCGATTGGCATACCAGCGCAAGCCTGCCAAATCCATTTGCGCATGTGCCAGCGGTCGCCGCCCCCAGTGACAATCCTTCTCCAACGGGCAATCGCACGATATGCGGCTAAGCTTCGTTCATCCTGCTATCGGCCATCGCCAGGGGGAACGCTACATCCGTAGTTGGCAGATGGAGCCGCTGCCCGTGGCGACACTGGCAGGATTGACGCCAGCCGACATCGATTTGCGCTTCTTCGACGATCGCATGGAGATGATCGACTACGACGCACCGACCGATGCCGCCATCATCTCGGTGGAAACTTACACGGCTCGCAGAGCCTATCAAATCGCCAGTGAGTTTCGTCGGCGCGGCGTTCCGGTCATCATGGGCGGCTTCCACGCCAGCCTGATGCCGGACGAAGTCGAACGCCATGCCGAAGCAGTTGTCGTCGGTGAGGCTGAAGGGGTGTGGCCTGCACTGATCGACGACCTGCGCCATGACACGCTCCGGAAGCGATATCAAAGCACCGAGCGCCTGCCGCTTTCCGGATTGAAGGTGGACCGACGTCTGTTTACAGGCAAACGCTACTTGCCGGTACGGTTGATCGAAACGGCCCGTGGCTGCCGGTTTCCGTGCAACTTCTGCGCGATCCAGACCGTGTTCGAGCGCAGCCATCGGCGTCGCCCGGTTCATGAAATCGTTTCCGAATTGCAGAGCCTGCGCGCGCACGCCAAGGTGTTCTTTTTTGTCGACGACAACTTCGCCGGAGACATCCCGGCGGCAAAAGAGCTATTGCGCGCACTGGAGCCGCTCAAGTTGCGCTGGATCACCCAATTGTCGATCAACGCGGCACATGACGAAGAGTTCCTCGATTTGCTCCGACGCAGCGGCTGCGTGGGCGTGCTGATCGGTTTCGAGAGCCTGGACGAAGCCAATCTGCGCGCAATGGATAAAGAGTTCAACACCATGCGCGGCGGCTACGAGGTTGCGCTGGCCAATCTACGGCGTCACGCCATCCGGATTTACGCGACCTTCGTTTTCGGCTACGAGCATGACCGGCGCGAGTCCTTTGATGCAGCCCTTGATTTTGCGCTACGCCACCGTTTCTATATTGCTGCCTTCAACCATCTCACGCCTTTTCCGGGAACCGCGCTCTACCGCCAGCTGGAAGCTTCCGGCCGTCTGCGTTTCTCTTCCTGGTGGCTGGACCCGCATTATCGCTACAACGACTTGCCCTTTATCCCACAGCACCTCGCCCCCGAGGAAGTCACGGCCCTGTGCGTCGAGACAAGACGGCGTTTCTATCGCTGGTCCAGCATCCTGCGCCGCGGCGTGGACGGAGTAAACCGCGGCGACGCCTTCATGTTCCGCAATTTCTGGCCGATCAACGCAATGCATCGCGGCGATGTCAGCAATCGCAACGGTTATCCGCTTGGCGACGAACACTGGCAAGGAGATTTGCTTGAGGCGACGCGTTGATGCCTGATGTCGACTATCGCGTTGCGACCACGACGGACGAGACGATACTTGGGGAAATATTGCGTGACGCGCCGATGGCCGGGTGGGTGCGTCTTCTGTTGCTGCGCGAGCCCTCCTATTTCGCCGCCGATGCGCTGCTCGGCGACGCCGTGACGGTTGTGGCGCAGCACGGTGACGAACCCGTAGGCTTGTGTCGCCTGCAGCGATTGCCGGCGTGGGTCAACGGCAGACCGATGCGAACGGGCTATCTCGCCGGCTTGCGTGTGCTGCCTGCTTTTCGGCATCGTCTATCGGTACTGCGCAAAGGCTTTGCCGCGCTCCGCACGCTTGGCCTGGAGGGAGACATCCGGCCGGTCTGTTTTACCAGCATCGCCGACGACAACACGGCCGCCAAACGCTTGTTGGAGGCAGGACTCCCCAAAATGCCGGTTTACCGCCCGTTGGGCCACCTGCACACACTGGCTTTTTCTTCCCGTCACGGGCGACGGGGGAGCACATTGCGCCAGGCAACCATCGCGGATATTCCAGCCTTGGTTGCTTTTCACTCGCGCCACGCGGCCCAATGGCAATTTTCCCCCTGTTTGAGTGAGGATTGGCTTCTCAACATGGGGCATGCTCAAGCGCTAGCGATCGAAGATTTCTGGCTGTGTGAAGAACAAGGCCAGCTACGCGCCTGCGTGGCCGTGTGGGACCAGCGGCATGTCAAGCAGACGGTTGCGCAAAGCTATCGCGCGCCGCTCGACCTGTTGCGAAGCGTCTACAACGGCTATGCGTTTCTCACCAGGCGCATCGGCCTGCCTGCGCCGGGCCAGGCGCTCAATCAAGCCTATCTCGCCTTCTTTGCTTCCAGCTTGCCCTCCGAAGCGTCTCTCGCCTTGTTACGTGAGGTTTTGTGGCAAGTACGCGAGCGTGGCATTGCCGTCGCTGTGCTGGGACTGGCAGCGGCCAACCCGCTTCGCGAAATCCTGCAGCGAGCTTTTTCGGCCACGGTCTACCAAACCAGCATCGACTCGGTGTGCTTTGTCGGCGATCCGCCCGCCGACATCGATGATCGCCCACCACAACCCGAAGCCGCGCTGTTATGAAGCTGGAACGACTGACCCTGCTGCGGCCCAACATCGGCGATTTCCGCTCACTGGACGCTCTGCCTCCGCTGGTCATGGGAATTCTTGCGGCACGCACGCCACGCGAAGTGCAGATTCGTTTTATCGACGATATGGCCGAGGCTGTTCCGGCGGATGACCAACCCGACCTGGTAGCGTTGAGCGTAGGGACCTTCTCGGCGCGTCGCGCTTACGAACTTGCCGCAGCCTATAAGGCTCGTGGCGCGACGGTAGTGATGGGCGGCTATCACCCCAGCCTGCTTCCCGACGAGGCGCTGGAACATGCGGACGCCATCATCGTCGGCGACGCGGAGGGAAGCTGGGAAGCGCTGCTGGCCGATTTCCAGAATGACCGCTTGCAGCGGATCTACCGCGGCGGCAATGCGCTGCCGCTCAACAACCAGCGGATCGAGCGCAGCATTTTCGCGGGCAAGCGCTACGCGCCCGTCGAACTCGTTCAGTTTGGGCGTGGATGCCGCTTTTCCTGTGATTTCTGTTCGATCAAGTCGTTCTACCAAGACACGCTGCGCACCCGACCGATTGAGCAACTTGTCGTCGAAATGCGCAGCCTCAATCGGCGCCGCCTGTTCTTCTTCGTCGACGACAATCTTTTCGGGTCGGTCGAGCAACTTCGCGCGCTCTGCAACGCCGTCTCTCCTTTGGGACTTCATTGGGCGTGCCAGATCAGTATCGACGTCGCGCGCGACGAGCACATGCTCGACGCAATGGCCGCTGCCGGCTGCGTCTTCGCGCTGATCGGGTTTGAATCGCTGTCGGCCGCCAATCTCCGTCAAATGGCCAAGCCTTGGAATCAGGTAGCCGGCGAATATCGAGAAGTAGTGCGCAGGTTTCACGCACGCGGCATCGGCGTCTACGGCACTTTTGTGCTCGGCTACGATGACGACACACTCGAAAGCATCCGCCGCAACCTCGACTTTGCGCTGGAGGCACGCCTGGAAATCGCCAACTTCAACCCGCTGACCCCGACACCCGCGTCACCGCTCTATCAACGCTTGCTCGCTGAAGGGCGCATGCTGTCACCACGATGGTGGCTGGACCCGGCGTATCGCTATGGCGACCCCACCTTCAAACCAGCACAGATGGAACCGGAAGCCTTTGCGCAAGCCTGTTACGAGATCAAGCGCGCGTTCTATTCCTGGCCCTCCATCTTGCGGCGGGTATTGGGTAGCGACGCCGGATTCAATATGTTCCGCACCGGCATCTCCGGCCTGGCCAACTACATCTCGCGGCGCGAGGTAATACGCAAACAGCATTGGCTGTTAGGAGCCTGATATGAGGATTACGTTCATCAAACCCAATATCGGTCGCTGTGAGCATAGTCTCTACGTTGACGAGGGGCGCATGGAGCCGCTGATGCTGGGCGTGCTGGCGGGACTGACGCCGCCGGACGTCGAGTGCGTGCTTTTCGACGACCGCATGGAGTCGATCGACTACGACCAGGCAACCGATCTGGTGGCCATCACTGTAGAAACCTACACCGCCCGCCGAGCCTATGAAATCTCCGCCGAATTCCGCGAACGCGGGGTGCCGGTCATCATGGGCGGAATCCATGTCACCCTGCTTCCGCATGAAGTCGCTCAACACGCGGACAGCATCTTCATCGGCGATGCCGAAACGCTATGGCCCCAGGTAGTCACCGACGCCAAGGCGGGTCGGCTGCTGCCCGAGTATCGTGCGCCAGCGGGTCCAGCACAAGGGAACGCGGTAATGCCACGGCGCGACCTCTACCGCGGCAAGGACTATCTGCCGGTAAGCCTGATGCAGTTCTCGCGGGGGTGCCGTTTTGCCTGCCAGTTCTGCGCCGTATCCGAATACTTCAGCCGTCGCCACTATGTTCGGCGCATCGACGAGGTGCTTCAAGAGATCGCCGAGCAGGACAGGCGCTTTCTTTTCTTCGTCGACGACAACATCGCGTCAGACAGGAAGGCTTTGCGCGATCTGTGCCGCGCCTTGATTCCCATGCGGATCCACTGGGTCAGCCAGGCAAGCCTGGATGTTACGCGGGATGCGGAAACCATGCGCTTGATGGCTGACAGTGGGTGCATCGGCAACGTGGTAGGTTTCGAATCCATCACCGCCGATAGCCTGCGGGACGCGCGTAAATCGCCAAATCTGGCGAGTTTCGTCGACTACCGGGAAGAAATTAGAGTCCTGCGCGAGCATGGCATGCAGACATGGGCAGCATTCATTCTCGGGTTCGATAGCGACACGCTTGCCTCAATCCGTGCCACCGAGGCCTTCGCTCGCCGCAACCGTTTCACTTTCGGCGCATTCAATATTCTCATGCCCTATCCGGGCACGTCGCTCTACGCCAAGCTTGCTGCCGAAGGACGCCTGCTCTATGACGGCAAATGGTGGCTGCATCCGGACTACCGTTTCAACTCTGCCGCCTTTACTCCGGCACGGATGAGCGCGGAAGAGCTGACAGCCGCCTGCCACGAAGCACGCGTCAAGTTCAACAGCTGGCCATCACTGCTCTACCGGTTTTCTGATTTCCAGACCAACCTGCATACGCTCTGGCGTGCAGCCTCTTATTGGCGCTACACCTCGCTGTTCCGCAAGGAAGTCTACAAAAAACACGGCATGCGTTTTGGCTTGCGATGAATAAGCGTTGCTATCGGCTGTCGCGCACAGTCCTGCTGTCGTCATGGGCATTCCAGCGGCCGCCCGGTCGAAGAACCGGGAAGCAGCCAAGCGATTAGCCGGCAACTGCTTTCTTGCGGCGCAACACCAGCCACATCAATCCCACACCAAGCAGCAAACCACCGACGGCTCCGCCAAGGCCTGACCACAGGACAGAACGTTCGATGGCACTAAGCAGGGGGTTGTCGGTAAAGTCGGTTCCGATGTGCAGAGCGAGTATCCGCCACTTGCCGTCGCTATCCTTGATCACGGTTGCGGTCCACCGTGTCTGCATATCGAACTTGCGGCCATCACTCAATCCATAACGCTCGATTCCTTTGCCACGTACGATACCGAACCGGTTGTCATCGTAGAGTTCAGTTTCAGCGTCTGCGCTCAACTTCATTTCCAGGGTCTTGAGTAAACCACCGGGACCAAACCAACGCTTGAAGTACGGCTCGATGGCTGCATGTGAGTCCAGAAATTCCTGATTGACCGTTGTCACCCGCATCTTTTCGTGGAAGTAAGGTGCCAACTGGTCGAATTTCTGATTATTGATGGCTTGTGTCAGCCCCTCCGTAATGGCGCGCAACTCGCCATGAATCGCTTTGTCAGGCGTCTCGTCGGCAAAGGCGAGTTGTGCAAGGAAAAAGATACACAGGGCTAACGTCTTCCACATGGCGGGTCTCCGGCATTATTTGAATACATCATAAAAGACTAGGCGAATGATGCCAGACAGTCCACGGGTTTCGCAGATCTTGACGACAGCCTGCTTGTTCGGCGATTTTTCGGAAGACCCCCTGCGCTGCCAAGCAGTCGTCGGGGTATTTCCGACCGAACAGCGGCTGGCGATAAAGGATATAGGCCTCCCGCGGGAACGCCCGCAGACTGGAAACGAGGTTTGCCATCACGACTTTCATGGTCGCCACGGTGAAGGGATGATAGAAATACAACACGAGCGGACGGTGCGGAAAGAGGAACCGAGCGGCATTCCCGTGTGCGAATCGCAGCGTAGCGCATCGCCGTGCCAGTCCATGGCAGCGTTCGACATTGGACTGCGCTTGCTCGATGAGCGGCAAGCTCAATTCCAGACCCACAACGCTTTCGAAAGGGTATTCGGCGGCCATGAGCGCAACACGCCCCTTGCCCGCCCCGATATCGACAAAAACGTAACCAGGAAAGTCTTCGTCCGCTAGACCGGTCGCACATAGCATCTCGCGGAATGTCGGTTGGTCGCTCGCCATGTAGACGATGGCCTGCGCCTGCTCCTCGCGACTGAGCGCGGCATCCCAGGGAAACACGCTGACGCCGGTTTCTGTCCCATGCCGGGCATCGAAATCGTCTGTTTCCCTGGCTGCATTGGCGATATCGGCTCGATAGGCGGCGATGGAATCGCGCATCCCGGCGGTTCGAAGTCCGTAACAAGACAAACGCCAACAGTGTTTTAGCCGCGACCAAATGCTCATATCGGTGAGTTCAATGCCCACAGAAAATCGCGATAATGGCAGAGGTTGCAAACACCGCCGGACTGGATCGCGATTCCCGGTTTCCCGTCGGGCAGCATGCAGCGAACACAGGTTCTCAATTGCGACTCCAGCTCTAGAATTCCACCTTCCGCATGAGCGGAACGGCGATGCGGTTGAAGAGCTCGAACAGTCGCCATGGCAAACGCTGTGCGACAGACAGATGATCGGCCAACACGGCAAGGTATTCGATCGCCAGCAGGCAACCGCGGCGCCGTTTGAAAAGCCCGACTCCGGCGCTGAAGTTAACCGGAACGGAAAGCTCCCGGGCTTTCAGGAAAGGCAGCGCCACAAGCATGCGATAGAGGCCCAGCGATTTTGGCAAGGTCTGATCGTGCCCAAGAAACGGGTCCGCCAGCGCTTCTCCGTTTTCATACATACCGATGAAGCCATCGACACGCCCGTCTTTCTTGAGCGCCAGGATCGTCATGCTTTGCGCTCGCGCAACGAGCTGAAAGAATCGTGGCGTGTAACTCGGATTGAAAGGGCCGTACTTCCCAATGAACAAGGCGTTATACAAGGTACTGATCCGATCGATGTCCGCTGCGTCAAGCGCTTCCCCCGGAACAAGCCGATACGCCGTTTTCCTGAACAGCGCCAGATCCCGGCGCAAAGCGGACGCGCACTTGTAGCCCTGAGCCTGACAGTGCAGATGGTAGGCCGGGCGATGATAGATGAGGCGACAGCCGGCCTCACGCAGGGTTTGCATGAACTCGCCACCGGCCAGCGCGTCCACCGTACGGAATATGATGGCGTGCTTCGGGAATCTGGCGAGAAGCGCCGTTCGGGCTGCAGCGATCTCGGTGGCAGACAGGCGCGGGTAGAGTGCGGTAGAGAACGGCAGCCCGTTGACCAGCACAACGCGATTGAAGTGGCAGACTTTCAGCAAGGGCTGGAGGATACCGATCAAAGTACCAACGCTGAGTAGCAGGGCCGCGCGCAATAACCTGTTCTGAATGGTTTTGAGTTCATGCAGCGCAAAACTCGTGTACATGGAGTAGGGGGAAGCAATCGGCGAGTTGGTATATTGCCTCTCAAGCACGAGGAGAGGCAGCAGTTTGTCGCCAATTTTCAGGATAAAAGGCTCGCCATCGATGTTGCGCACGTACGGCGTTACTCCGTCCTCCAACAAGGGAAGGAACACTTCTCTCACCAGCGTTCCTGAATCCGATCGCGGCCAAACGAGTCTGGATATGTTCTCCCTGCCGAAGATTTCCGCGATGGGCAGTGTATGCGACATCTCTGCTTCTTCCGCGGTTCTTCAGCGACGATCCGGTGCAGAGCGATGCGCGACGATTAGGGAGCGCATCAAGAGGTAGAGCAGCAAACTATTGAGCATATGCCACAGAAAGTGCGTTCCAACCGGTATGAAACGGCATATTTCAAGATCGATTGTCCGCAGAAGCAAAGAGAGAGAGAACACGCTCGCTGCAATCAGCAAGAGAAGGGCCTCGGGCTGAGCAGTGGCGAAACGGAATAGCCACAGAGCGACTAGCGCGAGGAGGGCCGGGGCATAAACAGCAGACCCATGGAGCGCCCCCGGGAACTGCTTATCGATGACCGTGATCGATGCGATCACGATGACCGAAAGTACGCCCCCCTTGCTCTTGCCAAGGAAAAAACAGAAAAACACCACTTGAAACAGCAGGATAGGAACGAAGTCGAACCAGCGCGTCCATTCTGTCGGCCAAGTGTGAAACAAGGTGCTGCCTGCGCCAATGGCGACGGACAACAGGCACAGCAAACGAATCCTTGGCGACATGGCGCCCATCCTGTCGGCAAGGCGCCACACCTGCCATGCCGATAGAACAAAGGCAACATTGGTGAATGCGTTGAGTGGCTCCGCAAGCAGGCCATCCCCTACTCGCTCACAATAGATGCTTGGCATATTGAATGAAGAAATGGTCGCTGGACCAAAGTGAAAATTATCGCATGCATTGCCGCGCAGCCGAGGAGCCTTGCAACGAGCATAGAGCAGCATCCGGGAACGACTTCAATGCGCGAAGGCGGGAGGCCGATCACCGCCTTCCGGTCACTGATCGTCGTCTTCTGCGTGGTTGCCTGGTTACCTAGAAAACGAGCGCCCCCACCACGACCCCCAGCCACCCGAGGAAAGACACAAGAAGGTGGGGATCACGCAGCAAGGCAGCCGCCGGATCGCCTCCACCACCGCGTCTGTGCAGAAGAAACAGGTAGCGAAAAATTCCGTAGATAACGAAGGGGACGGAGACGATGAGGCCGTTCGTCCCGTGCGCGGCGATTGTCGCCTCGCTTACGGTATACAGGCTGTAGCTGACGATGGCGCCGGCCGCGCAGATCCCGATCAGCTTGTCGAGCAAGGCCGGATCGTAGTCGCCAAGCACGCGTCGATGCGCACGCCCCTGTCCGGCCAGGGCGTTCAACTCGGCGCGGCGCTTAGCGAAACCGAGAAAGAGCGTGATCATCAATCCGCACAAGAGCAGCCAGTGCGAAGGTTCGATGCCGACGCCGAACGTTCCCGCCAGAATGCGCAGCATGAACCCAGCTGAGACGATGAAGACATCCAGCAGGACGATATTCTTCAGCCCCTGTGAATAGCCCATATTCAACGCGATATAGATCACCACCAGAACCAGCACGCGACCTGAGACGGCATGGGCCACGACCAGCCCCAGAACGGCGCAGAGTCCGGCCAGCAGCAGCGCCTGCGGGACATTGACCACACCGGCAGCAAGGGGACGACGGCGCTTTTCCGGGTGCAGGCGGTCGCGTTCCCGATCGGACAAGTCGTTCAGGACATAGACGGAGGACGCCACCAGGGAAAAGGCAATTGCAGCCCATACAACCTGCTGCACCAGCAATACATCATTCCAGGCATGTCCGAAAAGCACACCGGCGAACACGAATCCGTTCTTGATCCACTGGTGCGGTCGCAGCAGACGGAGATAAGGTTTAAGCCCGTTCATCGGTTCTCAGGAAAATAACGTTCCACGAAGTCACATTCGCATCGCGGAAGCCAAGAAGGGCAATGGTAAAAGCGATCGCGAATCCCCGCCAGAATCTGGTCCCGATACGCGGGATAGTTGAAACCTTGCCCGAACACCAGATGATAGGACTGTCCATCAACATCGAAACGGCGCAATTCGATACGGTCAAAATAGGGCCGGAAATCCGCCTCCTTCGGAGGGCTGACGGAGAACACGAGGATGTTGCCTTTATCCTGCTTCGCCCAGTCTGTCAGGAAATCGTCCTGCCTGGCATAGAATGAGCCGCGACCGAATACGGCAACGTGCCGTTGCAACTGATAAGCCAGATAGCTGCCCGAGGAATAGCTTTCCATGGCCAGCAGGTAATCGCTGGAAAATGGTGCCAGTTGCGCCTTGACCTTGTCGATCTGGGCACGCAGCGCCATTCCGTCGCCGATACGCGTGTTTTGCCACACCGAATGCGGCAAGCAGACGGCCACCGAAAACGCCACGACGTGCAATAACGCAAGACCGCCCGACCAGCATGCCAGTCGCCCCAGCGCATTCTCATCCAGCGACAGGGCTGCCAGAACAGCCAGCAACGGGATGAACGACAGCAACCAGTGCAAACCAACCACCTTGCCCAGGGAAATCAGCGCGAACATGGCCAGAGGCACCAGTGCGGCACAGAGCGCAAGCTTGGCTTCAACAGAGCCACGAATCACCCGGACAAGCACGGCGCGATCCCTGAACAATGCCCACATGAGCCACGGCGTTGCCAGATAGAGGATAGAAATCGCATACAGCAACGGTTTGTTCCATGAGAAACCGGCGTCTTCCTGGCGATTGACGAAATTGAAGAGCAGGTTCACCCAGCAGTGATCGCTGTTCCACCACAGGTTGTAGATCGGCCCCGGCAACGATGCCGCAAACAACAGAAAGAAGCCGGCCCAGCGGAGCGCATCGCGCCGGACGAACACGACGTGAACCAGATAGGCAACCCCCAGCAGCGCAGCGAAGTATTTGCCCAGGAAAGCGAGGCTGAGCAGCGCGCCGGAAGCGCCGTGCCAAGCCAGAGAGGCGTCCCTCCCTGCGCAACGCAAGGCGGCAACGTAGGCTAGGATCGACAGCCAGGAGAAGAGAATCACCGGCGTATCGGTGGTGATCAACACATTCCACACATTGACCGGCTGCAGGAGAATGAGCACGGCAGCCCAGCGCGCCCGGGCTTCGCCATGAGGCCGCACCAGCCACCAGCCGCCGGCTGCAAGCAGAAGAGGCAACAGAGTCGACGGCAGCCGCAGAACCCATTCAGCATGCGACACAGCCAGAAGACCGGACAACCACCAGCCGATCATGGGCGGATGGTCGTAATACCCTCCCGACGGATGCTCGCCCCACAAAACGAAGTAAGCCTCGTCGCCAGACATCGGCAACACGGCGGAAAACCACAGGCGGAAAAGCAACAGCCCGAACAGGAACGCCCAGCCGAGGCGCTTGACGCATCGGTCCGACATGACGAATCAGTGGCCGGCGGCGGTCAGGCGGCGCGCGCGAACTCCCTGAGCGAGGATTTCCAGCAGAGCTACGGAGTCTTCCCATCCAAGGCAGGCGTCGGTAATGCTCTGCCCGCGTTCAAGCGGCTTGCCCGGCTCAAGATTCTGCCGACCTTCGACAAGATGCGATTCAACCATCGCGCCGATGATCCGGTCGTCCCCGCCGGAGAGTTGCGCCGCGACATCCTTGGCCACGTCGAGCTGGCGCCGGAAATCTCGATTGCTGTTGGCATGAGAGAAATCGACCATGATCCGTGCCGCAAGCCCTGCCGCCGCAATCTCGCGCGCTGCCGCATCGACGTGCGCCGCGTCATAGTTGGCTTCCCTGCCTCCGCGCAGGATCACGTGACAATCCTCGTTGCCGCTCGTGGAGACGATGGCGGAATGCCCGCCCTTGGTGACCGACAGGAAGTGATGGGGCGACCGCGCGGCGCGAATGGCGTCCACGGCGATGCGCACGTTGCCGTCGGTCCCGTTCTTGAACCCCACAGGGCATGACAACCCGGACGCCAGTTCCCGATGCACCTGCGACTCGGTCGTGCGCGCGCCGATAGCCCCCCAGGCGATCAGGTCGGCCGTGTATTGCGGCGTGATCGTATCGAGGAATTCCGTAGCGCACGGGATACCCATGTCGTTGATTTCCAGCAGGAGCGACCGCGCCAGACGCAGTCCTTCGTTGATGCGATAGGAGTGATCCAGCCGAGGATCGTTGATCAACCCCTTCCAGCCGATCGTGGTACGCGGCTTTTCGAAATACACCCGCATGACAACCAGCAGATCCTTCTGGAAACGCGGAATCACTTCGTTCAAGCGGCGGGCGTATTCGCGCGCGTCTTCGACATCGTGAATCGAGCAAGGACCGATGACCACCAGCAGCCGATCATCGGCGCCGTGCAACACGCGATGCACAGCCTGACGCCCCGCAAACGTCGTATCCGCGGCACGATCGCTTGGCGGGAACTCGCGAAGCAAATGCGCAGGCGGTGCCACCTCGTTGATCTCAAGGATACGAAGGTCGTCGGTATTCGGCTTGCTGTACGGCATGATTCTCCCTTATCTTTTCCCCGATGGGCGCTCCGATCCCCGCGGAGCGCAAACAACTGAACGAAACTGAACGGCTAAACAGCGGTTTCAGCAACCGTGTCAGGCAGTCCCGCCCACGGTCAGCCCGTCGATGCGCAAGGTCGGCTGACCGACGCCGACCGGAACGCTCTGCCCGTCCTTGCCGCACATGCCCACGCCCGGATCGAGTTCCAGATCGTTGCCGATCATCACCACCTGATTCATCGCGTCCGGGCCGTTGCCGATCAGGGTCGCGCCCTTGACCGGATAGGTCACCTTGCCGTTCTCGATCATGTAGGCCTCGGACATCGAGAAGACAAACTTGCCGTTCGTGATATCCACTTGCCCGCCGCCGAAATTGACAGCGTAAATACCTTTTTTAACGGACTTGATGATTTCTTCCACGCTCTTGTCGCCATTGACCATCGTGGTATTGGTCATACGCGGCAACGGCAGGTGCGCGAACGACTCGCGGCGGGCGTTGCCTGTCACCGGAACGCCCATCAGGCGTGCGTTGAGGCTGTCCTGCATGTAACCGCGCAGGATGCCGTCCTCGATCAGCACGGTGCGCTGCGTCGGATTGCCCTCGTCATCGATATTGAGCGAGCCGCGTCGGCCGGGAATCGTGCCGTCGTCAACCACTGTAACGCCCTTGGCAGCCACGCGCTTGCCGATCTGCCCCGAGAAGGTCGAACTGCCCTTGCGGTTGAAATCGCCTTCCAGACCATGCCCCACCGCTTCATGCAGAAGAATGCCCGGCCACCCCGACCCGAGCACCACGGGCATTTTCCCCGCCGGCGCGGGACGGGCTTCGAGGTTGGTAACCGCCTGATGCACGGCACCACGGGCATATTCTCGCAGGATGTCGTCGGTGAAGAAGCCGTAATCGGTCCGTCCGCCGCCTCCCGACGATCCCTGTTCGCGCTTGCCGCCCTCGCCTTCGACAATGACCGTCATCGATACCCGCACCAGTGGCCGGATATCGGCAGCCAGTCGCCCGTCGCTGCCCGCCACGAGAATGACCTCGTACTCGCCAGAGAGATGCGCCATGACCTGAGTCACGCGCTTGTCCTCGGCACGGGCAAAAGTCTCCAGACGCTCCAGCAAACGTACCTTGGCGGTGGCATCAAGCGAAGCCAGCGGATCGTGCGGCAGATAGAGCGAATGCGCTGCCTTCAACTCCTTTAGCGCGCCGGCCCTCACCCGCCGGTTTTGCCCGGTCGAGGCGATCGCTCGCACCGCCGACGCCGCATCGGCCAGCGCCGGGAGGCTGATATCGTCGGAGTAGGCAAAGGCGGTTTTCTCGTTGGACAGGGCGCGGACCCCAACACCTTCGTCGATGCTAAAGCTGCCTGATTTGACGATCCCCTCTTCCAGGCTCCATGCCTCGGCGCGGCTGTACTGGAAGTAAAGGTCGGAATAATCCACGTCGTGCGTCATGATCCGGCCGATGACCTTGGTCAGGTCGGCCACGTCCAGCCCATAGGGCGTCAGCAGGGTTTTCTTGGCCTGCACAAGCAGGGATTGGGCTTTGGTCGTCATTGGTCTTCCATTTCAAAAATCGCTCACATCGCTCACAACACGCGGTGCGTGAGTGCCGGCAGGCTGCTACGGACTTCGGCAATGCGCGCGTGGTCAAGTTCGCCGATGACGACGCCCGCCCCTTTGTCACGACGGGCGATCACCTCACCCCACGGATCGATCAACATGCTGTTGCCGTGGGTCTCGCGGCGATTTTCGTGCACGCCGCCCTGGCCGATGGCCAGCACATAGCACTGGTTCTCGATGGCGCGCGCGCGCAGCAGGATTTCCCAGTGGGCGCGCCCCGTCACCTCGGTAAATGCCGCGGGCAAAACAAGCAGATCGATTTCTCCCAGAGCGCGAAACAGCTCCGGAAAGCGCAAATCGTAGCAGATCGACAGTCCGATGCGCCCGAACGGCGTATCGAAGCTTACCGGTTGCCGCCCCGGTTCGATGGTCGCGCTTTCGTTGTAGCGCTCCGCGCCCTTCTGAAAGCCAAACAGGTGGATCTTGTCATAGCGCGCCACCCGCACCCCTTGCGGGTTGAATACCAGGCAGGTATTCAGCACCTTGTCGTCCACGCGCGCGGCCAATGGCATCGAACCACCGACGACCCACACGCCATGCCTGCACGCAACTTCCGCCAGAAAATCCTGGATCGGCCCCTTGCCGTCGGGCTCGCGCACCGCGAATTTGTCCGCATCCCGCCGGCCCATGATCGGGAAGTACTCGGGAAGCGCCACCAGATCGGCGCCCTGGGCCACCGCCTCGGCAATCAGCGCTTCCGCGGTGCGAAGGTTTTCTTCGACACGCGTGGAAGACACCATCTGGATCGCGGCAACACGCGCGTTTTTCGGGCCCACGTCATTCTCCTGGCAAGACAGACTCATCGGGCGCTCCCCGAAGAACGCGGCAAGGTCTCGGTGGAAGACGTCGAACTAAGTTTCTCGACCTTGGGGTCATCCCAGGTCCCGGTAACCAGATAGTTGAATCCGAACATGCTGCTCAGCGGATTCTGGAGAACCT
>Ga0316613_10001088_pt1 | contig 19037 bp, 14 predicted proteins | sample OWC_soil_day10_C_2_FD_207647 | JGI IMG/M metagenome (GOLD analysis project Ga0316613, IMG submission 207647) | Wetland soil microbial communities from Old Woman Creek delta, Ohio, United States - OWC_soil_day10_CT_b | ecosystem: Environmental > Terrestrial > Soil > Wetlands | place: USA: Ohio...
AATGCGAGTGATGTATTTAGCAATGGCGCTGAATGTATATCTGATGAGATATATTCAGTGCCTTAATTTTTAATGCTAGGGGGCTTTACAATGAGTATTGCAGAAACTAAGACAGAAAAATTGATTCAGAGAAAAAACAATGCAGTTGCGAGGGGAATAGCCAATTCCACAGGTGTTTTTGTAGAGAAAGCCAGCGGAGCGGTGATTACCGATGTAGAGGGTAGAGACTTTCTTGATTTTTATGCAGGTGTAGGGGTTTTAAATATTGGGCATTGCCCAGAACCTGTGGTGAAGGCCATACAAAAACAAGCAGAGCAATTACTTCATTCGTTCTTTGCTATCGCTATGTATGAACCCTATGTAGAGTTGGCAGAAAAAATGAATTCCTTGATGCCGGGCGGGTCTTTGAAAAAGACCATGTTTGCCAACAGTGGTGCGGAAGCCGTGGAAAATGCGGTCAAAATTGCTCGCCATGCTACAAAAAGAACAGGAATTATTTCTTTCGAAGGCGCATTCCATGGGCGTACATTTATGACCATGAGTCTTACTAGCAAGGTGAAGCCCTATAAATATGGTTTTGGACCTTTTGCACCAGAAACTTACAAGGTGCCTTCCGCTTACTGCTATCGCTGTCATTATCGTTCCACCTATCCAGGCTGTGGTATGCACTGTCTAGAAAATTTTGAACGGTTTTTTACAGCGGAAATTGATGCGGAGCATATTGCCGCTATGATTATTGAACCGGTGCAGGGCGAAGGTGGTTTTATCGTACCGCCGCCAGAATTCTTGCCAGGTCTTAAGGCGATTTGTGAAAGTAAAGGAATCTTGTTTATTGCTGATGAGGTACAAACAGGGTTTGGTCGTACAGGAAAAATGTTTGCCATTGAAAACTGGGGCGTGGAACCTGACATAATGACTACGGCAAAATCCATTGCTGCCGGTATGCCCCTCAGTGCTATTACTGGCAAGGCTGAATACATGGATGCACCTGATGCTGGAAATATTGGCGGGACCTATGGTGGGAATCCCTTAGCCTGTGCGGCTGGCTTAGAAACCATAAAGTTTATTGAGGATAACAACCTCTGTAGTCGAGCTGCACAAATAGGCAGCACAACGATGAAGAGACTGAAAGCATTGCAGGAAAGATGCACTGTTGTTGGTGATGTGAGAGGCGTCGGTGCGATGATTGGGATTGAGCTGGTTAAAGATCGGCAAACGAAAGAACCAGCCAAGGAAATTACGAGTAAGGTTGTGAAATATTGCCTGGAGCAAGGGGTAATGTTAATCAGCGCTGGAATTTTTAGTAACGTAATTCGTTTATTGATCCCTCTAGTGGTTACGGATGAACAGCTGGATCGTGGACTTACTGTTTTAGAACAAAGTATCTTAAGGGCGGCTAAAGAAGGCTAGTATAACAGCATATTTGCAAGCAAAGGCGCTTGTCGGCAACTGGTAAGGTTGTTGATGAGCGCCTTTTTATATAAAAAAAGGAGGCGAACCGATATGAAAGAACAATCCTTACATTTAGAGAAAGAAAACTTAAAAAAGGATCTCAAAAATAGGCATATTCAATTGATTGCCATTGGTGGTGTTATTGGTGTTGCACTATTTATGGGTTCTGCTCAAGCAAGTAAGATGGCAGGTCCAGCCCTCACTTTAGCCTATGCTCTTGGGGGTATCGTCATGTATTTCGTACTGCGTGCCCTTGGTGAGGTTGCTGTAGAACATCCTGTTGCTGCATCATTTGCTGGTTACGCACGAGCTTTTTGCGGACCATTAGTATCCTTTATTACTGGATGGACCTACTGGTATCAATGGGTTGTGTTAGCTATGTGTGAAATTTCGGCAGTAGGCATGTATATGAAATATTGGGCACCGGATATACAGCAGTGGATTCCGGCACTCATTTGCCTGGCTGTAATTCTTGCCATTAACCTAGTTTCTGTTAAATACTATGGTGAGTTTGAATTCTGGTTTGCACTGATTAAAGTTGTGACGATTATAGCCATGCTCCTTGTTGGTTTTGCAATGATACTCTTTGGATTTGGTAATGATGGTGTGGCAATTGGCTTTTCCAACTTGTGGACTCATGGTGGCTTTATGCCCTTTGGCTGGACGGGTGTATCCATGGCTTTGGTTATGGTCGTATTTGCTTATTCAGGAGTGGAACTTATCGGTATCACCGCAGGTGAAGCCGCTGACCCGGAAGCCTCTCTTAAATCCGCTATTGATAAGGTATTCTGGCGGGTCCTGGTGTTTTATGTTGGTTCAATGGTAGCCATACTATCAATATTTCCTTATGAGACGCTGCCGAAAGGTGTGAGTCCTTTTGTAATGATATTTGAGAAAGCAGGTATCCCCTATGCGGCGTCCATTATAAACATTGTCATTATTTCTTCTGCTGCTTCTTGCTTAAATAGTGGTATGTATGTTTGCGGACGTATGCTATACGGTCTGGCTTTAAGGAACGAAGCTCCTGCATTTTTAGGTAAACTCTCTGCTAATCAGGTTCCCGCCAATGGTATATTAGTCTCCAGTGGGGTTTGTCTAATTGGTGTCTACTTGAACTATGCGTCTCCTGACAGCGTTTTTTATTATATGTCTGCGATTACGACAACAGGTTGTATGTGGACTTGGTCTTTAATTATGTATATTCAGTTCAAATGGCGCAAAAGTCTAAGCAGCGAGGCAATTGCCAATCTGAAATATCCTATGCCGTGCTACCCATATGCCAATTATGCAGTAGGGGCATTTATGCTTGCAGTAACACTGGGTATGGGGTACGATCATGATAATTTAGTTGGTTTATATGTTGCTCCTGTCTGGTATGGCGGTCTTTTTCTTCTATATAAATTATTCAAAATAGGTGAAGCCCAGCAAAAGGCTGATTTGAGCATTCAGACGGAATGGTAGATTGACAATCTAAGATTACATGAGGTGTTCATTGTAAGCAGCAAAAATCCTGAGGAATTCTAATGCTGAATTTCCTCAGGATTTATTTTTTTCTCTCCCGATTAAAGGTAGAATATTTGCTTCTTAGCATGGTTACGTTATATTTAGCTATTGTGGTATTCTAGCAAACATATGCACCAATACTCCTAATGTGACTGCACCGATTGCTGCCAATCCGTATAAAAGAACTAACATAGTATACCTCCTCAAAAGCAAGTTGAAACAATACAGTATTCTATGCGGCTACTTGCGAATTGATACATGTACATTCAAAAAAACGTCTGCCTTATATAAGGCAGACGAAATGAAAAAGTTGTATCAACAATGCTATGATAAAGGGAGATCAAATAATTCACGATACTCGGAAAGAATACTAAATTGATACAAGTACATCAAAATAAATAGAATTGCAAATAATAAGAAGAAAATAGTAGTGGATTTGTCAGATATACGAATCACCTGCACTTCTTGCTTAACATCTACTACAAGCATATCAGCTTTTATGTGAGTGTATATTATGTTCATGTTATGAATGGATTAAATTTTATGTTTAGAAAGAGACTCTTCAATTCCTTTTTGCCTGATTATCGGCTATAATTATACTATTAATGATTTTCATATAATAAATATGAGTAAAAGGCGGCTAACTTTATGAAAAAACCATTATTTATCGGATCAGCAGTAGCGATTGTAACTCCCTTTACTGACAATGGTGTTAATTATCAAACATTAAAAGAACTGATTGAGTTCCAGATTAAAGGTGGCTCTGATGCCATTGTAATCTGTGGAACCACAGGAGAGGCTTCTACTATGCCAGATGATGAGCATATTGCCGTTATCAAATTTGCGGTAGAAGCAATCAACAAGCGCGTACCAGTCATAGCTGGTACAGGCAGCAATGATACCCGTCATGCCATCGAATTATCGAAAGCGGCGGAAGAAGTTGGTGCTGAGGGCATTTTATCGGTCACCCCATATTACAATAAAGCTACGCAAAAAGGTTTATATGAACATTTTAAAGTCATTGCCAATAACGTAAAGATACCCATGGTCTTGTATAATGTGCCTAGCAGAACCAATTTGAATATTAATCCTGAGACCGTAAAGGCATTATCACAAATTGATAATATTATCGCTATTAAAGAATGTAATCTTGGGCAAGTAGGAGATGTTGTAAATTTATGCGGAGAAGATTTTGCAGTATATTCTGGTGATGACAATACTGTATTGCCCATGTTGTCACTAGGTGGCAAAGGCGTCATTTCTGTTATGGCAAATATTATTCCCCAGGATACTCACAATATGGTTGAACGTTTTTTCCAAGGTGACACCAAGGGTGCTATCAAACTGCAACTTCAAACATTGAATCTCATAAAAGCATTATTCAGCGAAGTCAACCCGATTCCTATTAAAGCTGCTGTAAATTTACTGGGCTTTAAAGCTGGTCACTGTCGTATGCCACTGACAGAAATCAGCGAGAATAACCTTGAGCTTCTTCGTACTGAAATGAAAACTTATGGATTACTATAATTGGTTCATTCATCGCTGTACGGTTGTGTATTAACTGCCCAGTAGAAAATGTACCTGAGCAATAGAGCTAGAGTCTCGATTGTTCAGGTACATTTTTTTTATTTGCTTATTAAGATGTTTTAAGTATTTTGCTTTATCTTCCGATATAACTAGTAGAATTAACAGGTAGCATGTTTATCGTAGGAGGAGGATTCTTATACAAAGTGTAACGATAGATGAAATTCAGCCAGGTATGTACTTATCAAAACCGCTCATGTCAGCTGATGGTACAGTTTTGCTCCATGAGGGCATCGTTATGAAGGAACGGTACATTGAGTATCTTCGAAATAAAGGCTTTACCTCTCTATTTGTAGGTGAGCCGCAAATTCAAGAGATCATCGCCCTGGAGGAAGATTTTTATGGTTCTAAATACAAAAAGGAAGCCATTGGTGCTGCGCGAGATGCAATTAATCACTTTAGTGTAGGCAAAGGCGTAAACCTCAATAAAGTAAAAAGCCTTGTCAGTGAATGGATTAATCAGCTTGGGGAGAAGCCGGAGAACATGATGAACCTTCTGGATATACGCCGTAAAAAGGGGTATATGTTCTCTCATGCCGTCAATACTTGCATTTTGTCAATTATGACGGGTATTGCTATGGGATATGATTCTAAGCAGTTAGATGAGCTGGGACTTGCTGCGATACTTCATGATGTTGGCAAAATAAAATTTCCAAAGAACATAGCACGGCAGTTTCCCGGTTATTTGACAAGACGTGAAAAAGAAGAATACAAGCGGCATCCATTTTACTCCTTGGAGATCCTGCGGAGAAATCAGACAGTATCTGCCAATGTTCTTAACGCCTGCTTTCAGCATCACGAACGCTGGAACGGCAGTGGTTACCCCATGGGTCTTAAAGGGGACTCTATTTCTGAATATGCCCAAATTATTAGTATTGCTGATGTCTATGAGCGTTTGATCGTGGGGATGCCACATCGTTTGCCGACACCTGTGTATTACGCTGCTGCGATTTTGAGTAAAGCTGCAGGAGAGTATTTTAATCCGGTTATTGTCGGCAAGTTTAACCAGAGTGTTGCCATCTACCCTATTGGAAAAACGGTGCGGTTAAACAACCAGCAAAGCGGTGTAATTCTTGGTGTGGATCTAAAGAACAAAACTACGCCAGTTGTTCGTATTACGTCCAGTCAGGACGGGCAGGATATCGATCGAATTGTTGAACTTGATCTAATGAAAACGCCTGAACTCTTCATTGTCGATTTTGAAGAATTAACTCCAAGTTATTCGCAAGTCCGTGCTGATCAGGCATATGTTTCTCATACCAAAGAGTAGCAGCCATATCTTCTACTACTCCATTTCCTTAATAAACTCCTGTAAGTTTTTTCAACTTGCAGGAGTTATTTCTATTGCTGAAGAAAAATAGTTGCGTAGTTACTGGTTTAAATAAATCGACTGTGTCTGCCCTTGTGGATGAATTGCTTGCAGAAGAACTTATTTTAAAAACTAGAACAGGAGAATCCCAAGATGGGCGAAAGTCAGTACATCTTTCTATTAATAAAGAAGTTGGAAATATTATAGGGATAGACCTTGCAATATTAAATAAAAAAATAATTCTTTGCAGGAATTTTTAGACTAATATCGAAATAGTTTATCCATGCAACAAACTATTTTTTTATTCTACTTAGTTCGTGCGGACAACAAATTAAGTTGAGCAAAGTAGGAAAAATATAACAAAATCCTGAAGAATGGTGGCAAGCTACTAAGGAAGGTATTAAGGAAATAGTAGAAATGTCCAGCATTCAAAGAGGAGGGAAGATAAAACATGAGATAACCTTAATCATTTAATAGCTTGAATTTTCGAAAGAGTATATTAATATAAGAAGGTGATAATAGTATCGATGACACAATACTGTCATTGGCATTGTATACATTTTATTTTGATTGTTTTTTGGTGAAGAAGTTTAAGTAGTATGATTTTTAAATGGGCGCCTACTATTAGAGGGATGCTAACTTGGTTGAACTCCTAAAATGCAGATATATGTTGTTAGTTATTCGAAAATAGGAAAAAGGTATGTAAATCCATTGTCACGGCAAAAGAATCAAAAGATAGTTAATTAATTTAAATAAGAAAACGAACTAATTTTCGCAAATTAGAACAATGAGATCCCAATAAGTCGAGAAGGCAAGAACCAATAAAAGCAATTCTGAATCAATGCCTTTTTGATCCATAACACATTATTGTGAATTTACAGCAACGATGAGTTCTACTAGGTTGTTGTATCCCTCGCAGTGCCTTATCTACAAAAAGATTCAACGAGGGGGAAGATAAAACATGGCAAAACCTTATCATAATAGTAGTTGAAATTTTCGAAAAAGTACATTAATTAAAAAAGGTGATGGATGGTGGAAAGTATATAATTACAATTTTAATACCAATGTTAATTGAAAAATAAAAAAGGGGTAGGGGATTAATGTGAATCAAGACAAAGTTTCTGTTCTCGAAAAGATAGGTTACGGGGTTGGCGATACGGCATGTAGTTTGGTTTTTACTTCCGTAACTATGTTTCTCACTTTTTTTTACACAGATATTTTTGGCCTTACTGCTGTTGAAGTTGGTGTAATGTTTTTAACTGCGAGGACTCTTGATGCAGTTGTAGACCCGCTTATCGGGATTATTGCAGATAGAACGCATACCCGATGGGGACATTTTCGCCCGTTTCTTTTATGGATGGCGATCCCTTATACTGTGAGTGCTATTCTTACTTATACGACACCTGATTTTGGTCATACAGGTAAATTGATCTATGCATATATCACTTATAATTTACTCATGTACTTATATTCGGCTATGAATATCCCATATTGTTCTTTGGGCGGAGTTATTACTGCTGATCATAAAGAACGCGTATCCTGCCAATCCTATCGCTTTGCTTTGGCATCCATAGGCGGACTAATTATTTCTTCCACAACCCTTCCTTTAGTTGAATTATTAGGTCATGGCAACAAACAGGCTGGTTATCAAGGTGCTACCATGGTAATGGGTGCTATAGCGTTAGTTCTCTTTTTCTTCTGTTTTGCAACCACTAAGGAACGCCTCACGCCAGTGATCGAAAAAAATAATAGCGTGCTAAGTGATTTAAAAGATCTTTGGAAGAATGATCAGTGGCGCGTAATTGCTCTCATCACTTTTTTCTCTAGTTCTGCCAATGTAATGCGCGGAGCTGCAACTTTATATTATGCAACCTATCTGATGACTGATCCTACTGCGGCTTCTACAGAGGGGGTTGCAATGAAATCAGCTTTTATTACGACTGGCGTCGTGGGAACTATTATTGGCGCTATTATCTCAGAACCACTAGCCAAGCGTTATAGCAAACTTACTATGTTTAATGTTATAAACTATATTCTTGTTGCAATGGGGATTGCGCTTTTCTTTACGCCACCGAAACTTCTTACCGTTGTATTTCCAATTTATTTTCTTATTGGCTTTTTCCATCAGATGAATCAACCATTCAAATGGAGTATGATGGCAGATGCTGTGGATTATGGGGAATGGAAACTAGGCAGGAGGATCACTGGTTTAAGTATTTCTGGCAATTTATTTGCTTTAAAACTAGGTATGGCTGCATCAGGTGCTGTTGTTGGATTTTTACTATCAGGACTAGGGTATCAGGCAGGGGTCCCACAACAGACTCCAGCAGCTGTCACAGGGATTGTTTTTCTACTAAGTGTTGGTCCATCCATTTCCTATCTTGCAATGTCACTTTTGACTCGCTTCTATAAATTAGACGATAGTATGCTTAACAAAATGAGGGTAGATGTTGATGCTCGCCGAGCATTAAGTGTAGACAATTTAGTTAATGCTACGACTAGCCAGCCGCAAATAAATGCATAAAAAACGAATGTTAGGAGATTTATTATGGATAAGAAAAACTTAAAGAATGCGTGGACTCCAGATTTAGCTAATGGTATGTTCAAAAACCCCATTATTTTCGCTGACTACTCTGATCCCGATATTATTAGAATCAAAGATAATTTTTACCTAGTTTCATCTAGCTTTTGTCATACACCAGCGCTTCCCATTTTACATTCAAAAGATTTAGTGAATTGGGAAATTGTCAATTACGTCTTTGAAAGATTTAATCTATCCGGCTATGATTTGGTTCAGCATGGAAAAGGTGTATGGGCTCCTAGTATTCGTCATCATAACGGGAAATTCTGGGTGTTTTTTGCAACGCCAGATGAAGGAATTTTTATGTGTACTGCGGATGATCCTTTGGGAAAATGGTCTGCCCCTCATATGGTAAAACAGGCCAAGGGATGGATTGATCCATGCCCGTTTTGGGATGAGAATGGACAAGCTTATCTGATCCATGCGTTTGCTTTTAGTCGCAGTGGTATTAAGCATAAGCTTAAATTATGTCGGATGGCACCAGATGGCAGCCGTTTACTGGATGAAGGTAATATTATTTTTGATGGTACAGAGCACCATCCTACTATAGAGGGACCTAAGATGTACAAGCGTAATGGGTATTATTATATTTTTGCACCGGCTGGTGGCGTTCCTACTGGCTGGCAAACTGTCTTACGCTCAAAATCTATTTATGGACCTTATGAAGATAAGATTGTTCTGCACCAAGGCAATACAAGGATCAATGGGCCTCATCAAGGTGGTTGGGTGGAAACAGAATCTGGTGAGTCTTGGTTTGTTCACTTTCAGGATCAGGGTGCCTACGGAAGAATTGTGCACTTGCAGCCTATGCGCTGGGAGAATGACTGGCCTATCATAGGTGTAAATATCGACAAGAAAGGCATTGGTGAACCAGTGCTTATACATGAAAAACCTATGATAAGGACGCAAAGTAACATTTCCGTTCCGGCAACTACGGATGACTTTACTCATAATCAGCTAGGTTTGCAGTGGCAATGGCAGGCAAATCCGCAAAGGACATGGTATTCTCTAGAGGAAAATCCTGGACACATGCGATTATATGCTAGACCTTTACCACAAGATACCAGCGGCACACTGTTTGATGCTCCAAATCTATTAATGCAAAAATTTCCGGCTCCTACCTTTGAGGTGACAACCAAACTTTCGTTTAAATTATTTAATGAGGGTGAAAAGGTGGGGCTGATGGTCTTTGGGGAAGAATATGCATTCTTGTCTATTTATAAAAGCCAACACATTTGGAAACTGAGCCAATTTGTTGGAAAGTCTTCTGAGGCAATCCGGCAAGAAGACGAAATTGAAGGGATAAACGTGGAAAACCAGCCTGTATTTTTACGTGTTCGTGTTGCATCTGAAGGCATTTGCGTATTTTCTTACAGTCTCAATGGTACGGATTTTCTGGTGATTGGTGATAATTTCAAAGCTCTGCCTGGACGTTGGGTAGGGGCTAAAGTAGGTATATTTGCGTCTGCCACGGTCACTAAAGAGATAGTCGGTTTTGCAGATTTTGAGTTTTTCCATGTCACGCCTTAACGATAATGATAGAAAATGCAAGAAGAAATAATTTCGTTTACAAATGACTCTTTATGGTTCCTTTCATAGATAAAAGACCTGTCATTTTACAAGTAAGATGACAGGTCTTTTATCTTATTGCCAAATCTGGTCTGCAACTTCTTCTTACAAGTCGAAGCTTTTCCTAGATCGGCTGAGAATGCTGTATTATATTTTACGTTTGGCAATTGACTTACGTACCTTGTTCATATTTTCGATGATTGTATCCTGTTGGCGGAGAAGCGATCCAATGTATAAAACATCGACAATGGCCAGGTGAATTAAGCGTGAGGCCATAGCTTCTGAACGGTAATTGATTTCTCTGCCCATACCATGAAGTGAAATATCGGCCAATTGGCTGAGAGGTGATCGTATATAACTAGTAATTGCAATGGTGGTAACATGGTTGCTTTTTGCCATAGTAACAGCATCTAGTATATCGCGATTAGCGCCAGTATGAGATACCGCGATAACTAAATCACCAGGTTGGAGCAAAGTGGCTGATGCGATTTGCAGATGTGGGTCAGAGTAAGCCCTTACGGAAATACCAAAGCGCATAAAACGATGTTCAATGTCGGAAGCTATTACTGCCGACCCACCTGAGCCGTAAACATCAATCCTACGTGTGGAGGTGATAGCTTGGATGGCTTTTTCAATAGCTTCTTCGTCAATAATCTTGAGGGTATCTTGCAGGCCTTCGTTTATGCCTAAGAAAATTTTGTTAGACATAGTTCTAATGGAGTCTGTAGGGCTAACTTCTTTATAAACTGATTCTAAAGGAGTATATAAATCACCGGCAAGGGCAATTTTTAACTCTTGGTAGCCTGAGAAACCTAACTTCTTACATAGGCGAAAGACAGTTGCTTCTGCATTTTTTGCTGCTTCCGCTAACTCCGTAATGGTCATATGTATGACTTCAGAAGGATTTTCCAGAATATAAGTTGCAGTTTTTTGTTCTGTCTTGGTTAAATCATTGAATCCACTACGTATGCGTGGTAAACATGAACTTAACGTACTTTCGCTGCGTTCCATTTTAGTGCCTCCAAGTTTTGAGATAAAAGGGAATTTCTCATGTTAGAATATTGTACCAGACGCCTTGTTATCATGCAAGGCGTCTGATAATGTTTTGAAAAAAATAATCCATTTTAATATAAAAAAAGAATTTTTTTTTGAAAGTTATTGCATTTCATAAAAAAACAATATATTATGATAATTAGAAAAAAAAATTCAATAATTGTAATAATATAGATAATTAATTTCAGAAGGAGCATTTACGTATGAATACAACTCTTAATAAGCTACCTGCTTATCAACGAGCTATTGCGAAAGGGCATTTGGGTTCATGTGGAGCACCATATGATAATCTCGATCGTCCAATCATAGCAGTAGTGAATTCTTGGAATGAAATTGTTCCTGGTCATTGTCATCTCCGGGAACTTGCTGAAGATGTAAAAAGAGGCATTGTAGAAGCCGGTGGTTATCCTTTAGAATTTAATACAATTGCGATTTGTGATGGTATTGCGCAAGGACATAACGGTATGAAGTACGTACTGCCTAGCAGAGAGTTAATTGTTGACTCTATTGAGGTAATGATTCGAGCTCACGGTATTTTTGATGGAATGGTGTTGTTGGGCTCTTGTGACAAAATTGTACCAGCCATGCTGATGGCAGCTGCGCGACTAAACATTCCAGCAGCAATGGTAACAGGTGGACCAATGATTAACAAGATAAAGCCTGCTGAATCTAAAGCCGCTAGGCAACAATTTATTCGTGGAGAAATTGACGAGCAGAAGTTGGTGGAAGTTACTGTTGACTATTATCCTACTGCTGGTGTATGTCCGTTTCTTGGTACTGCCAATACTATGTGTATTGTCGCTGAAACATTGGGCATGTCTCTTCCCGGATCGGCGGCAGTTCCTGCCATGAGTGAACTCAGGAATAAGGTTGCTTACAATACTGGTTTGGTCATTATGGACTTAGTAAAGAAGGATATTAAACCCCGTGATATTATGAGTAAGTCCGCTTTTGATAATACGGTAGCTGTAGTTTTGGCAATGGGAGGATCCTTGAATACTGTATTGCATCTCCCGGCTATTGCCCATGAATGTGGTTTGAGTGTAACATATGAAGATTTTGATCGTATTAGTCGGTATGTTCCTTTAATTACAAGGGTAGTTCCTAATAGTCAAGAATATACTGTGGCTGATTTATATCCAGTTGGCGGCATACCTACAATTATGAATGAATTAAAATCTGTATTGCATATGGAAACTTTGGCTATAAATTGTAAAAGTTTAAGGGAAAATATTGTAGATACTAAACCGGCAGATGGCGCGATCATTCGGACTTTTGATACAGCTTTTACAGATGAAGGCGGTATTGCTGTATTGCGAGGTAATATAGCTCCAGAGGGCGCAGTTGTTAAAAGCTCGGCAGTCCCAACTGAAATGTGGAAGTTTTCTGGCCCTGCCAAAGTATTTAATTCGGAAGAACATTGTATGGATGCCATTGATAATAGGAGGATTGTACCTGGTGATGTTGTAGTAATTCGCTATGAAGGACCCATTGGTGGGCCTGGTATGCGTGAGATGCATCGGGCTACTGAAGTAATTGGAAAAGTAGGTAATGTGGCAATTGTTACGGATGGTCGTTTTTCTGGAGCATCGGGTGGTTTATCAATAGGTTATCTTTCACCAGAGGCGGCAGAAAAAGGACCAATTGGTTTAGTGCAGGATGGAGATATTATTGATATAAATATTTTTGAAAGAAGGATTCATTTGCGAATTGATGACGAGGAGCTAAACTGTCGCCGTGCAAATGTCAAACCAGTAGTAAAGCATGAAGATGATAGTGAATTTCTTAGACTATATGGGCTTACCACCACGTCAGCAGCCAAAGGTGCTGTACGGCGCAGAATTAAAGAAGAGGAGTGGGTTTCTAGAAATAAAGAGATTGAGGAAGGACTTTTATAAAAGAGGTGAAGTTTTACAATGCTATTAGGAACTGTAGATATGGTATCTAGTTGGCTAAGAATTTAGGTGAAAAGCGCGAAAACACTAAAATAAAAGGAGATAAAAATATGTTAGAAAAGCAGGAAATGAAACAACTGGCTCCAGCGCGTTGGATGAGAATAATTCCATTGGTGTTTATTACTTACAGTTTGGCTTATCTAGACCGGGCAAATTACGGTTTTGGGGCAGCTGCCGGTCTTGCTAAAGATTTGAATATTGATGCTTCGACATCTTCGTTAATTGGTGCATTATTTTTCTTGGGATATTTCTTTTTTCAATTACCCGGTGGAATTTTTGTTGAAAAACGTAGCGCAAAAAAGATAGTATTTTGGAGTTTAATTTTATGGAGTGGTTTGGCAGGTGCAACTGGTATAGTGAGTGATATTCCGACTTTATACGTAATTCGATTTATGCTTGGTGTGGTGGAAAGTGTTGTAATGCCGGCGATGCTTATTATTATAAGTCAATGGTTTGTTAAGAAAGAGCGTTCAAGAGCCAATGCTCTTCTTGTTTTAGGAAATCCAATCACAGTACTGTGGATGTCTGTAGTATCCGGTTATTTGGTTGATGCTTATGGTTGGCGGCAAATGTTTATTCTAGAAGCAATACCATCCATAATTTGGGCCGTTGTTTGGTGGGTAGTATTTGTCGATCGTCCTAAGGAGGCAACTTGGTTGACACCATTGGAGAAAAAAGAGCTAGAGGATACTTTTCTTGAAGAGCAGAAAGGACTGAAACCTGTTAAAAACTATGCTGAAGCTTTACGATCTCCTAAAGTTATCACTTTGTCCCTAGTACATTTTTTCTGGAATATTGGCATGTATGGCTTTATAATGTGGCTTCCATCTATCATTAAGTCTTTATCCAACGTTGGGATTGTTGCAACTGGTTGGCTTTCGTCAGTTCCTTATGCACTGGCTGTGGTATCACTTGTCCTTACATCTTATTTTTCTGACCGAACCCAAAATCGTAAAGTATTTGTGTGGGCGCCGTTACTCATTGGTACAATTGCTCTTATAGGTTCTTATATCATTGGTTCAACTAATTTCTCGTGGTCTTATTTTCTGCTAGTTATTGCTGGTGCTTCTATGTATGCTCCATATGGTCCATTTTTTGCCATCATTCCTGAAATTGTACCGAGAAATGTATCTGGTGGCGCAATTGCGTTTATTAATAGTTTTGGAGCGTTAGGTTCCTTTATAGGAGCATATATTGTAGGGTATTTGAATGGGATTACTGGCAGCCCAAGCGCATCTTTTGCATTTATGGCAGGTTCATTAGTGTTAGCTATCTTGTTAGTATTATTCACGAAGGCATCATCATCTGGAGCGTCAGTAAGTATAGTTTCAGAATGAGTTGTGTGCAATAAATGGGGTATATGAAGAGGTATTATCTTTTTTAACGAGTTTTCGGGTGATATAATCTATATTGTAAAGAAGAGAAATAACCAAGGCAAAGGCCTTTGTCAATACAACAACTCGAATTTTCGAGAGTACTATAATGAATAGGAGGATTTACACATGAATATGACAGAGTTTTCATTAAAAGGAAAGCTGGCAGTTGTTACCGGCGGAAATAGGGGGCTTGGCCAAGGTATGGCTGTGATGCTGGCTAAAGCTGGAGCCGATATTGTTTCTCTTCAGAGGGGGGACACTTGTCAGGAAACCGCATCCCAAGTGGAGGCATTGGGGCAGAAATGTTACGCTATAAGCTGTGATTTGTCTAAACTTCAATCGGCTGAATCACTTGCAGCGGAAATTGAAGAAAAGTTCGGTTCCGTTCATATATTAGTTAATAATGCTGGTATTCAGCGACGATATCCAGCAGAAAAATTTCCAATTGAAGAATGGGATGCTGTGATGCAAATTCAATTAAGATCCGTATTCATGATGTGTCAGGCATTCGGGCAGCGCATGTTGGAGAGGGGTACAGGAAAAATTATTAATATCGCTTCGTTATTGTCTTTTTCAGGTGGATTAACAGTACCCGCCTATGCTGCAGCGAAAGGGGGAATTGCGCAGTTGACTAAGGCGTTAGCTAATGAGTGGGCTGCTCGCGGTGTCAACGTTAATGCAATAGCACCAGGATATATGGCAACCGAGATGAATACAGCTCTCATTAACGATCCTAAGCGTAATGCGCAGATTATGGATAGAATTCCAGCAAAACGGTGGGGTAAACCAGAAGATATGGGCGGGGCGGTTGTTTTTCTCGCTTCTCAAGCGTCAGATTTTGTTCACGGGCAGATTATATGCATCGACGGAGGTTGGATGGCAAGATAAATATTTATGGTTGACATCCGAAAATTATTGTTTTTTAAATGGTTTTACGATTATTGCTGTAGCTGGATTGTTTAGTATATTGTAGGCTTTTTAAGAAATGATCAACTCATTGATTGATCATTTCTTAAAAATAAAATATAAGTGTTAAATGGAGGTCAGCCAAAATGAATGCGGAAAATATTATTGGTGTAGATATTGGTACTACCGGATGCCGGGCAGTTATATATCGACAGGATGGTACGACTGTTGGCAGTAAGTCTGTAGAATATCCTTTATATACACAACAAGCTGCATGGGCCGAGCAAGATCCGGAAGAAATACTGCAAGGTGTTTTAAGTGTATTAGGAGAGGCGGTTGCAGATGCAAAACTGGCTCCGAACGATATTGCTGGAATATGTTTTAGCTCAGCTATGCATAGCGTGATCCCAGTAGATGCAGATGGTAATCCCCTATATCGTATGCAAACATGGGCTGATTCTCGTGGTCAAGATTATAGTGAGAAAATTAAAGCATCTGATGATGCTAGTATGATATATTTTAAAACTGGCTGTCCAATTCATCCTATGTATCCTTTATTTAAAATAATCTGGTTCAAAAATGAACGACCAGATATTTTTTCTCATACTGTTAAGTTTATTGGAATTAAAGAATATATCTGTCATCGGCTATTGGGCAAATATCTTGTAGATGAATCCATTGCATCAGCTACAGCTATTTATAATATTCACAATCGCAAATGGGATAAAGATCTATTAGATATGATAGGAATTACAGAGGAAAGATTATCAGAGGTAGTGCCTACTACTCATATTGAAAGGAATATCAAGCCAGAAATTGCTGCTATGCTGGGATTGACACCAGATACTGCCATTATTTTGGGCGCTAGTGATGGTGTATTATCCACATTGGGCTCAGGCACTGTCAATCCAGGTCAGGTGACAGCGATGATTGGCACCAGTGGTGCTGTGCGGATGATTACGAATAAGCCACAGGCTGATGAAAAACAACGTACTTGGTGTTATAATCTTGCCGGTGATACCTGGGTTTTAGGTGGAGCACTTAGTAATGGTGGGGTAGCATTTCGGTGGGCCCGGGATAAATTTGCGATATCGGAACAACATGTTGCCGAAAAGCTGGGGCTTGATACTTATGAAATTTTAGGTCGCTATGCGGAACAAAAACCAGCAGGTTGTGAAGGCCTGATTATGCTGCCATTTTTCTCTGGAGAACGGGCGCCCTATTATAATGCCAACGCTCGGGGCGTGTTATTTGGACTAAACCTCAATCACGGTAAACGACATTTAGTCCGTGCAACACTGGAAGGAATTGTTTATCGTATGTTTAGTATTTTCAAATCCTTAGAGGCAGTTGCAGGGGAGATTGATGAGATTAGAGTTGGTGGCAGTTTTACTCGATCAGAGGTATGGGTTCAAATTATGGCAGATGTATTTGGTAGGGTGATTAACGTGCCTGGCGAACCAGAAGGATCGGCCTTTGGTGCCGCAGTTCTCGGAATGTATGCATTAGGCATGATTGGGGATCTTAAAGAGGTCGAACAGTTTATTACAATTAAGAAATCTTACTATCCGAATGAAGCCAATCGCGAAATATATCAACGTTTATTTGGTATTTATGAGCGCGTATACTGGAACCTTCAAAAAGAATTTGAGGAAATTGCTGAAATTCAAAGAACTTGGAAAAGTAAATGAAGTAGAAGATAAGGAGTGTTCTTTTGAGTAAAGAGAGGGTTATCACAAGAATCTGTGAAAGTGGATTGGTAGCAGTGGTGCGGGCTGAAAGCTCCGATCAGGCTAAACGAATAACAGAAGCTTGTATTGCAGGGGGCGTCGTTGGTATTGAGATTACATTTACCGTTCCTGGAGCTCAGGACATTATCAGCGATTTGGCAAAGAGTTATTCAGAAGATGAGATCATTCTGGGTGCTGGCACTGTGTTGGATACGGAAACTGCAAGAAGTGCCTTGCTGAGTGGCGCGCAATATATTGTGTCACCTTGTTTGAATTTGGAAACAGTTAAGCTATGTAATCGCTATAGAGTGCCAATTATGCCTGGAGCTATGACTATTAAAGAGGTTGTTGAGTGTATGGAAGCCGGTGCGGACATTGTAAAGGTGTTCCCTGGGGAGCTGTTTGGACCTAAATTTGTTAAAGCCATACGAGGGCCGCTGCCCCATGCTAGTCTGATGCCGACTGGCGGTGTAAGTGTTGATAATGTACAGGAGTGGATCAAGGCAGGATGTGTAGCTGTCGGTGCAGGTGGCAGCCTAACTGTAGGAGCACAAAGTAGAGATTATGCCGCAATCACTAAAACAGCTAAGCAGTTTATTGAACAGATTAGACTGGCTAGAGTAGTTAAATAATTTTATTGCAGTTATCATATAGGGTGCTTGTGTAAGTACCCCATATGGTAATTAACATCGAAATGCTAAAATTTAACACTTTGAATTATAGTTGACAATAGTATTGAGAAATGATATTATATTTCTTGCAGTCAAGTAATATAAATTTGACTGGCGTAAACACCTTGGAGAGATGTCCGAGCGGTTGAAGGAGCACGCCTGGAAAGCGTGTGTACGGGAAACTGTACCGAGGGTTCGAATCCCTCTCTCTCCGCCATAAAATTTTAATAGGGATGTCAGTAAGTACTGATAGTTGTTGGCGTAAAATTTAATATTTTAGCCATTTATTTATTTTAGAGTGGGGCCACAGCAAAAGTTGGGTCTTACGCAATGGGAACTCATGAACCCCGTCAGATCCGGAAGGAAGCAGCGGTAAGTGATAATTTTTATGTGCCGTGAGGTTGCCTGACTTTTGTTGTGGCCCGACGCTAAAATGATGAATGCAACCTAAGAAGCAACCAGATTTCTGGTTGCTTTTTAGTGTATTCTATAGAAGAAATGATTAGAGTGTTAGCCGCTCTTGATTTTACAACGATAGAAAAGCGAGCCTAACTGTAGTTTGCTCATCAAAGAAAAAGGGAAAGCTACTTTAGTGTAGAATACCATAAATGTTGTAAGGAGGTGTTGGGTAGATGGCTTATGTTGCGTTGTACCGCCAGTGGCGCCCACAGGATTTTGAAAATCTAGTAGGACAAAAGCATATTAGTGTTACTTTGAAGAATGCAATTGTATCGGGGAAAATTGCCCATGCTTATTTATTTTCGGGACCACGAGGTACAGGGAAAACAAGTACTGCCAAGATTTTGGCGAAATCGTTAAATTGCATACATGGTCCGACACCTGAGCCTTGTAATGTGTGCTTAAATTGTCAGTCGATTAATACTGGAACGTCTATGGATGTATTTGAAATTGATGCTGCCTCTAATCGGGGGATTGATGAAATTCGCGAACTTCGCGAGACTGTTAAGTTTGCGCCTGTAGATGGTCGGTATAAGGTATATATCATCGATGAAGTACATATGTTAACAACTGAGGCGTTTAATGCACTATTAAAGACGTTAGAAGAACCGCCTGCCCATGTAGTATTTATTCTGGCCACGACGGAAGCGCATAAAATTCCAGCGACAATTCATTCGCGTTGTCAACGTTATGATTTTAGACGTATCGATGCTGAAGTAATAGAAGGTCGCTTAACTGCAGTTGTTCAGCACGAAGGGCTAAATGTAGCACCAGATGCATTAAAGTTGATTGCTTCTCATGCAGATGGAGGGCTTCGGGATGCTCTAAGTATTCTTGACCAATGCACTACCATGGAAAATGGAATAATTACTGCAGAGAAGGTTCGACA
>Ga0316613_10001090_pt1 | contig 18999 bp, 15 predicted proteins | sample OWC_soil_day10_C_2_FD_207647 | JGI IMG/M metagenome (GOLD analysis project Ga0316613, IMG submission 207647) | Wetland soil microbial communities from Old Woman Creek delta, Ohio, United States - OWC_soil_day10_CT_b | ecosystem: Environmental > Terrestrial > Soil > Wetlands | place: USA: Ohio...
TACTTCATAATTGTTACCTTCCAGATTCACGGTATAAGCTGTTACATGATTCATATTTTTGTTCCTCCTGTTCTGAGATTAGTTTAATCAGAAAGAAGGTATGTTGCATGATATTTTCTGCTGTTTTATGTGCTATTATTAATAAATAAAAGTATTTTTCTATAAAGTAACTGTTCCACAACCTAACCTATACAATATACCACGTATAATTGAATTATACTATCTCCTCATAATATGGTTTTATTTTTCCCCTATTCCCTCCCTCGTTTTCGAACATACGTTCTGTTGTTATAATAGCACTGACAACCTATGAAGTCAATAGTGAATAATACAAAATGTAAAATTCAGTAGTTGACATTTTGCCTACACCGTGTTATTATTTGTCCACACCACAAACAAAACTATAACCATATATACCCCTTTTTTAAACTTCTCATTTTACTTCCTATATTTCTTCTCTCCTATTTTAAAAATATCTGACCGGCAAACTGCCAAAAGATAAAAAACAAAAAGGAGAGCTATTCTATATGAAATCATTTCAAAAACCTACCATACCCACAAGAGAAGAATTTCACAGAGTCTATGCAGGTGAACTCAGTATTCGCGATTTCTGCACTGAACGTACAAATAAGCGCCATATACCCCCATATACGCCTGAAGAACGTAAAGTTCAGTCGGAAAAAGCCCAGATGCAGAACAAAAATAATAATTAAAACGAAATAATAAGGGGGAGTAAACAATTGATCAGAGTACAATCCTGTCACAAATTTATATATAAGCTGCAAAGCAAACGACTTGCTAAGGCTGACTGGAATTTAACACTTCCGCTTTCCGTTGCACTTAATAACAAAAATGATGTGGTAGCTACAGGAGACAGCCAGCTGCTTCGCTGGATTATGGAATTAAACGGCGATGAGGATATAGACAGCAAGGTGATTTCTATAAAACAGAAATTAAAAATACTTAGAAAAACGGAAAGATGCGAAGAAGCTAAGAAACAGATAAAAGAATTATACAAGAGGTTATACGACCTCCAATATCAGAAAGACTGCCTTTATCTGATTATGAATTCAAGCAAGGATTATTACAGAGCAAACAAAGGATTTTCAATGAATGGCATCAGGTACCGAAGACTTCTTGGTACCAACGGTGGTGTCAAAAAGTCTACAATAACTTATGTAAGTGAACGTATTTACGATAAAATTAAAAAACGTATGGACAATGACAGAGATTTAAACAAAGAGCTGATACCGGCCAAGCTGGAGGCCTATCAGGCTTTGATCTGCAGTGGCTCCATTCCCGTCTCCATGCCGCGTATTGTAATTGTAAATGATTGTAATGTGTCCTGGAAAGAAGATGTAATTCTTATAAAGGATAAGGAGGGCGCGGAGCCAGAAATGACTTATGAAAAAGATTATGAAATCAAATATTGTGATTCTGACGGATACGGACTTATGACCCCGGAATTTTCTAAACTCGTTAATAAAGAGCTCCATGGAGATCTAGCAGAAGATAAGACCATTACCGGAATCAATACACGCTTTGCATGGACAAAAGGGATGCTTTTTACATTTGATTTTGTAGATTTTGCCCGTAAAACCAACCACGGAAATTTTATGATTACGGATGCCTGGGGAACACTTCGGGATGCCCGGGATTTTGATGTCATACTTACCACTTCAATGGTAAAGCTCTGGGACTCCTATAAAAGTCTGGAGCATTTTCTTTGCTGCTCCATGAAGAACCATTATCAGTTTTCCGTATCAAAAACTACGCCTCTTAAGCTGGAACATGTTAGAAATGCAAATTATCAGTTTCTTCAAACCTATGAATTTACAGAGGAAGAATTAATCCAACTCTGTGAACTCACTATGGAAGAGCTAAAAGGTGCCCTATGCATGGATTGGGGGAAAACCCTTGTTTTCTTAAAAGGAATGTATTTGAAAGAGGATCAAATGGAACGCCTGAACAATGATTTTATTAAGGCACTCATGATTGATTCCCGGATGATGAATGATCCATTTATACTGGGCAAAATTTATGGAATGATTAAAAAAAGAATTCAGATGGCCGCCAAAGGATCCATTCAGCTTTCCGGCAATTACGCCATTGTATCCGGAGACCTTTACTCTCTGGCTCAGTCAATCTTTGGCCTTCCTGTTACCGGCCTGTTAAAAGCAGGAGAAGTATATCACAGATACTGGATATCAAGAGGTATAAATGAAATTGCATGCTTTCGCGCTCCCATGACCTGTCACAACAATATTCGGAAGCAGTCTGTGGTTCACAGCCAGGAAATGGATTACTGGTATCAGTACAATCAGACCGGAATGATACTTAATTCCTGGGATTCCACCTGCGATGCTTTAAACGGAGCGGATAAAGACAGTGATAGTTTTTTTACCACCGATAACAAAATCATTTTGAAAAATACCAGAAACGTTCCTACTATTAAATGCGTTCAACGGCAGGCTGAAAAGATTGTTCCAGACGAATCTCATCTTGTCAAAGCAAATATTTTATCCTTTGGTGATGAAATTGGCTCTACTACCAATAAAATCACCTCTATGATTGAACTTCAGTCCAACTTTAAACGGGATAGCCAGGAATATAGGATACTTGAATACAGAATTATGTGCGGGCAGCACTACCAGCAAAATTCCATAGATAAGGCCAAGGGAATCCTTTCAAAGCCAATGCCCAGGTACTGGTACGATGAAACTGCCTGCGGCCAGCTGCCTGAAACAACAGAAGAAGAAAAGGAATATAAAAAACTTTGCTCTCACATAGTAGCTGACAAAAAACCTTATTTTATGAGATACATATACCCTGACCTTATGAAGGAATATAAAAAGTACACTACTGACAGCAATAAAAAATGTATTCGGCGTTTCCAAATGCCTCTTAAGGATCTTGAACAGATTCCGAATTATACACCTGAGCAGGCAGAGTTTCTGGAATACCACCAAAAATTTATGCCAACCGGAAACAATCTCTGTACTATCAATCGGATTTGCCGTTTGTTTGAAGATGAATTTGGTCAATTTCTTACTGACAAAAAAAATGATGACGCATTTGACTACACCATTTTAAAATGTGGTATTAACTATCAGAAAAGTGATTATAAAAAAATAGAAACTATAAAAAAAGAATATGATGAGACTTTGAAGCTATATCAGCAGACTGCTAAAACCCAGCGTTTGGATAAAGAAGAGGCCGCTGCAAACCGGGCTATGATGATGATGAAATTTCGTTCAGCCTGTGAATCCATTTGCCCTAATGCTCTGGAATTGTGTGAAATTCTTCTGGATATGTGCTACACCACAAATAAATCAAAGCAGTTTGTTTGGGATGTCTGCGGAGATACCATTATACAAAATCTTCTTATAAAAAATAATAACACCATACATTTTCCTATACTGACAGAAACAGAGGGAGAATTTAAATTTGGAGGAGAATCATTCATTATAAAAGAAAAGAAGTTAGGAGAGGATGAGTTACTTTGATTATTTTAAATGAAAAAAATTATGTAGATCAATTACTTACATCTGGCCAGATTGATTTTTCAAAACCCTATCAGACTCTTAGCCTTATGGCCCGCTATTATTATCATATCTGTGAATGCAATGGTGATAAACTGATTGAGCAGCTTCAGGACTTTATGAAGCAGCATTATCCAAGATATAATCCTGTGGACTGGACAAGCAGCATAGAAACCTGCGCAGAACGGGCCTTAAAATATCCTTTATGCCAATGTGACGGAATCTGGATCACTTCAAATGAACTTGATGTTATAAGTCAGATTAATGATAAAGTTTTGGAACGTCTTGCATTTACCCTCTTATGTCTGGCAAAGTATCATAATTTTAGAAATAAAAGCAATCAAAACTGGGTAAATAATCAGGACAGTGAAATTTACAGACTTGCCTGTATTACTACCAACGCTTATGAAAAGGACATTCGCTTTCACAAGCTGAAAGAAGCTTGCCTGATTGATTTCGCTAACAAGATCGACAATCTGAGCATAAGGGTGTTATTTATTGATGATGAATCTGAGATGAGACTATGCATTACAGATTATCGGAAGCTGGGTTATGAGTGGCGGATGTATAAAGGAGAGGATTATATAAGATGTTCTGAGTGCGGTATCTTAGTCCGTAAGACTTCTATTAATAAGAAATACTGCAAAGATTGTGCAAAGAAGAATCCTTATTATACTCCAGTAGGAATAAAGATTATCACCTGCATAGACTGCGGAAAGCATTTTAACGCAGAAGCATCTAGCAGAGATTGCAGATGCGATTTATGTAAGACCTCTCACCGTAAAGAACTTCAGAAGTTGAAAATGAGGCGTTACCGTAATAAAACAATTGTGTAGACTGGGTTCATTTTAATTCGGTATTACCATAAGGGACTTGAAAACCCTGATATTATAAGGGTTGGATACAAACATATGTTCGATTGTAATTTTTCTTATATGGAAAGGTAATGATTGAAAATCCCTTTCTCATAACACTCCTTGTTACCGGTAGTCTGATGGCTTTTAGCTGTCAGACTGCCGTTTGCATATAATTTGAATCTACGAAAGGAGGTAATCCAATGAAGCTGGATTATGGAACGCTGCTGGGCACGGACCCTTTAATTCTGCAAAATGGCCTGCATATCCGGTCTCCACTGCTGAAAGAGATATCAGATATTACTTTTCCTGTATATCAGTCCTATTTGGCGGCCCTAATGCTGGATAAAGAATCATATTTTTATGGAATTGATCATGAACAGTTCCATTACTTTTCTAATTACTCTGAAAAAGAAAAACAAGCTTTTAAGAGAATCCGTACACAGTACGAATCATTTCCAGAGGAGGAAAAAAATTCGCTGCAGCTTATGGATATTATTATTTATGATCCGATTCTTGTCTTCAGTCTGGAACAGGCGTTATCCTTTTTCTCAGGTTGCCGCCTTACTTACTCTCTGGAAAAGCAAGGTTTTTATCATGAAGATGAAAAAGGCTCAATCTGCTTTATTTCCAAAGCCGCGTATCCGGAGATAGCAGATTTAATTCTTCAAAGAAATGGTGTCTCAACTAAAGAATTAGAGACAGAGAAACCTGTTTTTAAAAGTGAACTTGCTAAAACCCTTTACTATCGGGCATTACAGGCCCAGAGAAATAACAGATCAGGAAATAAGACAGATAAAAATATGGATCTGCCCAATATTATATCGGCAGTTTCTGCCAGGCATCCCTCACTTAATATCTATAATATATGGGACATTACAGTCTATCAGCTATATGACCAGTTTAAACGGCTTCAAGTCAACTGTTTCTACAACATACAATCAATGACAGTTGCTGCCTGGGGGGATGAAAAGAAGCAGTTTGACGCATCCCAGTGGTATAAAAATTTATTTAAGGAAAATTAGACCTGCAATACGCTGGTCTTTTTTTATAATTTAAAAATCAGGAGGAATTTAAAATGACAAACATTAACAAATCTAACAGAACTTGCTGTGACGTGGATATCCGCGTTTTAAAAACACTGGCCCCTTATCTTTTCTTTGAGGATGCCAATGTAACTACCTTTGGTTTCACAGCTGATGAAACATACGCCACAAGCAAAGGCGCTAAGAAAATTGCATTCTCAAATCCTATGGATGGAACTATGACTGTAGAGGCGCAGGTAAAGCCATTCAAGCTCTATGCTTTATTATCTGACGGAACCATTGATACTACTGCAGTAGTTGCAGAAAAGAAAACAATTGCCTGCACAGTTGCTGGCGAACTTTCTCTTCCATCAGGGGTAAAATCCACTTCTGTATTCGTCTATGAAGAAGGCGATTTTGGTGGTAAATCCATTAAGGGTGTTGCAGAGGAGTCTAAATTTACAGCAGCAACGCCAGCCGAACTGGTAGTTGGCCAGTCTTATGAAGTTGGCTATTTAACCGTGAAGGAATCCGGAGTTCAGAAAATCAGCTTTAATAACAAGAAAAACCCTCAGGACTATTACATCACCATGAAAACCGTAGAAAAGGATGAAAGCGGAGTAATTACTCCTTATGTGATTACTGCTTACAAATGCAAGCCGAAAAAGGCTTTGGATTTAAGCTTTTCTTCCAGCGGAGATGCTGCAACTGTAAAGATTGAATTTGCATGTATGGAAGATAAGGATGGCAATGTAGCCGACATGGTTGAATACGCAGAGGCCGAGGCATAAGTTTCGAATTTAAACGATTGTAGTTTGTGCTAAATAACACTCAGGGAATGACGACGTACCACACAATCGTTATTCCCTGTTTTTTATTTTCTAGTTAAAAAAAGGAGAATGTATTTTGAAGTTTTATTCTTTGGAAGTAGCAAAGTCCGTATACGGTGAAGATTCTCTTATTCCCATATCTTCCCTGCGGCAAATTATATTTTACTGTTCCAACGGCCTGCAGCCGGAATTTATCTGGGAATCAGAAAAGCAGGAAGGAAAAATCGTCGCCTGGTTTCATAAGGCAAAAAGCGAATTGGTTTATAAACGCTGGCAGAAAAATAAAAGTATCTGATACGTGAGTAACCCCAAATCTCCCACCTACCTATTAAGAGGATAAAATATGGCAGACAATGATTCTATAATTAAACTAACCGCAGCTTTGGAAAAAGAAAAAAGTACAAAGCAAATCAATCAAGATATAAAAACATTAGAAAAGACCATCAGCCAACTTCGCCTGATGGCAGCTCTTTCTAAGGGCGAAAGTAAAAATAACATAAACGCATCCATACAGGAACTACAAAACAATGTAAAAGCATTTAAATTGAAAACTACCGTTGACGTCCGCAGCATCAGCAAGGAAATAAATGATTCACTGCGGAAGGTTTCGCTCAAAGATATAAAAATCAACAATCTGGGGATTAAACTTGCAGCAAGAAAAATGGCTCAAAATGTTACAGATACATTAGAGCGTTATGTAACCTTACCAAATTTAGAAATGAAACAAGATCAATTTCATATGGATCTCAGTAATGTTCAAAAGAATTTATCTTTGGTTACCGCTTCACTGGAACTGGTTGTGTCTGGAATTACGAAATTCAGACAGGCAGTGAAAACCTCTCAGGAAATCTCTTTATTATTTAATGAAATATCTGAGCTTAGCGGTGTCGCTTCTAATAATGTCCAAAAATTAAGTGAAGCATCTCTTAAGGCAGCCGGAACCTATGGCAAAAGTATTAAAGAATATTTAGAAGGTGTACTTGAGGTTTTAAAAAACAGTCAGGTTTCCATATCCGGTCAGGAAGATCAGCTGATACAAGTGTTTGAATCAATGGACAGCCTCTTTGTAAAAAACACCATTTCCTGGGAAAGTCGGCTGGTCTCTATTCAAAATGCATGGGATGGCTTTGTTTATGCCCTGATGAACCCAGATTTAAGTAGTGGCAGTACTTTTTTATTTGAGACTATTTTAAGTGTTGAAACCCTTTTTGAGTATTTAAATCAAATTCCTCAAAAGATTGCAGAAATCAGTACTTCTCCGGCCTTAGCTGCAACCGTAGATTTGAAGGTCACGGCTAAGAATGACAATACCCCTGTTAACGAAACAAAATCATCATTTAATCCCTTTGATTTAAAGGGATTAATGAGTTCTGCATCGGATTTTAAGGATATATCAAAATCGGTTGATGAGCTGGAAGAACAGCTAATCAAAGGGGAGTACGGCTTTGATTCCCTATCTTCTTCTATTGCAAAAAATCATGAAAATTTAAGATACTACCTTGGAACATGTACGAAAAAAGCCCCTGCCTCATTGGCAGGTTATCAAAAATACTTAAATAAGGTCGAAGTGCAGACAGATCAGTTGAGAAAGAAAACTATTTTGTTAAATCTTGCATTTTCAACAGTTTCCGCCATTGGAATGCAATTAGTTACAATGGGAATTGAAGCCCTTGGAAAAGCTATATACGATCAGCTGCACCAAACAGACATCGCTGCAGAAGCCGCTGCAAATGCTCAACAGAAACTGGCAGACATTAAAGCTGATGTTGATGGTCTTAACAGCAAGCTACAAACTACAGCCCAGCGAATCAATGAACTTAAATCTAAAGACAGTCTTACTCTTGTAGAACAGGATGAGTTGAAAAATCTGACCGCTGCCAATGAGGAGTTGAAAGATCAGCTCAAAATAAAGAGTGCTCTTGAAAATATTGCGGCAGAAAACGCAAATGACAAATCAGAGGATTATTTTAAATCTACACAAGATTATAAGAAGTTTAAAGGGATGGATAATAAATATTTTGAGGATTCTGATTCATACAAAAAACCAAATATGAGGACTAAAAATTCAACTCCATTAAACAGGCTTAAGGATGAACTTGCTGATTATCAGGAATTAAAACGCTTGTATGAAGACGTAATAAACCAAAAAACACAGCTTGAAAATAAAGAAAAAAAAACTTTAGATGATAATAATAAACTGGGTTCTCTAGGAATGGAAAAATCCGCTATTGAAGCACAGTTAAAAAAACTTAAAAGTAATATAAAAGATTCAGTGCCTGAAATACAACAAAACCTGGCCGTACTTGACCCTGTTAAAAATAAAGATATAATTAATCAGGCTCAAAACAGTTTGGAGGATTTTACTCGGGTATTTGGTTCATCTGAGCCTGCAGTTCCGTTAAAGGTAAGTCTTGATTTAGATGCAGATAAATCGCAAATTGATAAATTAATTAATGAGGCCGCGGCAGGCGAGCTTACAACCGCAGATATAAAAGCTAATTTGTTAGTAAAAAGTGACATGTCACCATCAGATTTTATTACTGCCTTCTATTCAGAATTTGAAGAAGAAATCGGAAAACAAAAAAATGAGAATTTTACAAACGCATTATCCGGGCTAAGTGCTGGAAAACTTGAAGAATATATAAACTTCTTAAACTCTGGTGAGCTAAACCAAAATTCCATTTCTTCATTTGAAGACTTAAATAATATTATGCTTAAAACAGGAGTCAGTGCAGAGAATGCTGTTAAAAGCTTAAAGGATTTTTCAAAAGACTATGTCACAAGTTCCGATTTAGTATCCGAAATGGAGAATACCGCACAGCTTATAGGGTCCGTTAATCAAGAATTCAATGAAACAGGTAAAATCGGTTCTAATTCATTAAAAGCCATTTCACAAAAATTTCCTGATTTGACCAGTGCTGTCATGGAATTTTATCAAGGAGCACTTCCTTTTGAAGATCTCATGAATAAGCTTCAGAACTCTTATAATAATGACGCTGAAAATTATCGGATAAACATATTATTAAAATTAGAAAATGATGAGACATTTTTTGCAACTGTTCGTGAACGTAATCAGGCTTTGTTTACAGATTTGGCTAAAGCATATGGAGATGATCTAAAAAACTGGAATTCTCTGGTTGATGCCAAAAAGGGTATGAAAAGTAAATTTCAGACCGAGTTTTATGAAATTATGGGTATCTCCAACTGGAATGAAACAACAAAAGAACAGATGTTTAATGATGTTTATAAGCCAACCGACGACAATAAGTTTTCCGTTAACGAAGAAAATAAAAAATATATTTCTAAAGAGAAATATAAAAAATTAGAAGAAAACGCAAATCAGTACAATGAAAATTCAGAACGGGTAAGCCAAGCAGCTGAAGATTTAATAATACCTCCAAAAATACCATTAACATCGCCCCAAAAAAACACTGTCAGTAGTAATACTGTTTCAGCGCAGCCTCAGGAAATCAACTGGATCGAACGAGAAGAAAAACTTCTGGACGAGGTCCGAAGCAGATTAAAAGAGGCGGCATCAGACAGCAATATTGACTACCTTGGTGTTTCCGAGCAAGATTTCAACCACGCAAGGGATATACTTAATTCTACAACCACCCCTTCTATAGAGCAGTTAAATGAGCTGAAAGAAATGGCTGAGAAGTCCGGTTTGTCCATGGATGAATTCTATAAAACCATACAGGGTGGAACTTGGTCTGCTTCCAGACAAAGTCTTCTTGATCAGCTGGTTGATGCAGACAAACTCTCTCTTGAAAGGCAAAAGGAAATTACAGCGCAATACCAAAAGCAGTATGAAGATACCGTAGCTGCTGTAAACCCTGAGTATAGATATAAAATCGAAAACGGCAGTTTATCAGTCGAGCAATTTTCCGGAAAAGAGGCAGAAGTAATTAACAATGCAATTTCTGCGTATGATAAACTCACGGCATCTAAAAGCAAAGTGAATGAACTAAATAAAGCCTACACCAAGGACTCTATTGCCAGCTACGAAAATCGTTCATCAGCACTGGAGGCAGAAAATGAACAGATTCAAAATTCCAGTTCTCTTATTGAAAAACAAATTGCTTACATAAAATCTTCCGGCGAAGTTGTTGATTCTTCCCTTTATAAAAAATTGATTCATCTGTCCGGTCAGGAAGAGGTTGTTACAAATGAAATACTTGCCAATAAGCGGAAAGAATTGCAGGACATACTGAGCCAAGGACTGAATTCGGAAAACTCAGAATCCTATCTTAAGCTAAAAGAAGAAATAAACAAATCTGAGGCATCTCTGTATGACTTAAAAAAGGCACAGGAAGAATATAACTTCCAATTGCTAAAGCTTCCAATTGAGCAGTTGGAAACTGTGGGCAGTATGTATAAGGACATACAGTCTGCTATGGAAAACTGGTTCGGCGAAATGGAAGCATCCGGCAAAAAGATGGACTCCGGATATTATCAGGAACTTATTTCAAACGGGCTGGCACTTACTGACCAGCTGGGGGAACAGGCGGACTTGATCGAAAAAGCCATGAATCATTATGATGCCGGATCTGACAATTGGAATGAGCTTTACAGCAAGCTGCAGGGTGTAAATTCAGAAATGTCTTCCATGGTACAAAATCTTCATAAATGGAACGAAGAATTGCTGAAAATACCCTTAGATAAACTCTCTGCTGCTTCTTCTGATCTGCAAAAAATTTCCGACGGTCTGGAAGCATTGAAAAGCGACTATGATACTGCGATCAATGCTGTTACCGGTGCTATAAATGAACAAATCACGTCCATAAATGAACAAAAAGATGCAGTTAACGAAGAATATGAAGCATCAAAAAAATCACTGCAGGATAAATTAGATTTACTAAGTAAACAAAACGACAAGCTGAAGCTGCAGCAAAAATACGAACAATCTCTCTATGATCTGCAAAAAGCGAACCAGCAGGCAACAGAAAAAGTCATCCGTAACGGAGAAGTTGTCTATGAACAGGATGCGGATAAGCTGCGGGCTGCAAAGGAAGCTGTACAGGATGCCAAGTTTGAAATAGAGACCAATGAAATACAATCTCAGATTGATTCCCTTCAGGAAACTTTGGATGGGTTAAACGAAAATTATCAGAGTCAAATTGATTCCCTTCAAAAAATATCGGATAAATGGTCCGAGATTAACTCGAAAATAACGCAGGCTCAAAATGAGACCAAAGCCGATGAAATTCTTGGCACGGGATGGAAGGACAAAATACTCTCCGGAAAGGATGATAGCCTCTACCAAGATTTAAATGGGCTTTATACTGGAATTACGCAGCAGATTAGTGCTTATAAGGAGCAGATTGAGAGTACAGAAAAAATCTATGTCCTTTTGGAAAACTACACGACAGCCTACAAAGAAGGTACATTATCCTATACTCAGGCATTGACTGGAATTAACAATTTATTGTCCCAGCTGAATCAGAAAATGACCTCATCAGAAAATCTGCAAAATCTGTATGACTACTACGCATCCATAAAGGGTACAAATGCGGATGGATCAAGTATTCTTGCCGGATTCCGACAGGGGTTACAAGACTCCGCCTCTGAACTAATAAAATCGTTAGAGCAATATAACAAAAATTATGGAACCATCTCAGAATATACTTCAAGCTGGCAACAGCTGACAGATAATGTTGCTTCCATGCTAAGTGTTTTAAAAGATGTACGGGATAATTTAGAATCATCTTCAGATGAGGATGAGGATTCCGGACAATCAGGCGGTGAACCCTATATGGGAGGCGATTATGTAAGCGGTGGACCTGGTGATACACATAAAGCTGGAATTTCTAAAGGACTGATCGGGGCAACTTCTGTATCTGCCAAAGAAACCAAGATGAAACTCTTAGGTTTGAAACCCTTGGATTCTGATGAATTTGCTTCTATTTTGCACAGAAATGAAGCAGTATTTAACACAGAGCAACAGGATATGCTCTTATCCAATCTGGAGTATGCTTGGAATTTCACTCCTGGAGCCGGTACATTTATTACCGACACTGGCGTCAAATCAGGTCAGACAATTACAAATTTTGAATTTGGAGATATTCATATTAATGAATGCAGCGATCCAAATGAACTGGCAAAAGGAATTCTTAACGGTGGATTAAAAAGTGCCCTTATTCAACAAACCGGGAAACGCTAATGCAGGAAACGCAGGAAAGGACGGTGATCCCAATAAATCTACAGGACGTATATAAAAAACTGGCCGATGATATGAATTATCTCGTTACTACGGCATCTGAAAACCTTAAATTTGACCGAACATTCCGCGCACAGGTCTCAGGCGCCGCTAAAGATGGAAAATGTACTATTTCTTATAAAAACAAAACCTATACGGTCCGATGCAGTACCCAGGTTGAAATTAATGATGCTGTATGGGTATGTGCTCCCTGCAATGACTGGAATTCCCTATATATCCAGATGTCTGAATCTAAATAAAACACAGCATTTGCATTCAAAGAAAAGGAGTTTAATATGCATGCAATAATTCACCCTATAGAACCTTTTGATTCCACCATCGGAACTAATATCAACTTCACATGGCAGGGAAATCAGATATTTAAAGTCCGCTGTATGATTAAAGATAATTACACCGGAGATGTTGTATATGACCAGACCATAAGCACCATGAAGCAGAGCTATCTCCTGCCACCTGATTCAAAATTAAAAAATGGAGGTTACTATATTGCTTATCTCTCGGTAATTGATGTTGATGGATCTGAGTCCAGCTTCTCAAGCATCGGTACCCCGTTTTACTGTTATCAGAGCCCCAAGTTTCACTTATCCATCAATCCTGGAGATGTTATAAAAGCCTCATCCTATCAGACAGAACTAACCTACACCCAGGCGGAGAACGAACTTTTGGATTATTATTCCATTAACCTTTACACTTATCAGAAAACAGAACTTTTGACTTCCGGTAATTTGTATAACACCGAAAGTCTTACTTATCTGATTACCGGTCTTGAAAATGCAAAACAATACTACATAAGGGCTACCGGTAAGACGCTCCATAACATGACATTAGATACCGGCTATATTTTATTTACGGTATCCTACACAGAAGCCCAGATATTTAATCCATTGGAGTTAAATAACCGGGCCGAGCTTGGTGCCATTGAAATAAAAAGCAACATTACTTCAACCGTTGGCATACCCGAAAAGGATGTTACTTATATTGACCATGAGTTTGCAGATTTAAAAAACAACTCCGTAACTTATGATATAGGTTTTGAAGTAAAAGGTGATTTCACCAAGGCGTTTCTTTTTTACAAGCCCGAACGTAACGCAAGAATTATTGGTTTTACAGATGGGCAGAAATCTTATGTAAATATTTATTACCGAGAGGGTACTCTATCTGATTCCAATGGAGAAAAAGCATTTTTCGAACTCCAGGCAGAAACTACAGGAATCAAATATATCCTATTTAGTAACTATGTAACATTTCCTGATACAAAACAACAATTTCAACTTCACCTAAACCGGATTGGCAATACATATGAAATTAATGTCAGTGTGGTGAATCAAACAGAAAGGCGGTGATCCAATGTTTTTAGGAAATTCATTTGCTTCAAGTAAAGAATCTTTGACCTCCTCCTTTGCCTCCTCGTCAGATGTGACCGACTTAACTATTGCAAATGCAGTATTTGACGAAATTTACTCCACTGAAAATCTAACCCAAATGACAGAAAAGGATTTTATTATTCCTGCTGTATGGGGATTTGATACCCGATTACACGCTCTGTTCCAGGATAACCTATACGGCGGAAACGTCAGTTTCACAGAAAGTGTTGTGGAATCCATACGAATAAAGAAGAAAGTAAAAGGTGATAAAAAATTCAAGACTATTTATGAAAAAACGATTACTTCAAATGAGGATTTTAAAATTGAGCTGATGGATTATTATGAACCAGTAGGGACAGTAGAATATGCCTACGTACCAGTCATTTCAGGCGGTGAGAACAGCTATATTACGAATCGGGCTGAGTCCATCTTTGACTCTTATTTTATCTGTGAGAAGGATATATCCTATCCTATGATCTTAGATTCAGGCTTTGATAAAAAACTGACACAAAAAACCAGTCTGATTGAGCTTTTGGGACGTGAGAAGCCTGTAATAATAAAGGGTGGTCAAATCTGCTATTACGCTGGAGATATATCCTGTACATTTATTGAATTAAAGGCTGATGACTGGCAAACTCATATCTCCTGGGATTACCGGAATGGAATCTATGGTTTTCTCACAAACGGCAAGCCTAAAATTCTGAAGGATTATCTTGGAAATGTCTATATGGTAGCAATTACCAGCGGTGACATTTCTGAAGAGTCTGATCATTATGAACATGTCATCACCAAGTTCAGCGTTGCAGAATGCGGAAATGCCTATGACACTGGAGATTTATACGACAACGGCTTTATCGATGCCGACATTGACAGGTAGGTGAAGCCATGGAATATCAAGTTACTCAATCAGATATTAGACTGTTAAAACAGGGAGTGCAGGAAATTTTCCTGAGAGCAGAGCTGCTTAATTCATCATATAAAATTCTGGACTCTCTGGAAGGCCAGATCATCTCAGACAATTATAGTCAGGACAACGAATCAATCCAGCGAAGAAGCTACAGCTTTGACTTAATTGTTTTAAACTCTTCCTTTGGTATTGGAAAGGATAAAAAAATATGGATGGACAAAAGAGTTCGGGTTTACTATGGTGTTAAATCGCTGCGAACCAGCGAAATCCGATGGTATTTACTCGGAATCTTCTGCTATGTAAGTATGAAGTATACCTTTTCTCTGCAGGAAAAACGGCTTTCGGTTACCTGCGCTGACTTAATGGCACTATACGACGGAACTCTGAATGGACAGCTGGGGGGGTATGGTTCATCGAATAATCCGCCTGCTTACGCAGCCCAGTCACTTACCATTCCTGCGGGAGAGGATATACGTTCCTCGGTTCTGGCAATTGTTAAGGAAGCCGGAATCGAAAATTATATAATTAATGATATTAAAAAACCAATTCCTTATGATTTAACTTTTGAGACTGGAGCTACATATGCAGACGTGTGGGCAAAAATCCGAGATCTTTATGATTCATGGGAATTTTATTTTGATGCAGATGGAACCTTCATCTGGAGGAAAATACCAACCGGCTTAGATGAGCCGGTTTCATTCAATGATTCACTTCTTGGCAGCATTGTCATAAGTGAAGATTCTGACACAAAATTTGACGAGATTTACAATGTTACTGAAGTATGGGGAAAGGTACTGGAACTGGATAGTGACGATCGTTATGCAGAAACTTCCAGTTATAATAATCAGGTGTATGACGTTAACTATGATTCCTGTTCCTCTTGGAATGACATTGATAATTTAACCCAGCTTGCTTTTAAAGTGACTGTGGATAATTCCGACTCCCCTTTATTTACAATAAACGGATTGTCTCCTGCTATTTCCATCTACGATGGTGATGGGATTCCTTTAAAAGCGGGAGTTCTAAAAAAAGATACCGTATATGTCTTCCGGTATCGAAGACTGACTGACTCAGACATTTGTCCTGGAGCACTTTACTTGCTGGGTCAGTTTCAATGTTACGGCAGATATGTGGAAGAATCCAAAGACTGCCCTTTTTCAGTTACAAATTTAGGCTATGAGATTCCGCAATCCCTGGACTACAATACCCTGAGCGACGATGCCGCCTGCTATAATCAGGCACAATACCTGACCTATCAGTCCACTGCAATGAAGGACACCATACAGTTAACGTGTTTGGTAATACCCTGGCTGGAGGTTAATACCAAAATTGAATATACACCAAGATATAATCATGTAACCAGTCAATACATTGTTAAAAACATAAGCTGGTCCACCGGAGATGGGACCATGAGCATTACTCTCTATCGATTTTTAGAGAGTTTTTCTTATGTTTATAAAAATAAATGAAAGGGGTTTTAAAATGAGCTACCAAGAATATCCACACAGCAGTTTCCCGGAAGAGATATGCAACTTGCCGGGTATGCAGGATGTATCAGCAACAATGCGCCCTGTAATCGAGCAATACAATGAAGCATGGATTAACAACGATGTAGATGCAATAGCCGCTATAAGAGAAAAGTATCCAAATCTGACAAAATCTCTTTTTAATGCAGACAAATTCAATACTTTACTGGACGAAGTGAAAGCGACTCAAAAATTTTTTAAAGATGATGTGAATGCAATGATACAGGACATTGCTCAAAGAACTGTTGGCATTAATGATAATCCTACGGAAGAGCAAAAAAAACTGAATTCCTATTCAGCTAAAAAAACAGACTTCCTGACAGGGGTTTCCATTGCATCCAATTTACCTATTCCTGTTTCTGCCTGGAGCAGTGATCTGACCTTTACTTATAACTCGGATAAAATAAATGAAAATGATAAGGTAAATATATACTTTAGCTCGGACAGTATGACAACGGCAGCAAAAGCTTTTATCGTTGTAAAGGACAACACCGGCGCTGGAAATCTTGTTCTGCAGGCCAGTAAATTGCCCAAAAGCACATTAAATATAAAAGAAATCGAGGTAGTAAGGAAAGATGGCTAAATTCGGCGTGACAAATATCAGTGGCGGCGGCGGAATTGGCTCCGATGAAGTCTCCGCGACAAAAGACTATGTATTAAGCGGGAAAACTTATGTTGGTGCTGATACCAGTGATGAAATTGGTATTGGTACAATGGACAATAATGGTACAACTGGAAACCAGAGCATTAACGCAGGGAGTTCATTTCTGGTTAAAAAAGGATATCATGCACAAAATTTTTCGGTGGGGGCGAATAGTCTGGCAAGCCAGACTTCGGCTACTGCCGCTGTATCAGATATTCTAAGCGGTAAAACGGCATGGGTAAATGGAAATAAAATTACCGGATCTATCACACTGCAGAGTATTTTGTCTTTTAGTTGCTCCCCATACTCAGCTTCACAGATTTTATTTACTTGGCAGAATCCTGCCAGTGGACCGTTTTCAGGGGTTATTATTGTTGGGAAAACAGGCGGGTATCCAACAAGTATTACAGATGGGACAAGATATTATAAAGGATTTGGAAATAACAGTAATGCTTCCGGTACATCAAATACAACTGTTAATGGATTTGATGTGGGCATCACCTATTATTTCAAGGCGTTTAGTTATATGACAGTAAATGGACAAGAGTGGATTTCAGAAAAGGTTTTAACTTCAAATATTTCAATTCAACAAATAACTCAGATTTATACAACAAGTCAAATTTATGAGATACCATCAAATGTTTATGCTCTTGACGTATTTTGTGTAGGAGGTGGTGCTTCTGGAAGTAAAGGAAATTCGAACTATGCAGGCTCTGGTGGAGGTAGTGGTTATACAGCCACAGTAAAAGGACTTTCAGTTGTACCCGGGCAGCAATTTCAGATTACAATTGGCAGCGGCGGGAAAGGGGTAACGTACAGCAGTTCCTTCCAAAGCGGAGGAACAACTTCATTTGGTGCAGTTCTTTCTGCCAGTGGAGGCAAATCTCAAAGTGGGGGTTCTGGAGGCGGAATTGGCAATTATGATGACGGCAATGATCCTAAAAAAGACTATCAACCAACTAGTGGCGGATACGATGGTTCCGACGGAGTATCAACCTACACTAACGGAGGAAGCTTAGTAACTGCAGGCACAGGACAGCATACTACTACCCGAGCCTTTGGTGAGAGCAATAATACGCTATATGCAGGAGGCGGTTCTGGAGGTTATTATGGCAATGGAACACCCGGCGGCGGTGGATCAGGTCAATCATATTCATTAACAGATGCTACTGCTAATACCGGAAGTGGCGGTGGCGGCTATAGCAGCAAAGGTGGTAATGGCGCTTCTGGAATTTGTATTATAAGATATATTAAATAGAATGGAGTAAAACTTATGGCTATAAAGCAAAATACCTATGCATTAATATTCCAAAATAAAGTAAAAAACAGATTTGAATGTGAGAACTTTGAATTAGCAAATACATTAGCCAGAGCTTCTTTTGGAAATGATGCATTTGCAATTGACACAACTAAATATGCTTCAACCATTGGAGATACTTATAAAAGCGAAAGATTCTACCACACTCTGGAAGACGGTACAGAAGAAGAAGTGGAGTATATTCCATCGGAACAGGAAAACATAGCCTTACTTCAGACAAAGTTACTAACATCACAGCTCGTGCTTGCAGATACCTATGAAGATAAACTGGCTCTTGAAACAAAAATATTTAAGCTTGATCAAATAATCACAGAAATATATGAACGCTTGAAAGGAGAGAACTAATATGAATGCAATCTCTTACGTTTACGCAGATTTAATTGAGGAAAGTGCCAAAACCGGAGTAACTTATAAAACCCTGGATGAAGTCCCTGAAGTTATTAGAGATGAGGTAAAAGCACTTCTTATTAAAAAAGGGATATCCGCCTCATAGATTTCTTTAACTAAAATATCCCCCGTACAAGTTTGTCTTGCCGGGGGATTGGTTCTATTGTCTGCCTTATATCTTGCTAATTTATACATTAATCCAAATTTCGTACAAGCACCATAATCGGCGCCCTCCGACATAATCTCTTTTAAACTTAGGATTCATCAATCCCTTTTTTCACCCTCACCAACAAACAACTCCCCTAACTGCCCGCATATCATCTGAAGCTTCCCATAAGTTCCTGAATCAATTAAACTGCCAGTAATCCTCCCTCCATTTTTCG
>Ga0316613_10001092_pt1 | contig 18992 bp, 16 predicted proteins | sample OWC_soil_day10_C_2_FD_207647 | JGI IMG/M metagenome (GOLD analysis project Ga0316613, IMG submission 207647) | Wetland soil microbial communities from Old Woman Creek delta, Ohio, United States - OWC_soil_day10_CT_b | ecosystem: Environmental > Terrestrial > Soil > Wetlands | place: USA: Ohio...
ATGATCGATAGCTATAGGATGGTAGTAGTAAAAAAAGAACTGGAAGTGTCTAAGCAGCCTTTTAATAGAGGTGAAAAGTGCGGATAAAAATTTTCGTAGTGCAGGCAGCTAGTGCAACTGTATGTACTGGCAATACAGCTAGTGCTACGAAAATTGAAACTACGAGAACTATTAATGGTTATCAGAGTTTCAATTATGGATTCAAGATGAAAACAAGAAAAACGTAAGCCAAAATTAAATAGTATGAATTGGAGATAAAGAGAGATTTGAAGTAACTATAATTTTTATAGTTAGTGTTGCGAAAAATCAGTTGTAGTTTCTTTTTCTTGAAGTTGTAGGATTTTTATAAATTGAGAAAATGGTTCTGCGCCTTTGCAGTTAAGGAGTTGTTGGCTAAGTTTATTATTGCTGATCATTTGCAGAATGATATTGTAAAGAGCGTTGATATGGCAGTAATCTTCACGTTTTATTGCAAGCAATAAAACAATCTGTATCGAGAGATTATGTTCTTTATGCCAAAGAAGTGGCTTTTCTAAAATTGCTGTACAAACGGTTGTTTTTTTTGCTGAAAGTTCCATTGGATGTGCAATGGCAAGCATATGATTGACGTTAGTCGGTGCAATATGTTCACGATAAAGTACAGAAGAGAGAAAATTTTCGTCAATATAGTTTCCTATATAAAGTTTTTGGCACATTTCGGTGAGCAATTTTTCTTTTTTTTCACAGTGAGTCAACTTTAAGAAAGTATCTTTGTGAAAAAATGTATGTAAAAGTTCTTGCCGGCTATCAATTTCCGTCAAATTTTGTGAAAGCAGACGAATATCATCATGAGCTAAAGGAAAATTTACTTGAATTACGGGAATGCCTCGATTTTCTATAGGTATTGTACTAATGGCAAAATCAAGAGAAGAAATATCATAGTGAAGATATTGTTGATAAGATAAGCAGCCTGCAATATAAACTTTACTTTGAAATACGTTGGTTATGCCTGCTTCAAGCATACGGCTAGTAGCACGTCCTGAGCCGCAAATAATAACAGCTCTTTTCTTTTTAGTTTGTGTGGTGAAAAAACGTTCCAAGGCTGCACCGATATGAAGGGAAATGTAAGGGATTTCTTTTTCGGATAGAAAAGATTCGCCATTGGTTTTAAGAGGAAGGCTGGAAAAGGTTATTTCATAAGCCAAAGGATAAGCTTTTTTGATTGTGGTTACTAAAGGATTTTCTCTGGCGGTATTACAGTTACGCATAGGCCAAATAGAAGTCAAATGAAGAAAAAGATCTTGTCGCAATACGGCATCGGATTGCAAGTCAAAATTGTAATGGTGGAAAATATTTTGTAGTAGTTTATCTAGATAGTCAGTGATTTCTTGTTCTTGTTGCGCCTCTTTTAACTGAGGTAAGTGAGCATTGAGAATAAAATGGTCATAGATGTATTGTTGCTCTGCTTCATTAAAGGAATATGGATATGCCTTTTTTAATTCATCGATAATAGGTTGAACAAATTGCTGATAGATTGTCATATTTTTTTCTGGTTGTATTTCAGAAATGGAAATTTCATAGTTGTTTTGTAAGCGGCTGAGCATAATAGCCAGATGAATCATGAAGTTTTTTAGACTAAAATCTGAAAATCGGGCAGGGATATTCTGGAGATATTTTCGTATGATTTTGGGTAGTGGAATAATATCGATGTCTTTGAAAATACTGCGCTCCTCTGGAGTAAAACCTAGTAAATAGTTTTCGAAGTTTCGTTCAATGACATAATCCGACATACAGCGACGGACTGAGGTTTCGTTACCAATGATGTGCAGTCCTTGGGAGGTTGAATTTTGCAATTGGAGATCATAAGGCGTAATGATTTGTTTTATATTTTTTAAATAGGCGATAATGCTATTTATACTGATACAAAATTGTTTGGCAAAATCTTCTGCCCGTATTGGTGCTTTGTTATATAAAAGTTTTCTAAGCATAAATTTTATGCGTTGTTCTGGAGTGTCAAATTCGAGCGGTACAAGTACTTGTGGTTCATTGGTTTGATACAATGCAGAAAAAGCAGACCTATCCTTAATATGCAGCCAATACCCTAGGTTTCTTTTTCGATCGATAGTCGCACCGTATTTCTCTAGGGTACTGTTTAGATTGGTAATGTCTGTTCGCAGCGTACGGGCACTGATATTAAGTTCAGAAGTTAGTTTTTCTGCGGACAAGGGTGAAGTCCGTAGTCGTAAAAGATTGAAAATTATATTTAGACGGCTGTAAGCAAAGAGCATAGCATCACCTTTTTCTTCTTTCTTAGTTTCATTATAAAAAAGCTTGTAGGGAAATTCAATGTAAGAACAGTATAGTCATTTGCCAGTTTTATTTGGCAAACGGATGAATTCACTTTTTATTCTTTTGAGGGTAGGATAAATATAGAAAGTGTCAAGGGGGAATGGTTATGAATTTTGCGTTGCAGAATATTTTTATGGATGAGAAGTTTGCTGATAAAAAGGAGTTGTTCCACTTTTTGGCATTAAAGGCAGAACTACTGGGAATTGCGAATGATCCTGCAGCTTTAGAACAGGCTCTTTTGCAGCGAGAGTTAGAATTTTCTACAGGAATACAGGAAGGGTTTGCTATTCCGCATGCTAAGGCTTTTTGCGTGAAATATCCGTCAGTTATTTATGTTAATTGCCGGCAGCCGCTTAAGTGGCAGACTTTTGATGGAAGTGATGTTGAGCATATTTTCTGTTTATTGGTACCAGAAAAAAATGAGTCAACGGAACATATAGCAATTCTTTCTCATTTAGCAACTTGCATCATGGAAACAGAGTTTCGTACGTACATTAAACAGGAAAAAAACAGTGGGAAAATCGCCGTATATTTAAAGCATAGAATGGAGGAAAAATAAATGAATATCGTAGGAATAACAGCTTGTCCAGCAGGGCTTGCCCATACTCCAATGGCAGCTAAGGCCTTGGAAAATGCAGGAGAAAAATTAGGCTATTGTATTAAGATTGAGCAACAAGGCATTATGGGTAAAGTGAATGAAATTAGTCAAAAGGAAGCGGATGCTGCTGATTTTGTATTAATTGCTTCGGAGCAAAAAATTGAGGGCATGGAACGTTTCAAGGAGAAAAAAATTATTCGTGTGGCTATTGGTACAGCATTAGCAAAACCAGAAGCTGTATTGAAAAAGTGTATCGCTACGATAGATAAATCGCAATCATAAAAAATAGCTAGTTATGATTTTTTTGAGCATAGTCGTTTGGACTATGACTTTATTATACTAGGAGGAGTTTCTATGGTTAAATTTTTTAAAGAACTTAAAGGGCATTTAATGACTGGAATTTCCTATATGCTGCCATTGATTATTGGTGCTTCTTTGGTGGTTGCTGTTCCAAAATTGATTGGTGTGGCATTTGGTATAGCAACATTAGATGTTTATAAGGATCAGGGAGGAATTTTCCATTTCCTATACTTGATTGAACAAGCGGGATGGACAGGGGTTGGTCTGCTTAATACGGTATTGGCTGGATTTGTTGCCTATTCGATTGGTGACAAACCGGCGATTGGAGCAGGTTTTATTGCTGGTGCAATTGCGAGCCATACAAATGCAGGTTTTATTGGTGCGATTATTGGAGCAATGCTTGCTGGTTATTCTTGTCAATGGGTGAAGAAACATTTTCATTTACCTAGTGCTTTTTCATCAACTATGCCGTTGGTTATTATTCCGTTGATTGCAACAGGCCTTGTCGGCATTGTTATGGGAGCAATTTTGTCAGGACCTCTTTCGGCGATAAACCAAGCTTTGGTTGATTGGCTTAGTATGATGTGCCAAAGTGATACCAATATGGTGATTATGGCAGCTATCCTTGGCTGTATGATTGGTTTTGACTTGGGCGGACCTGTAAATAAATCTGCTTGGATGGCAGGTAATGCTTTATTGGCTTCAAATATCTGGCAACCTAATATCTATATCAATTGTGCTATTCTTATTCCCCCGTTAGGTTATGCTATAGCAACAGCAATTCGCGGTAGCCGTTTCTCGGAAAACCTTAGGGAATCTGGGAAGGGAAACTGGGTTATGGGCTTTATCGGGATAACGGAAGGGGCTATTCCATATACGATGGTGAACCCGGCGAAACTTATTCCTATCAATATGGTGAGCTGTGCAGTGGGAGCTGCGCTTACCGCTTTTCTCGGAGCTAAGGCGATTATGCCTCCGGTGGGTGGCCTATATGGTTTTGTTTCTATTGGAAATGGGTGGGCATATATTATCGGGACGGTAGTAGGCGCTTTTCTTTTGGCCGTATTGGCAACCTGCTTTGTTGATTTTACTACAGAAAAGGAAGAAGAATTTTCGGAAGATGATGATGAAATCAAGTTAGAGATTGGCTAGCAGGAAAAAAGGGAGAAGTTGAAATGAAAAAAATACATGTCGTTGCCCATTCGCATTGGGATAGAGAATGGTATTTTACTACATCGCGTTCTAAGATATATTTAATGAAAGATATGCAGGATGTTTTGACTACATTGGAAGAACAGCCAGAGTTTAAGTATTATCTTCTGGATGCACAGGCTTCTTTAATTGATGATTATCTTAAATGGCGCCCGCAGGATGAAACGCGTATCAGAGTACTTGTGCAATCGGGGCGGTTGTTGATTGGCCCTTGGTATACGCAAACTGATCAATTGTTGATATCAGCGGAATCTATTACACGTAATTTATATTATGGTATATATCGCTGTCGTGATTTTGGTCAGGCGATGATGGTCGGATATGTACCAGATTCTTTTGGGCAGTCAGCACAGATGCCTCAAATTTATCAGGAGTTTGGTATCGAAGATACTCTTTTTTGGCGTGGAGTATCAAAGGAAATGAGTGAAAAAACAGAATTTATCTGGGAGGGGAGTGATGGCGCTAGAGTTAATGCATATCAGATCCCTTTCGGTTATTATATTGGTGGCAATATTCCAGAAAATGATGTAGAACTTAAAGCTTTTTTGTCAAGGGAGTTAAAGCGAATCAGTGAACGGGCGTCAACCGATGTTTTATATTTCCCAAATGGGTTTGATCAGGCGCCTATTCGAAGAAATCTACCAAATCTTATTGAGCGAGCTAATGCTTTGGATGAAGATAATCACTATTGTATCAGTAGTCCACAGGCTTATATTGCTGAGGTTAAGCAACATAAGCCAGAAAGAGATATTCTTCGAGGTGAATTGATATGCGGAAAAGAAATGCGTATCCATAAAAGTATTTTTTCTTCTCGTTCCGATTTGAAAATATGGAATACAAAGATACAAAATTATGTGACCAATATATTGGAGCCGTTACTTACGTTAAGTTATTCTTTAGGCAACGATTATCCGCATGAAGTGGTAAAAGATATTTGGAAATTGCTATTTGAAAATGCAGCGCATGATAGTATTGGTTCTTGTGTAAGTGATACGACAAATGAAGATGTTTATTTTCGTTATAAACAGGCAAGAGATTTATCTTTAAATTTGGTGGAAATCCATAGCCGTTATATTGCTACAGGAATAAAAATGAATCAAGAGGAAATGACGATTACCTTAATTAATACATTGCCAATTTCACGTAGCGGTGTGCTTTCTGCTGAGCTTTATCTTCCCGATGAGCAATTTGTTCTCTTGGATAGTCAGGGGAGAGTTTTGCCATATGTGATTGAAGAGCAGACGGAGGTTACGGAATATATTTTAGCGCAGACAATACAACTTGATCCTAGTCGGAAAATTTATATGCCTATGAAGATTTTTAAAGCAAAGATTCTTCTGGAAGTCAACGATGCACCTGCTCTTGGCTATGAGCAACTTTTAGTTTGCCGAGGGCAAGCTGGACAAAGTTTGCTGCGTACGGATGGGGTACCGAAAATAGCCAATGAGCGTTATGAGATATCCATAGCCTCGAATGGCAGTCTGGATATTTTGGAACGGTGCTCAGGTCGTATTTATAGACAACAAGCAGTGCTAGAAGAAAGCGGTGACGATGGAGATTCGTTCAATTATTCTCCGCCAAGGGCGAATATGGAAATTCATTCATTGGATGTGCAAGCAGAAATTCATTGTATACGCAGTAGTTTGCATGAAAAAGCAGTAATTTCATATGAAATGAAAATTCCTTATGATTTACAGGAACGGAGTGAAGGCATTACGCGTGTAAGTATGCCTGTTAAGCTGGAAGTTACACTCATGAAAGGTTCTATGACCATCGGGTTTGGTATTAAAGTAGACAATCAGGCTTTATCGCATCGTTTGCGTATAGTTTTTGATACTGGTATAGCTTCTAAATTTTCTATTGCTGATCAGCAATTTGGTTTGATTCGACGCCCAGTGCTCAGGGAAAAGGAGCTGGTTTCTTGGGAAAACGATACTGCAGCATGGCAGGAAAAACCGATTTCAATTGAGCCTATGCAGACTTTTGTTGCTTTAGCTGATGAGGTGCATGGTGCTGCGATCATTCCGCACGGAGTACGTGAATATGAAATTATTGGTGATGCTTTTTCGGCTATTGCATTGACTTTATTTCGTAGCTACGGCTATATGGGGAAAGAAAATCTCCTTTATCGGCCAGGTCGTGCATCGGGAGAAAAAATTATTGCAACTCCAGATGCACAGCTTATAGGGGCATTAGGCTTTTCTTTTGACTACTATCTTTTTTGTGAAAAGTTTGAACAGGCAAAGGTAGCGAATACGGCGAAAAAATGTTTAACGCCACTTCAATATTATGAATATGCAGAATTTCTTAATGGACGCTTAATTTTTTCTCTGGCAGAAAGTGTGAAAAATAAAGAAAAACGCTATAGTTTATTTGAACTTTTTGATGATACGTTAACGGTAAGTGCAATAAAAAAAGCAGAAAAAGAGGACGGTATTATTTTACGACTGTATCATGCCAATGGAGAGCATTTGTTGGATGAGTCTATTTTGCTAAATCCGCATTGGAAAAAGGCTGAGTATCGATATTTAGATGAATCAATACATCCTGATGGGAAGTTAGTAAGATGTGATGAAAAATTTATCGTGAAGAATGTAGCGCCATGTAAAGTAAAAACAATTTATTTCCAATAAAGAAAACTGGGATACAGAAGCCTGTATTCCAGTTTTTGCTGTACCTTCAGCAAGCTTCATACATAAATTATAAATAGTAAAGGGAAAACTCCTGCTGAATTTTGTATGAATTTGGCAGGAGTTTTGAGCTTTTATGAGAATATGAAACTTTAATATCAAAGAATTCAATAGAGGAGAAAGAGTTAAGCGATATGGTGGATAGGTACATCCTAATAAATAAAATTTTTGAGAGATGGGTGATTAGATTGAAAAATGTTATTGCACTTCCAGTAGAATTTGAACGCGAACAAATAAAACTAACGATTTTCCCAACGATTATACAAGATGAAAATAATTTGATTTTGGTTGATTGTGGATTTCCTGGCTTTGTAGGACAAATTAAAGAAGCGATGAAACAAGTTGGCGTATCAATTCAAGATTTAACTAAAATCATCATTACGCATCATGACCATGATCATATAGGTGCTTTAAAAGAAATTGTAAGTCTTTATCCAGAGGTTGAAGTGCTTTGCTCAGAAAAGCAAGTACCTTACATAACTGGTCAAAAGAAATCTTTGCGTCTTGCGCAGGCAGAAGAAAATCATAAAGTACTAAATGAGAGTGAAAGAGTAGCAAACCAAAAATTTATGGATATGATTTTAGCTGTACAGCATGTGACGAAAGTGACGACGGTAAAAGATGGGGAACTTCTGCCAATCTGCGGTGGCGTTCAAATCATTGATACAAGTGGGCATATGCCGGGGCATATTTCTGTATACATACCAAGTGAGAAGACTTTGATTGCAGGGGATGCGCTTGGGATACAAAATGGCGATCTATGCATTGCGAATCCGCAATTTGTATTGGATATGAAAATGGCGGTCAGGTCAATAGAAAAAATTTCACATTTAGATGTTGAAAAAGTGATCTGCTATCATGGTGGGGAGTATGACAAGGACGTTAAAGCCAAGTTCAAGCAAATTATAAATGCTCCATATTAAAGTTAGAAGGAGCATTCTAACAAAATGGTATTATGTTACAGGAAGGATACTTCTTACTTGTAATAAGGCAATGGACTTGATGCAAGGAAAATTTTTTTGTTTCTAATTTATGAATAATAAACGCGTGTGATATTTGTAAAATTTTTTCATATACAAGGAGTGTTTCTATGTCTAATGTAAAAATAGGGATAGTTGGATTAGGAAGTCTATGTCAGAAAGTATATCTACCGTATCTTTCACAAGAAAAAAATTGGTCTTTTATTGGTGCTTATTCTCCTAATGAAAATAAAAGAAAAAAGATTTGCAATTGGTATAGAATTAATGAATTTTCAAATTTGCCTAATTTACTTGAAAATAGTGATGCTATTTTTGTTAATAGTTCAACAACTTCTCATTTTGAAATCGTATCTGAAGCGCTAAAAAAAGGCAAAGACGTATATGTTGATAAACCTCTTGCTTCATCTTTGGATGAAGCTGAACAATTAGTTGAACTAAGTATAAAAAATAAACGAAAATTAATGGTTGGATTTAATCGTAGGTTTGCACCTATGTATATACGTGCTAAAGAGAATATACATACTGCATCTTTAATTCGAATTGAAAAATATAGAAATAATTCTATTAGACATGAAAATTTTCAAACTACATTATTGGATGATTATATTCATTTAGTTGATACTGCTAGATGGCTATCGGAACCTAATGATTCTCTTAGTGGTTCGGTTAAAGTTACGGATAGTAAAGAATTAATTTTTGCTGAACACAGTTATAAATCAAAAAATAATATTGGTATATTCCTTGATATGCACAGAAAGGCCGGAACAAATTTGGAACGCCTAGAATTAATAACTGAAGATTCTATTGTAAGAGTTAAAAATATGAACAGTATTGAATTTGAAAAAAATGCAAAAATAGAACAGGAAGTATCTCCTCCCTGGGAAACAATAATAAAAACTAAAGGATTTGAAGATGCAATACTTCATTTTATCGAATCAATCCTAGGTAATACAAATCCTTTAATAGATGGTACCGAAGGACTAAAAACGCAACAACTTATTACAAAGATTATGAATACAGGAATAGAAATTCCTCAGTAATCTCTAGTTTCATTGGAGATATTTCGTACAAAAAGGCTCAACGATCAACTGATACCTGTTAGATGATCGTTGAGCCTTTAAAATATTAAAAATACAGGAGTATTATGGACAGATATAATTGGCTTTAGATTGAGAAAAAGAGCGGTGGAATGGTGTGTGCTAATTTTTTAGTTAGTTATCGGAGAAGTTTTTAGAGAAGATGGATGAATTGATAGTATCGTAAAAGGTCTATAAAATAAGAAAAAATTATTGATAATTCGAAGGTACCTTATTATAATAAAAAAATAATGTACCTTCATAAATGCAATGATTAAAGGAGAAATAAACAATGAAAAATCATGACATTACTTTGATAGAACAATTTATTACAGTGAGCCGTATGATAGTGCATAGACACCATCATATGAAAGGAAATCATCAACATAGTCCGTATCGTGGACAAGGAAGAATTCTATCTTTACTTAAGATGGAACCGCAAATGAGTCAAAAAAAACTTTCCTTTTTATTAGGGACACGCCCTCAATCAATAGGAGAATTGTTAGCTAAACTTGAGCAGAATGGCTATATAACAAGGAAACAATCTGATAAAGACCGTCGTTCAATGGATATTGAATTAACAGAAAAAGGAATGGAAGCCGCTATATCCGATGAAAATCTTCAAGAATGCGAGCATAAGACAAAGGAGGTCTTTAGTTGTCTCAATGAAGAGGAACAAAAAAATTTATCAAATTATTTAGCACGAGTTATTACATCAATACAAGAAGAAATGATGGATGATCAAGGGGAGTTTTCAGATCATCATATGCATCACCATGATGATCATCATCACAAACACCACGATCGCCATGATCACCACCACGATCATCACGAGCATCACGATCGCCATATGAAATGTTGTGGACATCGACCAGAAAAATTTTAAATAAAACATTATCACTAAAATGGGAACAAAGAAAAGCATATGCTAAAGAAGAATACCGCAAATAAGTCTTTATCGCGACTTTTGTTTGCGGTATTTTCTTTAGACCATAGTTTATTGTTTTTTACTTAGGAGATACACCTAGAACAAGATGTGGTAAAATATGCTTAGAGAAATAACAATGTTAGAATAGCATAATGTTGTATTTATAAGTAGGTGAAACGATGCAATGTAAAAAGATTTTCTTGAGTCTAGTAATGGTATGCATGATAATTGCAACGGGAATAGCTCCTGCGTGGGCGGCTGATGTGAAGGAAGTTATCGTTCTTTCAGTGAATGATTTTCATGGTAATCTACTAGAAAATAGCCATGCACCAGGATTGGCAAAACTCGCAGGTTTATTGAGAGATGAGCAGAAGCAGGCGCAGGGGAAAACGATTTTACTGAGTGCTGGGGATATGTTTCAAGGAGAAATGGAATCGAATATCACTTTAGGAGCGCCGGTTATTGCTGGCATGAATGCCTTGGAGTTTACGGCGATGTGTCTTGGCAATCATGAATTTGATTGGGGGCTAGAAACAATGCAAAGTCGCTTAAAAGAGGCGTGTTTTCCATTTTTGGCGGCAAATATCGTGGATGCAAAAGGGGCGTATTTGCCTAAGGTTAAACCGTATACGATTGTGAAACGCAATGGGATTAAGGTAGGGATCATTGGGTTGACTACACCACAAACGAAGGTTGCAGTCAATCCAAAATACGTTGAAGGTTTAACTTTTCTGGATGGTGTACAGACGGTAAACAAGCTCGTGCCTGAACTCAAAGCAAAAGGGGCAGAGGTTATTGTAGTTTTGGCGCATATGGGCTCAGAGGCAGCTGCGGATGGGGTAGAAAAAGGGGAGATCATTGAACTTGCAAAACAAGTGACGGGCGTTGACTTAATCGTGAGTGGTCATACCCATCGCATTGTGAATACAAAAGTGAATGGGATTCCTATTGTGCAAGCTGGAAAATATGGCAATGCATATGGAAAAGTAAAAATAGAGTATGATGAAAAAGCAAAGAAAGTAGTCGCTGTTACGCCAGAGATCGTCAAGATTGAGAAAGAAAAAGTTGCAGCGGATATGGAGTTTGCTGAGTACGTAAGGTATATTGATACGAAGGTAAGCTATTTGAAAAATGAAAAAGTGGGTGAAACTGCAGTACTGTTATGGCATAATCGCTATGGGGAATCCTTGCTAGGGCAATGGGTTACAGATGTTATAAGGCAAACAGAAAAGGCAGATATCGCTGTGATGAATGGTGGTGGCTTACGCAATGATATAGCGAAAGGGGTTGTAACAAAAGGTAACTTGTATGCAACAGTTCCCTTTGATAATACATTGGTAAAAACACAACTTACAGGGCGGGAGATTAAGGAGTTACTAGAATATGGCCTGGGAAATAACGGTCATGGACTCTTACAATTTTCGGGTATTACCGTCACTTTTGATGATAATCAGACAGAAGGTAATAAGATAACACAAATTCTGTTACCAGATGGTAGTCCGATTGATTTTGATGCAGAATATACGGTAGCAACCATTGATTTTATCGCCGCAGGTGGGGATGGTATCGATGCTTTTAAAAATAAAAAAATCATTGAGGAGGGGAAATTACTGCGCGATGCTTTACAAGAAAGCTTTGTGATAGATAAACCGCTTAATATAACTTTGGATAAGAGATTGATCATTTTACAAGCAAATCTTTTGGCTGGATAGCATAAAAAGAGTAGTTCAACAGTCGTTGAAAAATGTGATTTACGAATTAATAAAAAAACATATATAAAGCGATGACTTCATAGTATAATAAAATTAGCAATGACGCTTTCTGGATGAATCTCTGGAAAAGCGTCATTTTTAGTTTTTAAATTAAATCTTGTTAGATAAGATATGGAGGGTGTTTGAAATGAAGGAACTATATTCGATTGGAGATACAGCTAGAATTATGGGGATTTCTGTACAGGCACTGCGGAACTATTCTAATTTGAAGCTGCTTGAGCCACAGTATATTGATCAGGAAACGGGATACCGGTATTATTCTTTTAAACAATTTCATTATATTGATCGTATTAAGTACTTGCGAAAATTAGGGCTTTCCTTGACGGAAATCGCGGAAATTTTAAAGAATGGTAAGACTGATAAAATTCTCTCTTATTTAGAAATTCAAAAGCAAAGAATAACCCGTGAGTTAGAAACGCTTCAAGATACCTATGATGATCTTCGTTGGTATATTGATTATTTTAAATATCTAGATCGTCATCATTTTGAAAATATACCGTATGTATCATTTTTTGATACAAGGTATCTCATGTGTGTCGATTATTTAGATGACGATACAGTAGAAAGTGTAGAAACGAGATTAGCGGAATTAAAAAACAAGGAAAATTTAAAGCATCGACGGCAATATGGCTATATTGCTAGTTTTAAAGATTTAATCAAGAAGAATTTTGTTCCTAGTAAATATTTTATATATCTAAAAGAAAAACCAACATATAATGCAAAGTGGTTTATGGAGTTACCTGCCGGAGAATATATGTGTTTTCGTGGAAAAATACGCACCGAAGATTGGAATCCTTATCTGGTTACGGAGTATTTTAAAAATCATAAAGAACCAGCGTATATTGTTGCCAATGAATATGAAGATAATCTTGTGGAATACCATGCCTGCCCGTATGAAGTGCAAATTTTAATTCATAAAGAAGTATGAGTTTTAAATATCATATTGACTCTATAGTAAATACAGAGTATATACTGACCTCATCCAAAGACGGATGATTACATTTCGTTTATTTGTTGTTTGAAAATAAATGAATGCTGTAACGTTTATCTTTGGCTATTTTTTATGGGGGTGTTTTTATGGAAAAAGAAATCGAATTTACTGAAGCAACACAGCTTTTATATGAGGGCGATATGGTAAAGGGAAGCTCATTAAAACCAGAATCTTTCCCTGTTTTTTTAACGACAGCATTTACCATGGGAGATTTGGAAGATGTACAAAATACGTATGATGAAAAAGGCTATACCTATATACGTACTCGCAATCCCAATCGTGGCGCACTAGGCGAGGTAATTTCTTTTTTAGAAAAAGGCAGCCATACTTTAATTTTTTCTTCTGGTATGGGCGCGATTACCACCACTTATTTTTCCTTGTTAAAACCAGGGGATCATTTTCTGGCGAATTCCAATATTTATGGCGAGACTTTTGATTCGATCAATTTACTGTTAAAAGGGTTTGGGGTCGAGGTAGATTATGTAGATTTTGGTGATTTGCAAGCAGTTGAAGCTGCGATTCGTCCAGAAACGAAAATGCTTTATACTGAGGTTGTCAGTAACCCAACAGATCATTTGGCAGATGTCAGTGCTTTGGCAAAAATTGCACACACGGCAGGTGCATTGCTGATGATCGATAATACATTTACTACACCAATTGCAGTGAAACCCTTGGTACTTGGTGCAGATATTGTAATTAATAGTTTAACAAAATTCATCAATGGACATAGCGATGCTTTGGCTGGTTCTATTACGGTAAAAGATGAAGACGTGTTCAATAGAATCCATACAATCCGCATGCTTACAGGAACTTCTGGTTGTCCCTTCAGTGCTTGGCTTGTCTATCGTGGAATTCACACCATGGATTTGCGGGTGCGGAAACAAATGAAAAATGCAGCTTTACTCGCTGCAATGTTGGAATCTCATGGAGCTGTCCTGCAAGTGAATCATCCTTCATTGGATAGTCATCCACAAGCAGAGCTGGCGAAAAAATTATTCAAGGATAAAGAAAGTATGACAGGAATGCTTAGTTTTGAGATGCCTGATGATCGAAAAAAGATCAATGCATTTATGAATCGTCTGCATTTAGCACATTATGCTCCAACCTTGGGGGGCATACGAACAACCCTTTCCCATCCATTACATTCTTCTCATCACCATGTACCAAAAGAAGAACTGAAAAAAATGGGGATTTCGTATGGCTTGATGAGAGTATCGGTTGGGATAGAGGATGCTGATGATTTGATTGCTGACTTTAAGCAAGCTTTGTCAGTATTTGAATAAAAAAATTGCGTATAGAGAGGAGTTGTGGCATGGAAAAAGTAGCGAGTATCATTGAAAACATTGTGAAAGAAGAAGTCCTTCGGTATCAAGAAAGTTTTCGTGAGCCTATTATTGGCTATGCTGCCGCCGATGATCCTTTATATGATCAGCTTAGTGATATTATACAAAATAAGCAGCTTCACCCCAAGGAACTTTTGCCAGCCGCAAAGACTGTAGTGGTATATTTTATTCCACATTCTCTAGCTGTGGTTAAAAAAATACAAGAACAAAATTGCATTGTCAAAGAGTGGTCAGACAATTATACGCTAGGGAATCAAGTGCTTAGCAAAATTGGGGAACGCTTGCAAAGGGAGCTTCAAAAACAGGAAATCCAAGTTGTAACAGAGCCACCGACGAACAATTATGATCCCATTGAATTAACAGCGAAGTGGGCCCATAAAGCATCGGCTGTGATTGCTGGAATTGGAACCTTTGGCTTAAATCATTTGGTGATTACAAAAAGTGGAACTGCTGGACGACTCGGAAGTGTTGTGATAGATAGGAAGCTATTGCCAACACCAAGACCAGATACCGAGTATTGCCTTTATTATAAAACGGGAAAATGCAAGGTGTGTGTGGAGAAGTGTCCTAGCGGGGCTTTGTCAAAAGATGAGTTTGACAGATTCCGTTGTAATGCCTATTTGGATGGGAAAAATATTCATGAGTTAGAACAAGGTTGTGGAATGTGCAGTTCTGGCCCTTGTGCGAGTCGAGGATTTTAGTGAAATGGGAGGAAGTGAAGGAGCAGATGAGCCTTTATACAGATACAGCGCATGAAAAGGCATTGGAACAAACTTTGTTTTGGCAGGCAACGAAGCCTGTGAGCAAAGAGGACTTTTTTGTGTATGCACAGTATTATTTTTCATTAAAAGATTATCAAGAAGCGGTTATTTGGTATAAAAAAGCTGCTGCACTCTACTATATACCAGCGATCTATGAATTGGCGTATTGTATGAGGCATGAACTGGGGTGTTCTTCTAATGCGGAGGAAGAAGCAATTTTATTTGGCCGCGTACTGGAGGCAAATAAAACTAGCGATTTTTCAGCGTATCATATGGGAATGTGTTTTACCTATGGTTATGGAACAGCCGTAGATGAAGGAAAGGGTTTCCAGTATTTTCGTCAGGCAGAGCATGAAGTATATGAGGCGATGTATGAACTGGGTTTACATTACAAAAAAGGAAAAGGAAATATTCGTCAGGATTCAGCGAAAGCTACAATATTTTTTCGCAAGGCCTACGATGGTGGGGTTGAAGATGCTATTTTTGAACTTTATGAGATCTATGATGGTGAGTTTAAAGATTTTCCTTATCTTCGAGAATTAAGACAAGCCTATGCATTTAAGCTTGGACGACTGCTACGAGTAGCAGAACTAAAGCCTTGCCGAGAGTATCTACAGCGGGTTGCCAAGTTTTATCGGGCTGGATTTTCTGGAGATACAGAGGAGAGCGTGCAAAAATTTCTGCGATTTGCAAAGGAATATGAGAAAAAAGCAGAGCAATTTTCTAATGGGTAGAAAGTATCGTTTTGTATTGAAAAATATATTGACTTTATGATTGGAATAGAGTTTATAATGAAGCAAATAAATATAAGTTTTCCGATAAAAACAAGGGCGTTTTTACTAAAAAAAGTAGAACACCCTTGTTTTTATTTTTAAGTAAAAATGGGAGAATTTATTTTTAGGAGAGGAGTTGTTTTATAAAATCATTTATTGGTTAAGTCAAATTGAAATTTAAAAATAGGAATAAAAAATAGAAGTTAGAAAGCGAGTGTTTATATTATGAAAAAACTAATAGTGTTTCTTTCTTTATTATCTATGATGGCTTTAGTGATTGCTGGGTGTGGCAATAGTGATGCAGGCAAAACTGCTGGTGAAACAAAAAAACAAAAACTTACGATTGTTACTTATGCAAACTGGAATCCTTTTGAATATCTCGATAAGGGAGAAGTTGTTGGTTTTGATATTGATCTTGCCAAGGAAATCGCCAAAGAAGCTGGTTATGAATATGAAATCAAAAACGTTGGCTGGGATGCAATGTTTGCTGAAATAAAAGGTAAAACAGCCGATGTCGGAATCTCTGGGATTACGATTACGAACGAACGTAAACAAACCTATGATTTTTCTCATCCATATTTTATTTCAAGACAATCCATTGTGGTGAAACAAGATAGTACTGTAAAAAATGGTGAAGATTTGAAAGAAAAAATTGTTGCTGTACAAAGTGGTTCAACTGGTCAAGAAGCTGTTGAAAAACTTATGGGAAAAAATAATGAAAAGATTAAAAAGGAAAAAAGCGGACTTACTTATATGGATATGATTCATGGCGATGCCGATGCGGTCGTTGGTGATGATACCAGTAATAAAGCTTTTCTAACAAATAATCCAAATGAAAAAGTAAAAATTATACAAGATGAAAAGAACTTTGCTCCAGAATATTTTGGGCTAATATATCCTAAAGATAGTGCCCTAAAAGCTGAATTTGATAAAGCTTTGCACAAATTATATGAAAATGGCAAGTATGCTGAACTTTATAAAAAATGGTTCAAAGTTGATCCTAATATGGAAGAAATCAAAGCACAAGAAAAATAAACGAATATATGTAAAAAATAAAATTTTCAGGAAGCTATGCGGGTATAGGCTTCCTAGGTAAGGGAGAGATTTCGATGGTGGATTTTAGATTCGATATTATAGCCGAATACTCGCATTTCTTTTTGATGGGAACGTTATTGACGATAGGATTGTCTTTGGCAGGCGTACTTTTGGGCACAGTGCTTGGTTTATTTATCGCCCTAGGCAAACTTGTGAAAAACAAGTGGATTTCCTTTATCTTTACTTGCTATATTGGCTTTTTTCGTGGGACGCCACTCTTAGTGCAGATCTTGATCATTTATTTTGGTGTAGTTCCTTCACTTATGGGACATTCAAATGGCGTAGTGGCAGGGATTATTGCTTTATCGCTCAATGCTTCCGCTTATATTGCTGAGACGATTCGAGCTGGCATACAGTCGATTCATAAGGGGCAAACAGAGGCTTCGCGTTCATTGGGAATGACGCATGTGCAATCTATGCGCTATATTATTTTACCGCAGGCGATTCGGCGTATATTACCACCGCTCGGTAATGAATTTATCAGTTTGATCAAAGATTCTTCGCTCGTTTCTACGATTGCTACCCCAGAGTTGATGTATTGGGCACAGGCGATGAATGCACAGTATTATCGGGTATGGGAATCTTATGTTACAACAGCGATCATTTATTTATTGCTTACAGTTTCGGCAAGTTATCTCTTAAGTCGTTTCGAAAGGAAGATGGATATAAAATGATTAAAGTAGAGCATTTGAAAAAAGCTTTTGGTGATACTGAAATATTGAAGGATGTTAATTTAGTCATAAAGCCACAGGAAGTAGTGGTGGTCATTGGTCCTTCTGGGGCAGGAAAATCTACTTTTTTAAGATGCATCAATCGGTTGGAAGATATATCGAGTGGTCATATTTATATTCAAGATGTTGATATTACCGGTGCGACAACGGATATTAATAAGATTCGCGAAAAAGTGGGAATGGTATTTCAGGATTTTAATCTTTTTCCGCATATGACGGTGTTAGAAAATATTATGTTATCGCCGCTAAAAGTAAAAAAGCTGCCGAAAGATATTGTCTATAAAAAAGCAATGGAACTTTTAAAAAAGGTTGGACTAGAAAGCAAAGTCGATGTATATCCAGATTCGCTATCTGGTGGACAAAAACAACGTATTGCGATTGCACGGGCGTTGGCAATGGAACCAGAAATCATGCTCTTTGATGAACCGACCTCTGCGCTCGATCCAGAAATGGTAGGCGAGGTGCTAGATGTAATGAAGCAATTGGCGAAAGATGGCATGACGATGGCGGTTGTAACGCATGAAATGGGCTTTGCGCGTGAGGTTGGCGATCGGCTTATCTTTATGGATGGCGGCTATATTGTGGAAGAAAATAAGCCAAGAGAATTATTTGACAATCCTTGTCAACCGAGAACAAAAGCCTTCCTTGGTAAAGTATTGTCGATGGGACAAACTTTAGCGGTTGTTTAAAACAGTAAAAATAAAAGGATGAATAGAAAAAATAAAAGAGCATATATATGGACGGTGCTCTTTCAATGAAAAAGGAGGCAGGAAAATGTTTAAAGAAACTGATAAGAAATTTGCTTATGAAACAGAACTTTTGCGCCAAGGGGCTTATATAAGAGAAAAAGCAACCAATCCAGAAACAGCACCGATTTATTTAACGACCGCATTTAATGTAGAAGATTTAGATGATTTACAAGCACGCTATGATGACAGAGGTTTTTGCTATAATCGTAACCGCAACCCCAATCGCAGTGCTTTGGTTGAATTAATGACGTATTTAGAAGGTGGAGAAGCTTCGATTATTTGTAGTTCTGGTATGGCAGCGATTTCTACAGCGGTCATGTCCATCGTAAAAGCGGGCGATCATATTTTGTCGGATCAGACTTTATATGGTGAAACGATTGATATTTTTAGTAAGGTTTTGACAAACTACAATGTTGCTGTTACCTATGTTGATTTTACAGATTTAGAGGCGGTAAAAGCAGCGATATGTCCTAATACGAAGGTGCTTTATACTGAAACCATTTCAAATCCCATGATTTCAGTGGTAGATATCGCTACAGTTGCTAAAATCGCGCATGAAAGTAGTGCTCTGCTCCTTGTCGACAATACCTTTATGACCTCCGTAGGCTTTAAGCCCTTGGAACATGGTGCAGATTTGGTGGTCAATAGCCTAACGAAATTTGCCA
>Ga0316613_10001094_pt1 | contig 18984 bp, 16 predicted proteins | sample OWC_soil_day10_C_2_FD_207647 | JGI IMG/M metagenome (GOLD analysis project Ga0316613, IMG submission 207647) | Wetland soil microbial communities from Old Woman Creek delta, Ohio, United States - OWC_soil_day10_CT_b | ecosystem: Environmental > Terrestrial > Soil > Wetlands | place: USA: Ohio...
TATCCATCAATCCGGTAAAGCCGAATCCGTTCATCATCACGCCGATGGAACCGACGATGCTTGCCTTGTCCACATAAATCTTGTCAGCGGCAGCAGCAATGTAGTAGCAACCGGAAGCGCACATTTCCTCGACAACGACATATACCGGCTTGTCCGGATACGCCTGCCTGAGCCGCACAATCTCGTCATTGATCATGCCGGCCTGCACCGGGCTCCCACCAGGGCTATTGGCTCTCAAAATAATGCCAGCAGCCTCCTTGTCGGAAAAAGCCTTGTTCAGCGCGGAAATAACCGGTTCGGCAGCACTCTTGGCATTCGGCTCGATGGTACCGTCAATTTCTATCAGCGCGGTATGCCTGCCGGATATCTCGGAACCATCGCCCACCCCTAGAATCTGCGCCAGAAAAATGATGGCGATCACAAGGGTGACGATCTTGAAAAAGATACTCCACCTGCGGCGCGTACGCTGTTCCTTCAGCGTCGCGAACAGCAGCTTTTCCAGCGTTTCACGCTCCCATCCTTCCTTGCCGGGATTCTTGTTCACATTCCCCGGCGCAGCATTCGTCGATGGGTCTCGTTTTTCTGTGGAATCATCCATGTTTTTGTAATCCGTTGAATCCCGTTATGCAGCCGACATGGCTGGCACGTAGTTTACAAGAGTCTCTCAGGATGGGCGATTGTGCTTCAACATTAAAACCACAGTCGGCCACTAGGCGTTATCAATCAGCCAGGCATGCAGCTCCGGAGCGGATGAAGCGGAAAAAATGGGGTTGTGCAGGCGGAGTTCATGCTCGGGATGCGCTCCGTACCGGACGGCAATGCCCTGTGCTCCCGCGTTGGCGGCCATTTGCAGGTCGTGCGTCGTATCGCCGATCATCACGGTACGCGCCATCTCCTGGCCAAGCTCCTCAGTTAACTCGTTCAGCATGGCCGGGTGGGGCTTGGAAAAGGTCTCATCTGCGCACCTGCTTGCATGGAAGCACGGCATCATCCCGGTTTCCTCGAGTGCGCGATTCAATCCGGCGCGGCTTTTCCCCGTTGCAACGGCAAGCAGATATCCGCGCTTCGTCAGGTCGTCGATCATGTCGCGCACGCCATCGAACAGGGTCAGCTCGCAACTCTTGATCAGATAATGGTGACGATAGCGCTCCACCATCTGCGGATACCGGTGCGGATCAAGTCCCGGTACGACTGCTTCCATTGCTTCCCGAAGTCCCAGGCCAATCACATAGGATGCCGCTTTCACATCCGGTACAGGCAATCCCAGATCCGTAGCGGCGGCCTGAATGCTCTTGACGATGGCGCCGGTGCTGTCCATCAGAGTACCGTCCCAGTCAAACACGATCAAATCGAAATTCTTTTTTCCCATCTGTCCGACGCTTTTCAGCGCCTCTCCTCTTTCCCCACAAACAATGCAATATCATGAATATGATTACTGCTTTCGGTCAGCGCCCTCGTCCGAGTCTTCCGCGGAACCGGCGCCAAGATTTTCCAGAAAAAGCGAACATTCCCGAGGCAGCGAAGCCTCGATTGTCTGCGGCTTGCCGCTTTCCGGATGAATGAATGTGATCCTGTACGCATGCAGAAACATGCGCTTCAGGGAACCCCTTATGGCGTTCGACTTCTGCAATTGGCGATTCAGCGCAAAATCACCATATTTATCGTCGCCAGCGATGGCATATCCCAGTGATGAAAGATGGACCCTTATCTGGTGCGTGCGACCGGTTTTCAATTCTGCTTCCAGCAGTGTGAAACCATCATATTTTCGCATGACATTGAAGATGGTGTGCGAAGCCATCCCATCCGATTGGACACGGACACGACGCTCCCCCTCTCCGGTCAGGTATTTATGAAGCGCGAGCTTCACATGCTGACGCTGGTTTTTCCAGTCGCCGTGCACCAGGACCTTGTAGCGCTTGTCGACCGTTCCGTTACGGATCTGTTCGTGCAAATTCGTCAGGGCGGAACGCTTCTTCGCCAGCAGCAATATGCCGGATGTTTCCCGATCGAGTCGGTGCACCAACTCGAGGAATTTCGCATCCGGACGCGCCGCGCGCAATTGCTCGATGACACCATAGGCCACGCCGGACCCGCCGTGCACGGCGATCCCTGCCGGTTTATCGATGATCAGCAGATTGGCATCCTCGAACAAAATCGTGAATGTCGCACCGGGAACGAAATTATCCTTTTTCTCAGCAACCTGCAAAGGCGGAATCCGCACGACATCGCCGGAAGTCAGTCTGTACGTCTGATCGATCCTTCCCTTGTTGACACGGACTTCGCCGGAGCGCAGGACGCGGTAGATGTGGCTTTTTGGCACACCCTTGCATATCTTGAAAAGAAAATTGTCGATACGCTGTCCCTCTTCACTCTCGGAAATGGTGATGAAATCGACCGTTTTCCGCATGGGAGACTTTTCGGAATGATGTTGCTTTGTCACATCCTTACCAGAAACTCTATTGGCTGGCTTCATTTGACTATATAATCTCATTTACTTGCGGGGAGTGGAATGCACTTCCGGCAAGTCGGAATTGTGTAAGAAATAAACGAACATTCTACACAGTGGGCCTTTTCATCGGCCTCGCCACATGCAAATTTGATGAAAAAAGATGTGTACGCGCCATCCATGCGCCAGTCAGGGTTGCTCCATTGATGCAATCGGACGGCACATAGGAATGTTGAATAAGCGTTTGGATGATATAGGATAAGTCTGGCAAGCATGCAGAAAAGATGTGCTTGCCGGTTGATGTGTTTGATTGCTGGTCGCCGTTTTGGTTCTTTGTTCTTTTTGATTTATTATCGATTTTACCTGTTGCTTATGATTTCGTTTCTCTTGTTGGCCAGGTAATAGTACGACTACAAAACAGCCGCTCCACAATAGTTGATCAGACCCATCCGCGCCTGTCGCGGCTACAGTGCACATACGCTGCCAAGCCTCGCATAACGGCAATTTCTACCTTCCCAAACGCTCCATTGGCGTACATCCGATATGACAGGCCGCATCTCGCCTTTGCGATGCGGCATTGAAACGGCTTTCGGGCCGTGGAGTGTAATTATGAAGCGAATGTTGTTCAATGCGACGCAGCAGGAAGAACTGCGCGTCGCCATTGTCGATGGGCAAAAACTGATCGACATCGATATCGAAACCTCGGGACGCGAGCAGCACAAGTCCAACATCTACAAGGCCGTCATTACCCGGATCGAACCATCGCTTGAAGCTTGCTTCGTCAACTACGGCGAAGACAGGCACGGTTTTTTGCCGTTCAAGGAAGTCGTCCGATCCCTCTTCAAGGAAGGGGTTGATGTCCGTAGCGCATCGATCAAGAATGTGTTGCGGGAAGGCCAGGAAATCATGGTCCAGGTGGAGAAGGAAGAGCGCGGCAATAAGGGCGCAGCACTGACCACCTTCGTCTCTCTCGCAGGACGCTACCTGGTGCTGATGCCGAACAATCCTCGCGGAGGCGGGGTATCACGCCGGGTCGAAGGCGAAGAGCGGCAGGAACTGCGCGAAGCCATGGACAAGCTCGATCTTCCGCCAGGCATGTCTGTCATTGCTCGCACCGCGGGAATCGGCCGTAGCGTCGAGGAACTGCAGTGGGATCTGAATTATCTTCTGCAACTCTGGAGAGCGATCGAAAGCGCGGGCACATCCTCGCCGGGCGCCTTCCTCATCTATCATGAATCCTCTCTTGTCATTCGCGCCATCCGCGACTACTTCCAGCCCGACATCGGCGAAATACTGATCGATACGGACGAGATCTACGAGCAGGCCCAGCAATTCATGAGTCACGTGATGCCCGACATGGTGCATCGCGTCAAGCGCTACAGAGACGACGTTCCCCTCTTTTCGCGCTTCCAGATCGAGCATCAGATCGAAACGGCTTACTCGCGCAACGTTCCCCTGCCCTCCGGCGGTTCCATCGTCATCGACCATACTGAAGCGCTGGTATCGATCGACGTCAACTCCGCCCGTTCCACGCGCGGCACTGATATCGAAACGACTGCATTCAATACCAACTGCGAAGCAGCGGAAGAAGTGGCGCGTCAGATGCGCCTGCGTGACCTCGGCGGACTGATCGTGATCGATTTCATCGACATGGAGAGCACCAAGAACCAGCGTGAAATCGAAAACCGCCTCAAAGATGCCCTGCGCCACGACCGTGCGCGCGTCCAGATGGGCAAGATTTCGCGCTTCGGGCTGATGGAACTGTCGCGTCAGCGCCTGCGTCCTTCTCTGTCCGAGGGAAGTCATGTCACCTGCCCACGCTGTAACGGCACGGGACATATCCGCGACATCGATTCGTCGGCCCTGCAAGTATTACGGATCATCGAAGAAGAATCGATGAAGGAAAACTCGGCAGCCATCCATGTCCAGATCCCGGTCGAAGTGGCCGCCTTCCTGCTGAACGAGAAGCGCGGCGAGATCCTGAAGATCGAGAACCGCCATCGTGTCAGTATCATCGTCATTCCCAACAAGCACCTCGATACGCCGCATTACAAGCTGGAACGTATCAAGCACGACGACCCCCGGCTTGAAGAAAGCCAGGCCAGCTATACCTTGGCTGAACAGGCCAGTACGGATGCGGACTACACCAAGCGCCAGAAGGAAAGCGAGAAGCCACGCCAGGAAGCCGTTGTCAAAAGCGTGCCCGAAGGTGCACCAGCTCCTGTCGTCGAACGCAAACCGGCACCTGTTCCCGCACCAGCGCCTGCAGCAATCGGACAAGTGGACGAAGAAGGTTTCTTCAGCAAACTGTTCGGTCTTTTCCGCAAAAAATCCGCCAGTCAGGAACCCGAAGTCGCAGCGCCCGCCAAGGAAATACAGCAGCCGAAACCTGCCGAGCGTACCGGTCGCGGCCGGAATCGCACGCGTGGCGGCCGCAGCGGACGCGGCCGGGAAGAACAACATATCAAGCCGCTTGAACTTGATACCACTGAAACGGTAGCGACTGCGCCTGTGCGCCAGCCACGACAACAACAGGAAGGCAAACCGGAACGGCAGCGCGGCGAACGTCGCCCTGCCGGCGATAAAGCGGAAAAGATCGAAAAAATTGAGAAGACGGAAGATGCCCTGATGAAGGATGGCTCGTCCGCCGCCAAAGCGGCTGCTACCGTTGCGGCCGCCGCCGCTGCCTCAGCAGTCACCGCAGCAGCAACGACTGTATCCGAGGAAACGATGCAAACCGAAGCCAGCCCATCCGGCGAGCAGGAACCGCGTCGCCGTCGCCGTCGCGGCGGCCGCAATCGCAATCGCAACCGGGACAACACGGAACAGAACGCCGCTGCATCGGAATCCGCCGACGAAGCGGCACTATCGGAGGAAGCACCTGCAGCTCAGGAAGTTCACGAAACGGCTTCCCAGCAGGAACTGTCATTCGCTCCAGCCATCGAGGAAGTCTCTGCGAACGAACCGGCGGAATCGGCATCTGCTGAGCAGATTTCGCCCGTGTCGGCATTCTCGAAGAAAGAACCCGCTGCAGAGCAGGCAACCCCGGTTGAAACGTCCGCGCTTCAGCCGGAGCAGGCCCCTCAGCAGATGACGGAACCGGCACCGATCGTAGAGGCGGTTCCTGCTGCAAGTGAGCAGGCAATTGCCCAACCGGAAGAGCATGCGAAGATCGAAGTCGCCGAACCGGTAGTCGAGGCCGCACCTGAATCGGCAAGGCAAGTTGAAGAGGTAACGCAACAGCCTGTCTCCGGAGTTTCGGAGACGATTGCCTCTGAACAGGTAGTCATTTCAGAAGCAACCTTCCCGGCGCCGATCGCCGAAAAAACGGTTGAAACTGAAGTACCGGTTCAGACTCAGGCACCGGTTCCCGTAACCGAGCAGAAGGACTTGTCCGAAATCCTGGCTTCGGCTGGTTTGACGATGGCGTCGACCGATCCCGAAAAGTTGCGAGCATCCCAGGCAGCCATTGAGCCGGTCGAAACACCGGTACGTGCCCGACGTGAACGCAAGCGTCCTCCCGTTTTACCGGAAGAACCGCTGGTTCAGGTCGATACGCGCCGCGATTGAGCTGATTTACCCCAAAGAAAAAGGAGAGCCTGGCTCTCCTTTTTCTTTTACGTCACACGATGACATGGCGGCCAGGATAATCCAATGAACTGGATTACCTTCTTTGCGCTTGCTCATACATTTCTTCTGTTATATCTCTTATTCCGATTGTCGCCACGCATATATCTGACATGGGCGTAAAATGAGCCCGCGTATCGGAATTCGATAACTTTCTTTCCCATGATCATGCCAGACAAAGACAGCATTACCGGTCTTATCCTCGCAGGAGGCCGCGGGTCACGCATGGGTAGCGTCGACAAGGGCCTTCAGGAGTTTCATGGCACTCCAATGGTCATGCACGTACAACGCCGGCTTGCGCCACAGGTAGGCCGCCTGATCATCAATGCCAACCGAAACCTGGCACAATACGCCGAATTCGGCGTTCCGGTATATTCCGATGAAATCACCGGGTTTGCCGGCCCGCTGGCGGGGCTTCAGGCCGGACTGCGCCACTGCAAGACACCCTACCTGGTTACGGCTCCATGCGACACCCCTTTTCTCCCTGACAATCTGGTTTTACGCCTTGCGGAAGGTTTGGCTTCGCAGCATGCCGATCTTGCCATCGCGACCACCGGAGAAGGTGAAAGCTATCAGCCACATCCGGTCTTCTGTCTTCTGCACGCCTCGCTGCTAGGCCATCTGGAAACCTTTCTCCAGAGCGGCCAGCGCAAGATCGATGCATGGTATTCCACACTCAAGGTAGCCAATGTTCATTTTGACAACGAAGCGGCCTTTCGGAACATCAACACACGAGAAGAATTGCGCCAAACTCAGCCGTAAACGATAATTTTGTTCAACTGCAATTATCATGACCAATCCCATGCCTGAAGCCATGCGTACGCTTTCCGACATTACCCGAGGCCTTTCCGGCTACAATCCGAACGGCCTACCGGTCGAACAAGCCCAGAAGATCATCCGTGATTTCATCGTACCCGTCCACTCCGTAGAAAAGATCGCTATACGCAGCGCACTTCAGCGCGTACTGGCTGAGGATATCGTCTCTCCGATCGATGTCCCGGCACACGACAATTCGGCCATGGACGGCTATGCATTCCGCTCCTCGGACCTGGACGGTCTGAAACCGGTTGCATTGAGAGTGGTCGGATCCGCCTACGCAGGCCAAGCTTTTTCCGGCAGCGTGGGAACAGGCGAATGCGTGAAGATCATGACTGGCGCAGTCATGCCGGAAGGGTGCGACACCGTTATTCAGCAGGAACTGGCGGAGGCGAACGGCAAGGACCAGATCACTGTCCCAATCGGCCTGATCAAGGCCGGAGACAACCGGCGCTTTCGCGGAGAAGATCTGTCTGCCGGGAAACCTGCCCTTTATAAGGGCAGGATAATCCGTCCTGCCGACATTGGCCTCATGGCATCGCTGGGCATTGCCGAAGTCCCTGTACAGAGACGCTTGCGCGTGGCCTTCTTCTCGACTGGCGACGAACTGCGCTCGTTGGGCGAACCACTGGAAACGGGAAGTGTGTATGACAGCAACCGCTACACTCTTTTCGGCATGCTGACCCGTCTGGGCTGCGACATCATCGATATGGGTGTCGTCAAGGATGACCCTGCCCTGCTGGAAGCCGCTGTCCGGGAAGCATGCGAGAATGCCGACGCCGTCATCACCTCGGGCGGGGTATCTGTCGGTGCCGCCGACTATACCAAGCAAATCATGGCGCGCCTTGGCGACATGGCTTTCTGGCAAATTGGCATGAGGCCTGGCCGTCCGATGGCATTCGGACGTATCAATTCAGGCGGCAAGAGCGCCTACCTCTTCGGCCTGCCCGGCAATCCGGTGGCTGTCATGGTCACGTTCTACTTTTTCGTGCGCGATGCTCTACTGCACATGATGGGCGCCTCAGCTTCCCCGCTGCCACAGATGCGCGTAACGTCCGCGTCTGCAATTGGCAAGAAGTCCGGCCGCACCGAGTACCAGCGAGGAATCCTCTTTCAGGAAGAGAGGGAATGGAAAGTGCGGATTACCGGTTCGCAAGGCTCCGGCATTCTGCGATCAATGTCGGAAGCCAACTGCATGGTGATCCTTCACCCGGAGCAAGGCGACATCGAAGCAGGCGATACGGTTGATGTCGTTTTGTTCGAAGGACTGGTCTAGCGATGCCTTCTTCAAGCCGCTGGCTTGCCAATGTCTTGGTCATGATTGATCCAGCTTCAACGCACCCTCGTTCAGAAAAGTCTTGAGCGCCATGATTTCGGCAGCAATCGCTTGAGGGAAACCTTGCCTGCTGCCGCGATCATCCATGATCAGGCCGTCAAGCATCTGATCGCAAACCGCCTTGTCAGTCCATACACACGCCAGATTATTTGCTATGCGCGGGAAGCCCAATGCAAGTTGTCTCGGCTGCACCTCTCTCGGAAAGGAGGCGATCCACTTATAGGTCGCGGGAAGCAATTTCAAATCATGGGGATTGATGGGACGGCGTTTTTCATGCCAGTCCTGTTTCGGCTTGCCTTCGTTATCTCTAGCGTCAAGAATTTCCTTCGCTTCCTGAAGGGAAATTTTTTCGAATGCAATCGGGGGAATATCCATTTTAGCCTCATGCGCGATAAGTTACACCTTGATTTAACGGGGATCATCGTGATGGTTCGAATCGCTTGGATCGCCGACCGGCCGCCGGCGCTTCCAGGCCTCGTAACAGTCTGCTCCGCAAAAATAGCGGATGTAATCGCTTCCCTCTTCGCTCAGGGCGACCGAAGGAGGAATAGTCTTTCTGCACTCTTCGCAAGTCGGCTTGTCTGGTTCAACCGTCTTTTTGTGCTTCATCCGGCCCTCCTTTTCAGAGAGATGTCAGATTAACGTAAATAATAAAACAGAATTCTCTTACTTCACAGAAAAAGAATCAATCTCATCCGGACACGATTGTCATGCTTGCCCGATTTCGGTATCCAAGGTGTTTACACCAAGCAACTTTTGCGCTTTCTCTGTCGGCATGGCCTCGACCGACTTCAACTTTCGTGACATCTGGCGCGTACGAACTTCCGCACTTTCAATACTCTTGGCCGCACGTTCAAGTGTCTGCTTGGTAGCAGCCAGGACATCGCCAAACTTGGCGAACTCGGTCTTGACCGCGCCGAGTATCTGCCAGACCTCCGACGACCTCTTTTCCAATGCCAGCGTACAGAAACCCATCTGCAGGCTATTGAGCAAAGCCGACAAAGTGGATGGTCCAGCAATACAGACTCGGTGAATTCGCTGCACCTCATCGGATAAGCCCGGACGGCGCATCACTTCCGCATAAAGCCCTTCCGTCGGCAGGAACAGAAGGGCGAAATCCGTGGTCAGCGGAGGAGACACGTATTTTTCCGCAATGGTTTTCGCCTCCAGCCGGACGGCTCTCTCCAGATCCCGGCCTGCTGCTGCAATTCCGTCCGCATCGGCCCGATCGATCGCCTCGCTCAGGCGCTCATACTGCTCCTTGGGAAACTTGGCATCGATCGGCAACCAGACGGGCTTGCCACCATCTCCGTTTCCGGGCAAACGAATGGCGAATTCGACATAGGCTCCCGTGCCGGGAATCGTCTCCACATTCTTGGCAAACTGATCGGGCGTCATGACCTGCTGCAGCAGCATCTCGAGCTGTACCTCTCCCCAGGTGCCGCGTGTCTTTACGTTGGTCAGCACGCGTTTCAGGTCTCCCACGCCAACGGCAAGCTGCTGCATCTCGCCAAGCCCTTGATGCACTTTTTCAAGACGGTCGGATACCAGCTTGAAGGATTCGCCCAGTCTCTGCTCCAATGTGGCATGCAGTTTTTCATCGACGGTACGGCGCATTTCCTCGAGCTTGGCGGCATTATCGTTCTGAAGAGACTGAATCCTCTCCTCAAGAGTGGCCTTTACTTCGGCCATTCGCTGCGTATTCGATTGCGTCAATGCGGCCAGCGTCTGGTTCAATGTATCGCCGAATCGTTTGAGCGACGTTGCCTGCTCCTCGCGCCCCAATTGCGCCTGTGTCGCCATACCTTCCCGCACTTTGTCGAGCTGCTCTGCATTGCTCTCGCTCAGCTTCGCCAGTTGGTCAGCAAAGGAGGCAATCCGGCTGTTTTGCAAGTTGGCGATACTCATCATTTGCGTCGCCATCGTCTGCTGAAACTGAGAGAGGTTTGCGCCCAGTTCCTGGCGGGTTCCTTGCGCCGTTGATTGCACCTGAGCACGCAATTCACGTTCTATCCGCTCGCTGGCCTGCTGCTGGCTCTGCTGCAATTGCATCAGCAAAGGAGAAAGGTCGGCACGCCGACTGCGAAGAATCAGGATGACCTGCAACACGATGACGATAACGATTGCGAGGAGAAGGCACTGTAAAACAATATTGCTCATGGCACTGGCTGATGGATTCCTTTTATCGATCCGATCCAGCGACAGGCGCTCATGTACTGTTCATCGGACCGGGCTGGTGAAAGAATACAGCAGAAACCCGCTCCGATTGCCGACGATTTGCATTCAGGTTGAATCTGTCTCACTCCTACATCCCGACAGCGCGCCGCCAGTATCCTGATACGTTTTCATGCTCTTGCATCGTATAATCCTCATTTTGAGGGAATTGCCAATTCCCTATCAACCAGTCAAAAGATCGATGTCGCCCGACGAGTATTGCCAGCAAAAAGCCGCTCAGAGCGGATCCAGCTTCTATTACAGCTTTCTGTTTCTCTCTCCTGAACGCAGGCGTGCCATTACAGCCCTGTATGCGTTCTGCCGCGAAGTGGACGATGTGGTTGACGAATGCGAGGATACATCCCTTGCCAGGATCAAGCTTGCATGGTGGCGTAACGAAATCGATCAGCTGCTGCAGAATGCGCCGACGCATCCGGTGACGAAGGCGCTGCATCCCCACCTTGCCGCATACGATCTCAAGGGTGAACATCTGCATGCAGTCATCGATGGCATGGAGATGGATCTGAACCAGACGCGCTATCTCGACTATGCGGCCCTGCAGGATTACTGCTGGCATGTGGCTGGCGTAGTCGGCCTGCTATCGGCAAGCATCTTTGGCGCGACGCAACCCCTGACCATGAAGTATGCGGAGAAGCTCGGCCTGGCTTTCCAACTTACCAATATCATTCGGGATGTGGGAGAAGACGCACGCCGCGGCCGAGTTTATTTGCCCATGGATGAACTGCAGCGCTTCGGCGTGACGGTCGCCGACCTCCTTCACTCCCGTCATACCGGCAACTTTGAAAACCTGATGCGATTCCAGACAGAGCGCGCCCAGGCCGCCTACGACGAAGCATTTGCTCTTTTGCCGTCCGAAGACAGGCGGCCCCAGAGACCGGGTATCATCATGGCGGCGATCTACCGCACTCTGCTGGATGAAATCGAGCGAGATGGGTTCCACGTGCTGACCCAGCGTATTTCCCTGACGCCCATCCGCAAATTGTGGCTTGCGTGGAAGGCTTATGTCCGCAGTTGACGCGACTCCCCGCAAGACCGTAGCGGTCGTAGGCGGCGGATGGGCCGGGTGCGCCGCTGCCGTCGAGCTCGCGGCCAGCGGAAGTCGCGTCACACTCTTTGAAGCAGCCCATGTCCTAGGCGGCCGTGCCAGGCAAGCCTGCATTAATGGCGTGCTGGTCGATAACGGCCAGCACATTCTTCTCGGCGCATATACCGAATCGCTGCGATTGATGCGCATGGTCGGAATCGATACCGGCGCTGCGATGCTTCGGCTGCCGTTGCAGATGCGATATCCGTGCGACAGCATGGACTTTATTGCTGCCAGACTGCCCGCGCCCGTCCACCTGCTGGTTGCGCTGCTTCGGGCAAAAGGCCTGGCTGCAGCCGATAAGCTGGCACTCGCTCGCTTCTCGACGGCGGCCCGATGGATGGGATGGGTACTGAACACCGATTGCACGGTTGCCGAACTGCTTGATCGGTTCGACCAAACCGAGCGCCTGATCCGGCTATTGTGGCGCCCGCTCTGCATTGCCGCGCTCAACATACCTCCCGAAGATGCGTCCGCAAACGTGTTCCTGAGCGTGCTGAGAGACAGCCTGGGAGCAAACAAACGTGCCGCGTCGGATATGCTGCTGCCGCGCACCGACCTCACGGCGCTTTTCCCGGAGAGTGCGGCCAATTTCATTCGCAGCCGCGACGGTTCGGTCCTGCTGGGCCAGACCGTTCGTCAGTTGCAAAGGCATGAGCCGGGCTGGCGCCTAGGGACATCGGGTCAAGGTGCTGCCGAAAACACGTATTTCGACGCCGTTGTCGTTGCAGCATCGTCCGTGCAGACTGCAACTCTGGTGGGCGATCATGCCGATATCGGACTGCTTTCTTCGCTGAATCACGAACCGATCACAACCTGTTACCTGCAATACCCTCCCGGAGTTCGGCTGGCTCATCCTTTCTTCGCGCTTCGGGATGAACCAGATAGCGCGAAGTGGGGGCAATTTGTCTTCGACCGCGGACAGCTTTTCTCAGATCAGGAAGGCCTGCTGGCGGTGATCGTCAGTGCAGCTTCCTCGGTATCGGCAATAGACAAGGGTGAACTGGAAAGAGCGATTGCGATTCAGCTTACGGAAGAGTTTGGACGCCCGGAGTTAGCTGTTCCGCTCTGGGCCAGAACCATTTCTGAAAAGCGCGCTACATTTGCCTGCACACCTTCCCTTCCCCGTCCCGGCAATGAAACCGGCGTGGAGGGGCTGGTGATAGCAGGGGACTACACGGACAGCAACTACCCGTCGACGCTGGAATCCGCCGTCAGAAGCGGCGTTCGAGCGGCGCAGCTTATCCTGCAAGGATAGTTGGCATGAAAAAGCCTGACAACCATTCGATTATCAAGCTGTTCAAAAACCGGCAAACGCCTCTAGGAAAGCAGGAAGGATTCGATGACGCCCGCCACCTCTTCCGGTTGATCATGCTGAAGCATGTGTCCCGCATTTCGGATCAGGACTCTCTTTACGTCAGGAATGGCGGCAAGACGGCGCTCGAACTCGGCACGATATATCTGCCTCGCATCCTGAGCTGAAGAGCTCCCCTTCCTTGCATCGCCCAGCAGCACGGGCGCGCTGCTGACTCTCCACGTTTCGCCCAGCCGTTGCCAGATATCGGAGTCTTCCGCCTCTACCCAGAGAACCGGAGCCGTGATGGAACTCCAGCAGGCAAGGGCTTCGCTGGCCCGATACAGCAGAGGACTGCTGTTGCGATGTATGGGATCCGCCAGGACTTCATAGACGCCATCTGCATTCTTGCCTGTCCAGTGTGCAGCAAGGAATTCGGCACGTTCATCCGAAAGACGCGGATTGACCTTGCGCAGAACGATTTTGACCTCTTCCAGCGATGCAAATGTCAACGGCTGCGAAGGACGGGACAATTCATCCAGCCACTTGGCATAGCGCTTCGGTGCTTCCTGGGTACGCACGGATGGCAATCCATAGCCTTCCAGGTTGACGAGTTTGGCTACTCGTTCCGGACGTACGCCGGCAAAGATACTGGCGATATTACCGCCCATGCTGTGCCCGACGATAAGAGCGGGCTTTCCGGGTGAATAAACATTCAGGAATGCATCCAGATCCGCGACATAGTCGGGAAACCAGTAGCTATGCGCGTGAGATGACTGCGTCAGTCCGAATCCGCGCCAGTCGGGAGCGATAACGTGCCAATCTTCTTGCAGACAATCCACCAGAAACTGGAACGAAGCGGACATGTCCATCCATCCATGGAACATGAACAATTTGGGTGCGCTTTCCTTGCCCCAGTGTCGGACGTGATAGCGCAGGCAGCGTACCTGTACAAATTCGGATCGGAAGGGTTTCAGGATATCTGAAGAGGATGAAACATCAAAAACGGGAGATGCGGCGCTTGTACTCATGTGAATCCAATAGAAGCCGAGTTGTCTCTATTTTACACTCCAACACAAATAAAAGTTGATTATTAATCGGCAATAAAGTAAATTCACAAAATTTTTCTGAATCTTCGCACGAGACATTTGTAATCATTTTCTTACACAAAACCATCTTTGGCCTGAATGTCATTCCGACCAGGCCGCCACGGCCAAGCACTATTCATGAGCGTAACCGGTAGCCATACGTATCCGACGCTCATTCCGTCGGCCAGGCAATCCAGTATTGCGACAGCATCCAGGATGCGAGTCGCTTACCTTATTACAGCAGGCAGGCTCGCCGTTGTCAGTCGTCATCGGGATCGATCATTCCCGCGATAATGCCGCCAATCAGCCCTGCATTCATATCGACCGAATCGTCGTCAGGCGCATCCGTAATTGCACGCCTTTTGTCGCCCGCTTCGACCGCAAAGGAAATAATGGCAAGAATCGGTGCGAGAAGGATCAAGAGGAGTTCAGAAAAATAGGAAGTTTCCTTGTATTCCTCAAACCAGACAGCGCTTTCATCCCGACTCATCAATGATTTCCCACCCGCTTCGATCCAGAGAGGCCAAGGTAAATCAAGGCCGTCAACCTTGATACACTCGAGTTTCACATCGTGAATAATGCTGCTGGTGTAGTGAGCATGGTTTTGCGCAGCCTCATCGCAAAGCGGCCTGACCGCCACACAAGGGAAACGAATCTGTTGACTGTCCTGAGTTGTCAGTACCGCTTCAAGGCGAGAGCCTTCTCTTCTGCTTCTCTTCACCATCATGGCCTGTAACGACCCGCTTGCCCGAATGATCTGACTGTCTTTGATATCGAGTTGCTTGAGTGGCGGCGCATGCTGATGCGAGAACACGAACAAGCTGACAAGAAGCATGGCAATCGCCCCCAGCATCCACATCAGGTTGAACTTGATTCCGCCCAGTTCAATCGGGATATCGATCCGCTCCCGCATTCTTTCGATAATGGTCAATTCCTGCATTTTGCGCATGATTTGCTATCAAAGTCTGATTAATTGCAATTAGATAACTATATTGCATTTAAAACAACTAAGTTGCAATAAATTAACCGGATTGAACAACAAATGTGATCATCCTAACCACCGTTTACACATCGCTTACATACACATCCCTTTCCCTGCCAGTAGAATGTGATCTTTCAAACCGGGAATAACCGGGTAGGCCAGCAAGAACTCTATCCACACACATGAACAAGACCGATACTCAGCCCATGCCCAGGTCGCTGGTTGATCTGTTTGTATCTTTCACACTGCTGGCATTACAGGGATTCGGCGGTGCGCTTGCAGTCGCGCAACGCGAACTGGTAGAAAAAAAGCGCTGGCTGACTCCGGAAGAATTCGCGGAGGAATGGGCCGTTGCACAGTTGCTGCCCGGCCCCAACGTGGTCAATCTTTCCATCATTGTCGGGGGACGCTACTTTGGCCTGCCCGGGGCACTTGCCGCTCTGGCGGGCATGCTGACCGTTCCCTTGATGGTGCTCCTACTGCTGGCGCTGGGTTATTCCCGCTTCGGTTCGCATCCCGGCATCATCGGCGCACTGCGCGGCATGAGTGCCGTTGCCGCCGGCTTGATTGCCGCCACCGGCATCAAATTCATTCCTGCCCTTAAAGCGCATCCGCTGGGAGTAGCTGCATGCGCTGCCTTTGGCATCATCAGCTTTATTTCGGTGGCGATACTTCGGTTGCCGGTCGCTTACGTCCTGCTTGGCCTCGGTACGGTTGCAAGCGTTCTCACCTACCGAAAGCTCAAACCATGAACGACGCCATTCAGCTCAGCCTGCAATGGAACGACTGGCTGGCGCTGTTCCTGCACACGTTATCCCTCTCTCTGCTTTCGGTAGGCGGCGCGATTACGGTTGCGCCAGCCATGCACCTCTACCTGGTGGATCAGCAAGGCTGGCTGACCGATACGCAATTCAATGCATCGATTGCGATTGCGCAAGCCGCGCCCGGTCCCAATGTCTTGTTCATCGCCCTGTTCGGCTGGAATGTCGGCATCAATACCGGTTTCTTGCGGAACGGACTGATGGGCCTAGCCATTGCCCTGACCGGCATGCTGCTGCCGAGCACGACCCTTACCTATCAGGCATCGCGCTGGCTGCATGCAAATCGCGAGCGGCGCTGGGTGCGCGCCTTCCGGCAAGGCATGATGCCGATCATTGCGGCGCTGCTGCTTGCCACATCGTGGATCATCTCCAGCGCCCATGACAAGCTTTTGCATGACTGGCCGCTATGGGCGGTAACGGCGGTTACCGCGTTTATCGTCTGGCGGACGCGCATCCACCTTCTGTGGCTGCTTGGAGCCGGAGCCGTGCTGGGCTGGTTCGGAATCATCTGACGCTCTGGACGTCCTGAAGAAACCGACGGGAGGCCAAACCGTCGCGGCCTGAATTAGTCCAGTTCGCGCAATTTATTGAATGCTTCGTCGATGCGCTCGACCGGCAGGATGGTCATTCCCTCGATTTTCTGCTTGGGCGCGTTGGCCTTGGGAATCATCGCTATCGAAAATCCAAGCTTGGCCGCTTCACGCAGCCTTTCCTGACCTCTTGGCGCAGGCCTGATCTCGCCAGCCAGCCCAACTTCGCCGAACACGACCAGCCCTCGCGGAAGCGGCTTGTTGCGCATGGAGGAATTGATCGCCATCAGCACGGCCAGATCCGCTGCGGGCTCGGTTATCTTGACACCGCCGACTGCATTGATGAACACATCCTGATCGAACGCCGCAATGCCCGCATGCCGGTGCAACACCGCCAGCAACATGGCCAGGCGGTTCTGTTCGAGGCCGACCGACAGCCGTCGTGCACTTGGCGAATGCGACAAATCGACCAGCGCTTGTACCTCCACCAGCAGCGGCCTTGTCCCTTCCTGCGTAACCATCACGCAAGAACCAGGAACCTGCTGATCATGTTGCGACAAGAACAGAGCCGACGGGTTGGAAACCCCCTTCAACCCCTTTTCGGTCATGGCAAACACACCCAGTTCATTCACTGCGCCAAAGCGATTCTTGAAGGCGCGAACCAACCGGAAACTTGAATGCGTGTCGCCTTCGAAGTAAAGCACGGTATCGACGATGTGCTCCAGCACACGCGGACCGGCCAGCGAGCCTTCCTTCGTGACATGGCCGACCATGATTACCGTCGTGCCGGTCTGCTTGGCGACGCGCGTCAGTTGAGCAGCGCATTCCCTCACCTGGGCAACGGAACCTGGCGCCGACGTGAGCGCATCGGAATAGATGGTCTGAATGGAATCGACGACGGCCACTTCTGGTTTCTTGCTCGCAAGGGTATTCAATATCTTCTCAAGCTGGATCTCTGCCTGGAGCTGAAGTTCCTTCGCATCCAGCGCCAGCCTTCTGGCACGCAAAGCGATCTGCGCCCCGGATTCCTCGCCACTCACATACAGGACATTTTTCGTGCGAGACAGATTTGCCAATGCCTGGAGCAGCAGTGTCGACTTGCCGATGCCGGGATCGCCGCCGATCAGCACCACACCGCCCGCAACCAGCCCCCCCCCAAGAACGCGGTCGAATTCCTCGACCCCTGTCGAGAAACGCGGCACGTCGATCGCATCGATATCGGCAAGATTCAAGACAGGGGCCGTTTGCGCCAGACCCTGGTGTTGCACGGAGAAGCGGTTTCCGGCAGATTCGACCACTGTCTCGACCAGCGTGTTCCACTGGCCGCAGGACGGGCACTGTCCGCTCCATTTATTACTGATTCCGCCGCATTCGGTACAGGTATAGTTCGTTTTCGCCTTCGCCATAAACAGGATGCAATGGGACTATAAAATCGGGATTGCAGGATGCATACCGAATAATAAAAGATTGCGCGCAGATCACCGCGCATGAAACCGGTGGTCGAACATGCTGCGGCGACCGCCTAATAAGCAAAAATACCTATCCAGCACCCGGACAGGAAACGTGCGACCTTAACGCTCGACAATTCGCGGCCGCACAGACAACGCGCACATCAGCTCATAGCCGACGGTTCCCGCCGCTTCGGCGACATCATCAATCGGAAGCCCCTCCCCCCAAAGCGTGACGAGACTTCCAACATGTGCATTCGGCACGGGCGTCAGATCAACCGTGATCATGTCCATCGAAACACGCCCGACGAGACGCGTCCGCACGCCCTCGACCAATATCGGCGTACCGTCAGGAGCGCACCGAGGATAACCGTCCGCATAGCCGCACGCCACCACGCCAACTCTCATCGGTTTCGGCGCAACGAAAAGACTTCCGTAGCCAACCGCATCTCCAGCCTCGATGTCGACAATCTGGATGATTTCGCTGTTGAGCGTCATAGCAGGCTTCAGTCCGAACTCCAGCGCTGTCTTGTTCCCCGGGGTTCCACCGTAAAGCATGACTCCTGGCCGCACCCAGTCCGTATGCAGTCCCGGATGCAGCAGGATAGCGGCGGAATTGGACAGATTGCGCTCTCCCGGAAGACCATCAGATCCTCGTTGGAACCGGACATACTGTTCCTCTACAGGCATACGCACATGTCCCTTCTCTTCCGCATTGGCGAAGTGCGTCATGAATGAGATGCTTCCAACGGACGGTATCGTGCGCAAGCGCTCAAAGGCGGCGCGATATTCATGTGGCTTGAAACCAAGCCGGTTCATGCCGGTATTCATCTTCAGGTGAACGCAGACCTGTTGATTCAGCCTGGTTTTTTCCAGCATGGCAATCTGTTCATTGCAATGCACCGCAAAGGCCAAATTGCTGGCTGCTATGGCGGGCAAATCGCGCTCATGAAAGAAGCCCTCCAGCAGAAGAATAGGTTTACCCCACCCTTTTTCGCGCAAGCCAAGAGCTGAATCCGGTTCGATCAGCGCCAATCCGTCCGCGTCGGCGAACGCACGCATGGAACGATCGAGGCCATGTCCGTAGGCATTCGCCTTGACGACTGCCCATATTTTGGCTTTTGGAACAGAAGAATGGACTAATGAGAGGTTATGCTGCATTGCAGCAATATCGATGGTTGCAACGAGAGGTCTTGGCATGTGCTTGCTTGTGCTGACTGCTATTTCCGGGCGACTCTCGCCTGGCAAAATTCTATTCTACTCCACTGAGCCCGATA
>Ga0316613_10001097_pt1 | contig 18956 bp, 20 predicted proteins | sample OWC_soil_day10_C_2_FD_207647 | JGI IMG/M metagenome (GOLD analysis project Ga0316613, IMG submission 207647) | Wetland soil microbial communities from Old Woman Creek delta, Ohio, United States - OWC_soil_day10_CT_b | ecosystem: Environmental > Terrestrial > Soil > Wetlands | place: USA: Ohio...
GCCGCCTCCGGCAAAACCGCCGCCCACATGGTGCGTGTCGAAGCCGGGCCGGCCGGCGAACTGCGCGCGCAGCGCTGCCGCATGCGGCAGCGGGCGCAGGTGGTCGAAGGGGTCCTGCGTGATCAGCTGCTGCGTGTCGCCGGGCGCGGCCCAGGGCAGCGAATCGAGCGGCAGCCGGTAGCCCATCGGTGAATCGCCGGGCATCAGGTACAGCCGCTCGTCGCGCAGGAACCAGGCGCCGGTGATCCACTTCGGCCCGGCGGTGAGCGTGTGCCATTCGCGCTTCAGCGGCAGCAGGTAGCCGACCACGCTGTCCAGCCCCTGCGTGAAGATGCGGCGCAGCCGGGCGCGCTCCATCTCGTCGTCGAGCTTCGACTCGAAAGGGTCGACGTTCACCGGCAGGCGGCGCTCGCGCCACAGGTAGTACCAGGTGTCCTCGTAGCCGGGCTGCACATATTTGGTGTCCAGGCCCAGGCGCCGCGTCAGCGACTCCATGAAGGCCTGGGCATCGTCGGTGGTGTAGCGGTGCACGTCGCGTTCGTCGGCAAACAGCGACGGGTCGTGCCAGCAGGGCTGCCCGTCGGCACGCCAGCCGATGGTCAGCGCCCAGCGTGGCAGCTGCTCGCCCGGGTACCACTTGCCCTGGCCGAAGTGCAGGAAGCCGCCGGCAGCGTACTTGGCGCGCAGCCGGTGCACCAGCTCGGTGGCAAAGCCGCGCTTGGTGGGGCCGAGCGCGTCGACGTTCCATTCGGCGCCGTCGCGGTCGTCCACCGAAACGAAGGTCGGCTCGCCGCCCATCGTCAGGCGCACGTCCTGGCGTTGCAGCTCGGCATCGACCTCGTGGCCGAGCTCCAGGATCGAGCGCCACTGCGCCTCGGTGTAGGGCTTGGTGACACGCGGCGACTCGTAGATGCGCGTGATCTGCATGTGGTGTTCAAACGCCACCTCGCACTCGTCGACTTCGCCGCTCACTGGTGCGGCGGTGGAGGGCTCGGGCGTGCAGGCCACCGGGATGTGGCCCTCGCCGGCCATCAGCCCGGAGGTCGGGTCCAGCCCCACCCAGCCGGCGCCCGGCAGGAAGACCTCGCACCAAGCGTGCAGGTCGGTGAAGTCGACCTCGGTGCCGCTGGGCCCGTCGAGCGACTTGACGTCGGGCTTGAGCTGGATCAGGTAGCCGGAGACAAAACGCGCCGCCAGCCCCAGATGGCGCAGCAACTGAACCAGCAGCCAGCCGGTGTCGCGGCAGGAGCCGGACAGGTTGGTCAGCGTGACTTCGGGCGTCTGCACGCCCGGCTCCATGCGGATCAGATAGCCGATCTCGCGCTGCAGCCGTTGGTTCAGGCCGACCAGGAAGTCGATGGTACGGACTTCCTCGAGCGAGACGCTGTCGACCAGCGCCTTGAACTTCGGGGTCAGCGGGCCCTTGACCAGGTAGGGCGCCAGGTCGTGCTTCAGCTCCGGCGCGTAATCGAAGGGGTAGGTCTCGGCCTCCGGCTCGAGGAAGAAGTCGAAGGGGTTGTAGACCGCCATCTCGGCCACCAGGTCGACGCTGACCTTGAACTCGGTGGTCTTGTCCGGGAAGACCAGCCGCGCCAGGTGGTTGGCAAAGGGGTCCTGCTGCCAGTTGATGAAGTGCCCGGCCGGCTCGACGTGCAGCGAATAGCTGAGGATCGGCGTGCGGCAATGCGGTGCGGGGCGCAAACGAACGACCTGCGGCGACAGGCCGACGCGGCGGTCGTAGCGGTAGTGCGTGACGTGGTTCAGCGCGACATGGATGGACACGAGGGACTCCTGCGATGGCTTCGACGGCTTGAATGCAAGGCGCGGGCCATCTGCGCCGGTCAGGGCCCGGCTTGCGGGCCGGCGTTGACCCGATGATGCCAGTAACGCGCCGCCACCTCGCGCTGGCAGCGGGCCACGCCCCGTGCATCCCAGACCCAGGCGCCGCAGGCATCGCTGCGCTGCAGCTCCACGCCCAGCGTCCGCTAGCGCGCCAGCACCTCGGCTGCGGGGTGGCCGAAGCGGCTGCGGTAGGCGGCCTGCACCACCGCCGTGCCGGGGGCCACGGCGCCGATGAAGGCTTCGCTCGAGGAGGTCTTGCTGCCGTGGTGCGGCACCAGCAGCACCTGGCTGCGCAGCGCCGGCCCGAGCCGCGCCACCAGGGCCGCTTCCTGCGCCGATTCGATGTCGCCGGTGAGCAGCAGGCTGCGTCCGCCGGAGCCTTGCTCGCGCAGCACGCAGCTCAGCGCATTGGGGCGGGCCGAAGGCAGGTAGTCGCCGGGCATGGGGTGCAGCAGCTCGAAACGCACGCCGTCCCAGTCCCAGGCCTGTCCGGCGGCGCAGCGCCGGTGCGGCACGCCGCCCGCCAGCAACGGGTGGCTCTCGGGCAGCGAGCTGGCCATCGAGGCCACCGGCAGCCGCGCCAGCAGCGAGGCGGCGCCACCGACATGGTCGATGTCGCTGTGGCTCAGCATCAGCAGGTCGATGCCGGTGTCACCGCGCGCGCGCAACAGTGGCAGCAGCACGCGCTGCGCGGCGTCGGCCTGCAGCGAGTAGCGCGGCCCGCTGTCGTACAGCAGCAGGTGGGTGCGGGTGCGCACCAGCACCGCGGTACCCTGGCCGACGTCGGCCGCGATCATCTCGAACTCGCCCACTGCCGGCCGCTGCAGCGGCGGCGCCAGCAGCGGCAGCAACAGCGGCAAGCCGAGCGCCCGCAATCGCCAGGGCAATGGCATGACCAGCAGTGCGCCGCCCAGCAAGCCCACGGCCATGCCCCAGCCTGGTGCCGCTGCGGCCGTCCACAGGCCGAGCGGGCCGCGGGCCAGCAGCTCCAGCACGGCCACCAAGGCCTGCACCAGGGCGCTGGCCACGGCCCACAGCGGCGGGATCAGGATGCCGAGCAGTGCCAGCGGCACGATGGCCAGCGTCACCAGCGCAATGGCCAGCAGGTTGGCGACGAAGCCCGACAGCGACACCTGCTGGAAGAACACCAGGCTTAAGTGGCGCCAGGCCGACGCTGGCCACCGCCTGGGTGCGCAGGCCGCGGCGCAGGGCCTGCAGCAGAGGGCGGGCGCGCCCGCCACCGGCCGCCAGCGGCGGGCCCGAGACCGGCTCCGACACCATCAGCAGCCCCACGGCCACGAAGGACAGCCAGAAGCCCGGCTGCAGCAGCGCCCAGGGGTCGAGCAGCGTGACCACGCCGGCGGGCCGCCAGCAGCACCAGCGGCGACGGCCACCGCAGCCCGGCGCTGCGCAGCAAGGCCAGCGCGACCAGCATCCACAGCCTGCGCTGCGCCGGCACACCCCAGCCGGCCAGCAGCGCATAACCTGCGGCGGCCAGCACGCCGCCCCACAGCGCGGCCGTCGGTGCCGGCAGCGCCAGCATTGCGCGTGGGCTCAGGCGCCACAACGGGCCAATCAGCCCGGCAGCGAGCCAGGCGAACAACGTCACGTGCAGCCCGCTGATGCTCATCAGGTGCGCCACGCCGGTGTCGCGGAACAGGTCCCAGTCGTCACGATCGATGGCCGCCTGGTCGCCCACGGCCAGGGCCGCCAGCACGCCGGCAGATTGGGCATCGGGCACGCGCAACAGGATCGCGTCGCGTACCGCCTGGCGTGCGCGGCCCACCGGGTGGCCGGCGGCATCGGCCAGCTTGCGGTTGACGGCACCGGCCGTGGCCCGCACCGTGCCGCTGGCGCGCAAGCCCTGCTCGAACATCCACAGCTCGAGGTCGAAGCCGCCCGGATTGAGCGTGCCGTGCGGCTGGCGCAGCCTTGCCGTCAGCAGCCAGCGCTGGCCGGCGCGCAGCTCCTGCGCAGGCGCGGCGAGCAGCGCGTCGCCGTCGAAGCCGCGATACCAGCCAAGCGAGACCCGGTCGGGCACGTTCACCGGCTGGCCGTCCAGCCGCGCCTGCTCGACGTGTAGGACAAAGCGCGTGCCCTGCGGCCCCGGCTGGGGCAGGCCGCTGATCACGCCAGTGAGCTGCAGGTCACGCCCTTCCAGGACCGTCGGCAGTGTTTGGGCCAGCCGCTGGCCGGCGCGCCAGCCGGTGCTGCCGAATCCGGTCAGGGCCAGCGCCAGACACAGGCAGGCCAGCGAGGCCGCGCTGCCTGGTGCGCGCCGCCCCGCCGTCCACCAGGCCCCTGCGAGCAGCAGCGCGGCGAACAGCAGAGCCTGGTAATGCACCAATGGCCACAGGGCCGGCTGCTGCATCTGCAGGCCGATGCCGGCCAGCCAGGCCAGTGCCGAAGCGGCCATGCGCCAGCCCGCGTCCAGCGGTGGGCTCGAGGCCGGCGTGGCAAGGCCTGGGCTCATCACTGCCAGTGTAGGATGACCCTCCCCTGGACTGCGCGCCGAACATCATGTCCGTTCAAGCCCGACTCGATGCCCTGGGCATCACGCTCCCGCCGCTGGCCGTGCCGGCCGCCGCCTACGTGCCCTTCGTGCGCAGCGGCAAGCTGGTGTTCGTCTCCGGCCACATCGCGCGCAAGGACGGCAAGCCCTGGGTCGGCCAGCTCGGCCTGACGATGAGCACCGACGAGGGCAAGGCCGCAGCACGTGCCATCGGCATCGACCTGCTGGGCACCCTGCAGGCCGGCGCCGGCGGACTGGACAACGTGGCGCGCATCGTCAAGGTGCTGAGCCTGGTCAACAGCACCGCCACCTTCACCGATCACCACCTGGTCACCAACGGCTGCTCGGAGCTGCTGGGCCAGGTCTTCGGACCCGAGGTCGGTGCACATGCGCGCAGCGCCTTTGGCGTGGCGCAGCTGCCGCTGGGTGCCTGCGTCGAGATCGAGCTGATCGCCGAAATTAAGTGAAGCACCCCCGCAGCGCCTTCGGCGCTCCCCCTCCAGGGGGTGCCGAGGGCGGCCCGGCAACGACGGATCCGTGGCGGCTGCTCGTTGCGTTCAGCGTGTCCGGCCGCAGCTTGCGTCGCCACGGGATGGAAGATTGAAGTGAATGCTGCATCGAGGCGCACGCCGCTGCTGCTGGGCATCGCAGGCCTTAGCTTGGGGTCGGTGGCGGTGGCGCTGTGGACCCAACATTCACTGGGCATGGAGCCCTGCCCCTGGTGCGTCCTGCAGCGGCTGATCTTCGTGGTCATCGCGTTGGTGGCGCTGCTCGGCCTGGCCTGGCGCGGTGCCGCCGGCACGCTGATCACGGCCCTGTTGATGATCGCGCTGAGCCTGAGCGGCGTAGCCGCTGCGCTGTGGCAGCACTTCGTCGCTGCGGCCTCCGATTCCTGCAAGCTGACGCTGGCCGAACGCATCATCAGCGGCCTGGGTCTGGACGGCAGCCTGCCAGAGGTCTTCCAGCCTCGTGCCAGCTGTGCCGACGCCGCCGTCAATCTGCTGGGCCTGCCCTATGAGTTCTGGAGCCTGGGACTGTTCGTGCTGCTGGGCCTGATGACGTTGGTTCTGCTGGGCGCGCGCAGGCGCTGACCCATGGCAGCAGCGCCAGCGCCCGCCGTGCTGATCAGCGAGGTCGGTCCGCGCGACGGCCTGCAAAGCCTGAAGCGCACGATGGCCACCGCGGACAAATGCGCCTGGATCGACGCACTGCACGCCGCCGGCCTGCGCGAGATCGAGGTCGGCTCCTTCGTCCCGGCGGCTCTGTTGCCGCAGATGGCCGACGTGGCCGAGGTGGTGCGCCACGCGCGCAGCCTGCCGGGGCTGACGGTGCTGGCACTTGTGCCCAACCTGCGCGGCGCGAGCGCCGCGCTGGCCGCCGGCGTGCACAAGCTGACCGTGCCGGTGTCGGCCAGCGCGGCGCACTCGCTGGCCAACGTGCGCAAGACGCCCGCGCAGATGGTCGACGAGGTGCGCGCCATCGCCGCCTGGCGCCACGAGCACGCCCCCACGGTTGGGCTGGAGATCGGCCTCTCCACCGCCTTCGGCTGCACGCTGCAGGGCCGCGTCGACGAGGACGAGGTGATCCGCCTGGCCGAACAGCTGGTGGCCGCAGGCGCCGACGAATGTGGTCTGTCCGACACCGCCGGCATGGCCAACCCGGCGCAGGTGCGGCGGCTGTTCACGCGGCTGCGCGCGGCCCTGGGCGAGCGCGCCGGCGCCGCGCACTTGCACAACACGCGCGGCCTGGGCCTGGCCAACTGCCTGGCTGCCTACGACGTGGGCGTGCGCGCCTTCGATGCCTCGCTCGGCGGGCTGGGTGGCTGCCCCTTTGCGCCGGGCGCGTCGGGCAACGTCGTCACCGAGGACCTGGTGTTCATGTTCGAGGCCATGGGCGTGGCCACCGGTGTGGACCTGCCCGCGCTGTTTGCCGCACGTGAGACGCTGCGCGCCGGACTGCCCGGCGAGCCGATCTACGGCATGACGCCCGAGGCTGGGCTGCCGCTGGGCTTTGCCCCATGAGCAGATGAGCGACGACACACTGCCGCTGGCCGGCCGGCATGGTGAGACAGACCTGCCGCTCGCCGGCCTGCGGGTCATCGAATTCACCCACATGGTGATGGGCCCGAGCTGCGGAATGATCCTCGCCGACCTGGGCGCCGAGGTCATCAAGGTCGAGCCGCTGGAAGGCGACAACACGCGCCGGCTGCTCGGCTCGGGCGCGGGCTTCTTCTCGATGTTCAACCGCAACAAGAAGAGCCTGGCGCTGGACATCAAGGATCCGCGCGGCCGCGAAATCGTGCTCAAGCTGGTGGCCGATGCCGATGTCTTCAGCGAGAACTTCAAGGCCGGTGCGATGCAGCGGCTGGGCCTGGGCCCCGACACGCTGTCGCGGCTGAACCCGCGGCTGATCTACGTGTCGCACAAGGGCTTCCTGCCCGGGCCCTACGCGCAGCGCACCGCGCTCGACGAGGTGGTGCAGATGATGGGCGGGCTGGCCTACATGACCGGCCCCGAAGGCCGGCCGCTGCGTGCCGGCAGCAGCGTCAACGACATCATGGGCGGCATGTTCGGCGCCATCGGCGTGCTCGCCGCGCTGCAGGCGCGGCACCAGACCGGCCGCGGACAGGAGGTGCAAAGCGCTCTGTTCGAGAACAACGTGCTGCTGGTGGCCCAGCACATGATGCAGTTCGCCGTCACTGGCCAGGCTGCCGCGCCGATGCCCAGCCGCATCTCGGCCTGGGGCATCTACGACGTGTTCACCGTCCAAGGCGGCGAGCAGATCTTCCTGGCGGTGGTGTCCGACACGCAATGGACGCTGTTCTGCGATGCCTTCGGCCTGGGCGAGCTGAAGATCGACCCGCGCCTGGCCGGCAACAACGACCGCGTGCGCGCACGCGACTGGCTGCTGCCGCGGCTGCGCGAGCACCTGGCCAGCCTGGACGCGGCCGAGATCGGCGCGCGCTTCGAGGCCCGCGGCCTGCCCTACGCACCGATCACCCGGCCACAGGAGCTGTTCGACGACCCGCACCTGCGCGCCACGGGCGGCCTGGCGCCGGTGACGCTGCCTCCCGATGCCAGCGCCGCCGGGCATCGAATCGACACGCGCACGCCGCTGCTGCCGCTGGCGATGGACGGCCGGCGCCTGCCGCTGCGCCGGCCACCACCGTCCTTGGGCGAACACAGCCTGCAGTTGCTGCGCAGTCTGGGCTACGACGCGGCCACCATCGCCATGCTGTGCGCCGATGGCGTGGTCGCCACGCCGGCGGGGCCGGAACTCACTTCTTGATCACCTGCTCGCGCGCCTTGTCGCGCTCCTTGCGCGCATCCAGTCCCAGCTTGTAGGAGGTGTAGTACTTGAAGATGTTGCGCACGTAGGTGGTGGTCTCGACGCCAATCTTCTCGGCCGTGACCAGCTCGACGTTGTTGAACCACTTGTCCGCGTCCAGGCCGCGCTTGCCGGCTTCCTTGCGCATCTTGGCGATGTTGCCCGGCCCGGCGTTGTAGGACGCGAAGGCGAAGAGCGCGCGGTTGGCCGGGCTGAAGTCGGCATCCTTGAAGTAGCGTGTCATCAGCTGGTCCATGTACTTGGCGCCGGCGTGGATGTTGGCCTCGGTGACGCGGATGTCGCCGACCTTCAGCTCGGCGCCGGTGGCCGGCATGATCTGCATCACGCCGATGGCGCCGACATGGCTCTTCGCCTGCTGGTTGAGCTGCGACTCCTGGTAGCCCTGCGCCGCCAGCATCAGCGGGTCGAAGTTGTATTTGTCGCCGTACTTCTGGAACAGTACCAGCAGCTCCGAGAAGCGCTGGGCATCGGCATCGGCGCCGGCATCCTTCAGCGCCTTGATGCGCTTGGAATGCTGCTGGCGCAGGACGTTGGCCACGCCCAGTTTCTTCAGGTGGTTGGCATGGAAGTCGTTCAGTTCGGCAGCGAGCTTCGGGCTGTCCTTGCGCAAGGCCCAACCGACCAGGCCACCTTCGCGCACCACCGCGCCTTCGTTGAGCTGCATCTTCGGCAGCACCGGCGCCCACATCTTGGCCTTCCAGTCGTCGACGACGATGTAGTCGAGCAGCCCGACGTTGAGCATCTCCATCATGTCCTCGTCTTCCAGCTCGTCGGGCACGGCCACCAGCTTGATCGCCGGCTTGCCGCCTTGGGCCAGGCGCTGGTTCAGCGCCACCAGGCTGCTGTGGTAGCTCGAGGACCAGCGCACATGCACCGTCTTGCCCGACAACGCCTCGGCGGTGGCCACCGGCGCGGCCTTGGCCCCGCTGAGCACGATCTCGCGGTTCGGCTTGGCATCGGGCGGCGCGACGAAGTCGACGAGCTGCCGGCGTGCATCGGTCACCGTCAGGTTGCCGGCGGCGATGTCGCCCACGCCCTGGGCCACGCCCTCGAGCAATTCGTCGCGCGTGGTCGGCACCAGGTACAGCGTGATCGGCCGCTTGCCCAGCTGCGCCTTGTACTTCTTGTTCAGGTACTGCTCGAAGGCGCGCGCCGTCTCGGCGGTGATGCCGCGTTCGCGGCCCTTGTCGTTGTAGAACAGTGTGCGGCTGAACGGCACCAGCACGCGGATGTGACGGCGTTCGAGCATGCCGTCGAAATCGCCGGTCCAGGCACGCGCCTCGGTGGGCAGCGCGCGCAGCTTGGTGGCGGAGGCCGAGGCCGGCGCCGCCGGCTGGGCTGCCAGGGGACTGGTGGCGACCAGGCCGGCGATCACGACCAGGGCACTCAGGAAGGCAGGATTCATCACGGGGTCTCCTCGATGGCCGGGCGTAGCATCTGCCGCCCGCTCGGATTGCATCATGATGCACCGGCCACGGCGCAGGCCTCCTTCCTTCCACGTTCATGAGCGACCCCCTCGAGTTCGACCACATCGTCGTCGGCGCCGGCACGGCCGGCTGCCTGCTGGCCAACCGCCTGAGCGCCGACCCGTCGCGGCGCGTGCTGCTGGTCGAGGCCGGCGGCAGTGACCAGCACCCCTGGATCCACATCCCGGTGGGCTACCTCTACTGCATCGGCAACCCGCGCACCGACTGGTGCTACCAGACCGAGCCCGACGCCGGGTTGAACGGTCGCACGCTGCGCTATCCGCGCGGCAAGGCGCTGGGCGGCTGCTCCAGCATCAACGGCATGATCTACATGCGCGGCCAGAAGCGCGACTACGCGCGCTGGGCCGAGCTGACCGGCGACCCCGGCTGGTCGTGGGATAGGGTGCTGCCCTACTTCAAGCGCCACGAGGACCATTTCGGCGGCGCCAACGAATGGCATGGCGCCGGCGGCGAATGGCGCATCGAGAAACAGCGGCTGCGCTGGGACATCCTCGACGCCTGGGCGCAGGCCGCGATGCAGGCGGGGCTGCCGGCCAGCGAGGATTTCAACCGCGGCGAGAACGAAGGCGTCGGCTACTTCGAGGTCAACCAGAAAGGCGGCTGGCGCTGGAACACGGCCAAGGCGTTCCTGCGGCCCACCTGCATGCAGCGAGCCAACTTCACGCTGTGGACCGACGCGCAGGTGCAGCGCCTGCAACTCGCGCCCGACGCCGATGGCATGCAGCGCTGCCAAGGCATCGAGGTGCTGAAGGACGGCCAGCGGCTGCTGGTGACGGCGCGGCGCGAGACGATCCTCAGCGCCGGCGCCATCGGCTCGGTGCAGATCCTGGAGCTGTCGGGCATCGGCGATGGCCCGCGGCTACAGGCCTGCGGCGTGACGCCACGGCATGAGCTGCCCGGCGTGGGCGGCAACCTGCAGGACCATCTGCAGATCCGTGCGGTCTACAAGGTGCGCGGCACGAAGACGCTCAATCGCATCGCCGCCACCTGGTGGGGCAAGGCCGGCATCGGCCTGCAATACCTGCTGACACGCAGCGGACCGATGAGCATGGCGCCGTCGCAACTGGGCGCCTTCACGCGCAGCACGCCCGAGCAGCCGTACGCGAACATCGAATACCACGTGCAGCCGCTCAGCCTGGATGCCTTCGGCGAGCCGCTGCATGGCTTCGACGCCTTCACCGCCAGCGTGTGCAACCTCAACCCCACAAGCCGCGGGAGGGTGCATATCCGCAGCCCTAACGCCGCCGACGCGCCTCGCATCTCACCCAACTACCTGAGCACGCCGGAAGACCGCCAGGTCGCTGCCGACTCGCTGCGCGTCACGCGCCGCATCTGCGCACAGCCGGCGCTGGCGCCCTACCAACCCGAGGAATGGAAGCCCGGTGTGCAGTACCAGAGCGACGAGCAGCTGGCCCGGCTGGCCGGCGACATCGCCAGCACCATCTTCCACCCCGTGGGCACCACGCGCATCGGCCGCGACGACGACCCGATGGCGGTGCTGGACACGCGCTGCCGCGTGCGCGGGTTGCGCGGCCTGCGTGTGGTCGATGCCGGCGCCATGCCGCAGATCACCAGCGGCAACACCAATTCACCGACGCTGATGATGGCCGAGCGCGCGGCCGAATGGATCATCGCGGACGCGATTCGCGCGCGCTGATCAGAGCACTTCGTCTTCCTGGTCGCGGGCCACCTTGCCCATCGCCGCGAGAGCGCTCTCCAGCAGCGCCATGCCAGGGGCGATGGCCAGCTGGGCTTCTTCGCACAGCAGCGCGATGTCCTGCGACGAGATCTTCAGGTGGGGGCTCAGGGGCGTTCCCTTGACGAGGATTTCCTTGCCCAGCCGCGGCAGCATGGCCACGGTACGGCCGTCGCGGCGGACCTGCAGGTCGATGCGCGGCTGCCCGTGCTGGTTGAAAGCCTCGATGGCGGCGACGAGGTTCATGGTCGCTCCTTGCTCAAGCCGCGCATTGTCATGCATCCGGCGGGGGCTGCAGGCCTGCGCAAGCCGGGTGGCATACTGCCTTGCATGAACACGCCGCCGCTGCCGCCGGCCGTCCCGGGTGAGCGCTTCGAGTTCGACAGCGCCGCCGGCCGCATCAGCGCCTACGTCGCCGGCCAGGGACCGCCGCTGCTGCTGGTGCACAGTGTCAATGCCGCCGCGTCGGTGGCCGAGGTGCGGACGCTTTTCGAGCACTGCGGTGCCACGCACACCGTGTTCGCGCTCGACCTGCCGGGCTATGGATTTTCCGAACGCAGCGATCGCGACTACACGCCGCGGCTCATGACCGATGCGCTGCTGGCCATGCGCGAGCCGATGCGCCGGCGCTGCGGCGAGCGGCCGGTGGATGCACTGGCCGTGTCGCTGGCCAGCGAGTTCCTGGCGCGCGCGGCGATGGAATCGCCCGAGGCCTGGCGCAGCCTGGCCCTCGTCAGCCCCACCGGCTTCAGCGGCCCGCGCTCGCGCCGCGACGCGCCGGGCAGCACGCAGGCCATGCCTTGGCTGTACCGTGCTCTGCGCGGGCCGGGCTGGGGCGGCGCCCTGTTCCGCGCCCTGACGCGGCCGGGCGTGATCCGCTACTTCCTGCAGCGCACCTGGGGCGCGAAGGACATCGACGAGCAGTTGTGGCGCTATGCGGTGATCACCACGCGCCAGCCCGGTGCCGAGTACGCGCCGTTGCACTTCCTTGCCGGCAGCATGTTCAGCACCGACATTCACATCGTCTACGAACAGCTGTCGCTGCCGGTGTGGATGTCGCACGGCGTGCGCGGCGACTTTGTCGATTACCGCGGCAAGCGCCTCGTCGAAGGCCGACCGAACTGGCGCTTCGACGTGCTTCCCACAGGCGCGTTGCCGTACTTCGAGGTGCCTCAGCAGTTCAACGCCACCTACGACACCTTCCTGCGGGGCAAGGTCGCCGTTCAGGCCGCCAGCGCCTGACGCTCCAGTTCGGCCTTCAGGCCGTTGGGCAGTTGCAGCTGGCGCGCCAGCTCGTCCAGGCAGGCGCGCGCTCCATGAAGCTGGTCTCGTCGGCCATCAGCACGCCCCATGCCCCGCCGGCAGCGGCACCGGCGCCGAACTGGCCCCAGTCGACCGGTCCCGCGGCGCGCGCACCCGGCGCCTGCGCCTTGCCGTCGATCATCGACAGGCCGGACTTCAGCAGTTGTTCCAGCATTCCTTGCGCATTCATCGATCAGACCTTTGGTCGGGGATGTTCTGGGCAGCCTCATGGACCCGCCCGCGGGCAATGGGTTCCATGGGCGCTACAGTCGGCTCGCCACTTGCATCGTGCCGCATGCCCGCCTTCCCGCAACGCATCGTCTGCCTGACCGAAGAACCCACCGAGGTGCTGTACGCGCTGGGCGAGGAGCAGCGCATCGTCGGCATCTCCGGCTACACGGTGCGGCCGGCGCGCGCGCGCCAGGAAAAGCCGCGCGTCTCGGCCTTCACCAGCGCCAAGCTGGAACGCATCCTGGCGCTGCAGCCCGACCTGGCGATCGGCTTTTCCGACATGCAGGCCGACATTGCCCAGGCCCTGATCAAGGCCGGCGTCGAGGTGTGGATCAGCAACCACCGTTCGGTCGAGGGCATCCTGGCCTATGTGCAGCGGCTCGGGGCGATGGTGGGTGCCGCCGCCAGGGCGCAGGCCTATGCCGACGCACTGCGTGCGCGGCTCGATGCGGTGCGCGAAAGCGCCGCACGGCTGCCGCGACGCCCGCGCGTGTACTTCGAGGAATGGGACGAGCCGCAGATCAGCGCCATCCGCTGGGTCAGCGAACTGGTAGGCATCGCCGGTGGCGACGACATCTTCCCCGAGCGCGCCGCTGCCAGCCTGGGCCGCGAGCGCATCGTCGCCGACCCGTTGGAGGTGGTGCGCGCAGCACCGGACCTGATCATCGGCTCGTGGTGCGGCAAGAAGTTCCGCCCCGAGAAGGTCGCGGCGCGCCCCGGCTGGTCCGAGGTGCCCGCGGTGCGGGACGGCGAGCTGCACGAGATCAAGTCTCCGCTGATCCTGCAGCCCGGCCCGGCCGCGCTGACCGCTGGGCTGGATGCGCTGCATGCCATCGTCTCGCGCTGGGCACTCAGACGATCAGCGCCGCAATGAACACTCCAATCATCATGAAGGCGATGACCACCTTGGACACCAGCCCGGCCATGATGCCCAGCCACGTGGCCAGCCCGACCTTGACGGCGCGCTGGTGGTCGCGGCGCGCGATGAACTCGCCGATCGCGGCACCGACCAGCGGCATGAACAGCACGCCGACCAGCCCCATGAAAAGCCCGGCCACCGTGCCCAGCACCGCGCCGATGATGGCCTGGCGGCTGGCCCCGGCCTTGCGTGCGCCGAGCAGGCCGGCCACGTAGTCCAGCACCCAGGCGAGCAGCGCGAGCACGCCGATCACGGCCAGCACGCCCCAGCCGACGCGGCTGTAGCCGTCGATCCAGGCGCCAACCACGATGCCGGCCAGCACGAACAGCGTGCCGGGCAATGCCGGCAGCACCGTGCCGGCGACGCCGACCACGATCAAGGCGATGCTGAGGATCCAGAGCAGGGTTTCGGTCATGGGATGGCGGCGAGTCGGGCCCGGCAAAGGTGGCGCCATTGCCGCGTCGTTCAAGTGCGGCTGCCGCGACAATCAACGTGCCATGCGATTCACCGACACACGCGTCGCCCATGTACTGAAGGATCCGGGGGCCTTCGCGCTGCGCACGCTGCAGGCCTTTCGCGCCAACCAGGGCCTGCTGCTGGCCGGCGCGGTGGCCTACTACGCACTGCTGTCGATCGTGCCGCTGCTGATCCTGAGCGTGATCGCGCTGTCGCACTACATCGCGCAGGACGCGCTGCTGGCGACCCTGGGCCGCTATCTCGAATGGTTGATGCCGGGCCAGTCTGGCGCGATCGTCGGCGAGCTGCGCAACTTCATGGCGCACCGCGACGTCATCGGCTGGGTGCTGCTGGCCAGCATGCTGTTCTTCAGCTCCCTGGCCTTCACCGTGCTGGAGAACGCGATGTCGGTGATCTTCCACCACCGGGTGGCGATCCGCCGCCGCCACTTCATGGTGTCGGCGCTGATCCCCTATGCCTACATCCTGAGCCTGGGCCTCGGGCTGCTGCTGGTGACGCTGGTGGCCGGCAGCCTGCAGGCCATGGGCGAGACGCAGGTCGAATTCCTGGGCCGCACATGGTCGCTCGATGGCACTTCGGGCGTGTTGCTGTACCTGCTGGGCTTTGGCGGCGAGGTCTTCGTGCTGGCCTCGGTGTACATGATCATGCCGGTGGGCCGGTTGTCGTGGCACCACGCGCTGATTGGCGCCGTCACCGCTGCGCTGCTGTGGGAGCTGTCGCGCCATGTGCTGCTGTGGTACTTCGAGACGCTGTCGCAGATCAGCACCGTCTACGGCTCGCTGACCACCGCGATCGCCGTGCTGCTGAGCCTGGAGGTGGCCGCCACGCTGCTGCTGCTGGGCGCGCAGGTCATTGCCGAGTACGAGCGCATCGGCCGGCCCGACGCGCAGCGGCCGCCGCGCCGCTTCAGCACGCGGCCGGGTTGATGCAGCCTCAGGCCGCGAACAGTCCGGCCTGACGCGCCGCGTCGAGCAACAAAGTGGCCAGCGTCGACAACTGCTGGGCGACGTCGGACGACGGCGGGGCGCTGGCGCGAGCGCTCCACATCAGCCGGCCGCTGGCCACGTCGGTGAGCGACGCGGTGGTCGCATAGCCGGTCTCGGCCGGGCCGGCGCCCCCCAGCGGCGCCGAGACGCCGAAGCCCACGCCGCCGCCACTGCGGTAGCTGCCGCCGAAGCCGCCAATGCCGATGCCAATGGACGGCCCGGGCGCCACCGCCACCACCTCGGGCGAGATCTGCGTGCGCAGCAGCGCCACTGCGCCGGCACTGCGCGCGGTCTGCAGCAGCGCCACCTCGGTGGGCGCAGTGGCTTCACCGACATCGCCGTTGTCGGGCGCCAGCACCGGCACCGCGCCCAGCGCCGACAGCTTGGCGGCCATGCGGTCGGCACAGACGCGGCGCAGCGTCGGGTCGGCGGCCTGGCAGGCCACCAGCACCTTGGCGCCGCGTGGCGGCTGGCCCGCGAACTGCGGGTCGCTCCACTGTGCGTTGATGCGGCTGCCGGCACAGCCGGCCAGCAACCACAGCATCGACAGCAGCAGTGTGCGCCTCATTCCGGCGCCACCTGCACCAGACGCTTGCCGATGGCCTCGCCTTTCATCATGCCGATCAGCGCGGCCGGCGCGTTCTCGAATCCGGGCACGATGTCCTCGTGGAACACCAGTTCGCCACTGCGCAGCCACGGTGCGACGCGCGCCTGGTACGCAGGCAACTTGTGCACATGATCGTAGATGATGAAGCCGGTCAACTGGATACGTTGCGTCAGCACGGCCTGCAAGCCGCGGATGCCGGCGTCGGTCGTGTCGTTGTAGGCCGAGATCATGCCGCAAACCGCGATGCGCGCGGCCACGTTGGCATGGCGCAGCGCCGCTTCCAACGTGCGGCCGCCGACATTGTCGAAGTACAAGTCGATGCCGCGCGGGCAATGCGTTTGCAGGGCTTCGTCGATGTCGACACTGCGGTGGTCGAAGGCAGCGGCGAACCCACAGCGCTGCAGCAGGAAGTCCACCTTGTGCGCGCTGCCGGCAGACCCGACCACACGCGCGCCGGCCCGTTTTGCAAACTGCCCTGCCAATTGGCCCACGGCCCCAGCCGCTGAAGAAACATAGACCGTGTCGCCCGGCGCCGGCCGACCGATCTCGATGGCACCGACCCAGGCCGTCAGCCCCGGCATACCCAGCACCGACAGGAACTGGCTGGCTCGGCCGAGCGACGGGTCGATGCGGTGCAGCCCTTCCCCACGCGGCACGACGCAGCGTTCGGCCCAGTCCAGGAAGCCCCAGACCAGATCACCCGCCCGGAAGCGCGCATGGCGACTGGCGATGACGCGGGCCACCACGCGCGAAACGATCGGCCGGCCCAGTTCGAAGCCCGGCGCATATGACGGGCCAGCGTTCATGCGCCCGCGCAGATAGGGGTCGGTGGACAGGTACAGCGCCTGCAGCAGCACATCCTCGGCTCCGCACTCGGGTTCGGCGCAAGGCTCGATGCGAAAGCAGGACTCGTCGACCCAGCCGACCGGCCGGCGGCTCAGCACGATGCGTTGGTTCATGCGCCACTGTATCCGCAGGCAGCGGACAGGCGCATGGGCGGCAGCGATCGATGCCCGGCAACGACGCATGCCGCCCACACGACTACCGCACCAGCAGTACCCTCATGCCCAGGAGCTTGCCGGCCGTGCGGTCGAGCACCTGCACCGTGGTCTGCCGTGGCTTGAAGCCTTCGGGCAATGGCAGGCTGCCGCGCAGCACCTCGTGACTGCCCAGGTTCAGCGCGATCGGTTTCAGCGCCAGCGTGGTCGGCGTGCCACCCGCCGACTCGCCGGCGACATTGAACTGCATCACACCGGTCAGAGGCTTGCGCGGGCTGCCCTCGCGCCACAGCACCACCTGGTAGTCGAGCTCGCCGCCGCGTGCATTGAACTGGCCGGCGCGCACCTCGACACTGCCACCGCGCGGGTCGGGCGGCAAGGCCTGCACCACCGAGGCCAGGTCTTCGCGCAGCCGCTCGGCCTCGGCACGGCTGCTGGCCAGCTCCTCGCCCAGCGTGCCCTTGTCGGCCAGTGCCGCCTGCAAGCGCTGCTGGGATTGCACGAGTTCGGCCTTCAGGCGCAGCCTGTCGCCATCGGCCTGCTCATAGGACTGGCGCAGCGCGGCCGATTCGCCGGCCGACAGCCGCGGTGGCAGATAGCGCTCCTGTACCGCGATGACACCGGCCGCTCCTGCGAGCAACCCGCCCACCAGCAGCCACAGCCAGCCGGGCACGCGCCGGCGCGGACGGCGGCTACCGAGGGAATCGAACATCGCGGGACGGGAACGTGCGAACAAGTTGGGGAACTCCGGCTTGAGAAACAGACCTGAAAGCTACTACGCAATACGGTAGGAACTGCAACACGATGTACCCGGACCGATCCGTGTCGCCCTGCCGCATCGAAGACCGGGCCCGGCTCTGGCCCAGCGCACAGAGCCAAGGGTACCCGGCTCGACAATTACGGTCGGTTGCATTCAGAAAACACCACAGGCCATGGCACGGGGCTATTGTCCTGGCAGAAGCAGCGCTGCGGCAACGGCACCGTGGCCAGGCCCCCGGGAGGACAGCATGTCGGACGAGTTTGACGAGATCCTGGAACCGATCGCCCCACGCACCAGAGTGACGGCGCCTACCGGCATGGCCGGCCCGCGCCTGGTGGCGCGGCTTTTCGCTGCCGCCGGCACCCCCCTGCGCGTGCGCCTGCTGCGCTGCCTGATGCGCCCGCTGGGGCCGCTGGGCGCCGCCGGCGTGGCGGCAGGTGCCTTCGCTGCATTCCTGGACCCGCGTGGCGGCGGCGAGCCGGTCATCGACCTGGAGGCCGCGGCGCAGGTGTCCAGCCAGCAGGTGCATGAACTGGCGCGCTTTGTCGAACAGGTGGAACCACAAGCGCTGCAGCAGTTTGCCGGCCTGGTGTCGAGCAGCTCGCTGGCCATGGCCACCTTCAGCGCGTCGGCGCTGGTGCTGCTGTACCGCCGGCTTCAGCCCGGGTCGGCGGGCAAGCGCAGCCTCAGGCCGCCAAACTGAACAGCATCCACAAGAAAAGCCCCAGCTGCACTGCCCAGAAGCTGGCACGTATCAGCACCTGCAGCGGCCCCGTGCCCCACAGATGGGCGGCAGTCTGGCCGACGCGCGCATAGAGCACCCAGGGAGCGAGGCCCTCCACCGGGCCCAGATCGCCCAGCGCGGCCGCGGACAGCACGATCACCGCGAAAACCTGCAGATTTTCCAGGCAGTTGGCATGGGCGTCCTCGATGCGCTTGACCAGCGACGCATCGTCAGCGGCCTTGGCGCCGCGCGGCCAACTGTTGATCGGCGTACCGGTCAAGAAGCGGCCGCCGCGGTAGGCAAAGACCAGCAGCACCAGCATCAGTGTCCAGGCGGCGAAGCCCATGAGGGCTTGAATGGCGGTCATCGTTGGGTCTCCTCGTCGACCGTGGGGCTGCCGCACAGCCGCCGACCCTCAAGGCGAGGCCAGACCCACGCGCAGTTGCACGGCCGGCACCGCAGTGCTGGTCGGCGCACCCAGCTGGTCCGAGGATACGCCGCGCGCGATCAGGTACTTGCGCACGCTGTCGGCGCGCTGCTGCGCCAGTGGTGACACTGCGGCAGTATCACCGGGCGCGGCCAGCAGCTCCACACGCGCCGCCGGCTTGCGCTGCAGGCTCTGCGCCAGCTTGTCCAGCACCGCCGCGAGCGGCGGCTTGACGATGCTGCGGCCGGCATCGAAGCAGTAGTCGCGCGGCACGTCGACGGTGAACGCAGCCTCGCTGCGCTGCGTGATGCGCACCGGCGTGCCTTCGAACCACGACTGCAGCCACTGGCGCTCGACCGCCAGCGAAGACGGCCGTGGTGCCGGCGCGGCCGGGGGAGCGGAGGGCGCAGCCGGTGCGGGCGTCGGGCTGGGCGGGCTGCTGCAGCCATGCAGAGCCATCAACAGCAGACATGCTGCAGCAAAGCGATGCACCGGTTCGCGATTCACCGGTCGATGCTAGGCCGGCGGCTGCGCCGAAATTGCCACAAAACGTAACCGCCTCAGGACCCGCTGCGGCAAGCGGCGAAAGGCTGGTACGCCGCCGTTGAGGCGTCATCGCGTGCTTGCCTTACGCTGCCCG
>Ga0316613_10001103_pt1 | contig 18917 bp, 19 predicted proteins | sample OWC_soil_day10_C_2_FD_207647 | JGI IMG/M metagenome (GOLD analysis project Ga0316613, IMG submission 207647) | Wetland soil microbial communities from Old Woman Creek delta, Ohio, United States - OWC_soil_day10_CT_b | ecosystem: Environmental > Terrestrial > Soil > Wetlands | place: USA: Ohio...
CCGCGCGACGGTGGATGCCTTCTACCGCGCGGCGCTGGCCCATGGCGGGCGCGATAACGGCGCCCCCGGCGAGCGGCCCTATCACCCCGGCTACTACGCGGCCTTCGTGCTCGACCCCGATGGCAACAACATCGAGGCCGTCTACCACGGCGAGGCCCAGCGCAGCGCGCCGTCCGTGGTGATCGATTTCTAGGCTCGAGCCCGCAGTTCCGAGGACAGGGGTGCCGCCGCCCTCAGCCGGCGATGGTCGCCATCACCGACGACTGGGTGTCCGCGGCGATGCCTTGCGCGTCCATGGCTTTCCCGAGAAGCGGCGCGTCGCAGCCATGCTCGCGCATCCAGCCGGCAATGATCTCCACCCTGTCCTGGCGGTCGCGGCGCAGCTCGGTCGCCAGCCGCAATTCGGGCGCCACCACCGAAACGCGCCGGTCGCCAACGGCGATCTGAGAAAAATGCGTCCAGGGACCGCTGCCGATGCACTCGATGAAGCCGGACTCCGACGGAGACTCGACGGTGCTGGCATCGACCTGGACGCCATCCACCTCGAACGCCGCGTAATACTGCGCGCCACACGGCATCCACGTCGGCGGGGTCAGGCTTCGAAAGGCGGTCAGCGCCCGCGCGAAGGCGTCGACATCGGCACGCCCGCTCACCAGAAAATCCACGTCCCCGGGCTGGAGCGGCACCCCGCGCAACAGGTCGGCGGCGGTGCCGACCAGGCGGTAGCTGAAGCCCCCCTGCCGTTCCACCAGACCCAGCACGGTTGTCAGCGTGTCGTGCAACTGCCCCGTCGTCAGCGTCATGAGACCGATCCCTTCCCCCACCACTTTAGCAGGGTTGCCGCACCGGGCGATTCCGACCTTTGCGTATGACGAGACGATCCGGCGCAAAGCCCACGGCCGCCGGATAAACCCCGCGCCGCGCCGTCCTGCCTGAGGTCCCGCTCTCACGCGGTGATGACAGCTGATGGAAGCGGACACAGCAGTTAGGCGTTTGTTCCATAACCATAAATTGTCATCCCCGCGTGAGAAGGGGACCTCAGGCAGGATGAAGCGCACCGCCGATATCACGCTCCCGGAACGAGGGTTGCCGGCCCCCCCAACCGCCCTCTCACGCCTCCATCAGAGCCCGTTCGTTGGCCGCGTCATATTTGACAATGTCGCCTCGCATGCGGGTCTGCCACCGCGCCACGAAGGCCTGGACGTCGGGCGTTTCAAGGTGGGCGGTCAGGGCGGGCTGGTCTTTCCAGCGCTCGACGACGAGCAGCCGCCCGGCCAGCCGATCGTCCACCGCGATGGCGTAGGAGAGGTTGCCGTCCCGCTGGCGGCTGCGGCGGGCCAGCGCCTGACTATCGGCGACGAAGGCGCTGAGGTCGGACGGTTCGACGTGGACGAACCCGGTTACGATGATCATGTCCATACCCTTTCGTCAGTGCCGACCGCCGGTTGTCCCGGCAATCGGCTCTGATAGCTAGACGACGGTCAGGACGATCTTGCCCTGGATGTTGCCGCGGGCGGCGCGCTCGTGCGCCCGGGCGGCTTCGGCCAGCGGGAAGGTGCTGTCGATGACGACGCGAACCCTGCCCTCCTCGAGCAGGCGGGCCGCCTGCGTGAGCTGCGCGCCGTTCGACCGCACCTGCGTCGTCGACACCGTGATGCCCAGCGCCTCGGCGTCCCCCTGGCCCGTGAAGCCCAGCGGATACACCGGGAACAAGGCGCCGCCCCGCTTCAGGGTGCGCAGGAAGCGGCCGGTTTCCGCGCCGCCCACCGTATCCAGGACGACGTCGACATCGCGTACCACCTCATCGGCGGCCGTTTTGGCATAGTCGATGAACTGATCGACGCCGAACTCGGCCATCAGCTTTTCATGGTAGCCGGAGGCCACCGCGATGACGCGCGCCCCCTGCCATGTCGCCAGTTGCACGGCCAGATGACCGACGCCGCCGCCCGCGCCGTTGACGAGCACCGTCTTGCCCTCAAGCGGCACCGGCGCATGCGGAAACGACTGGAACGGGTTCGGCGCATCGTGGCCGAGAGCTATCAGAAACTGCCAGGCAGTGAGCAGCGACATCGGCGCGCCGGCCGCCTGGATGTGATCGAGGCCATCGGGCTTCCGCGCCAGATGCGATGCCGGCACGCTGACATACTCGGCATAGGCCTTGCTGCCCTCCATGACATCGTCGGGAAAGCGTACCATGGCGTAGACCTCATCGCCAACGCTGAACCCCTCCACGCCCTGGGCAACTGCCGCAACGACGCCCGACACGTCCGATCCCAGGATCAGCGGAAAGGTCGGGTTCGGGTGCCAGTCGGGGGGAAGCGAGCGGTAGCCATCGCGCAGATACCAGTCCGGCGGGTTGAGACCGATCGCGTGGACCCGCACCAGCACCTCGCCCGCCGCCAAAGCCGGCCGCGGCGCATCCTCGTAGCGCAACACCTCGGGGCCGCCGAATGCGTGCAGCCGAACCGCTTTCATCATCTCGCTCATCAGTCGCTCCTTGTGGACGTCAATGGTCGACAGACATGTAGCCATTTCCCAAGGGTTGATAATGGCGGCCATAGTCGCTTTAATCCTTCCATGAAGGAACAAATCGCCCTTGAACGGCTAACCGGCCTGATCGCCTTCGCCCGCGTCGGATCGCTGGGCAGCTTCACCGCCGCCGCCCGATCGCTGTCGATTTCGCCGTCGGCGGTCAGCAAGAGCGTTCAGCGGCTGGAGCAGGCGCTCGGCCTGTCGCTGATCTCGCGCACCACCCGCTCGCTGACGCTCACCCCCGAAGGGCGCGACCTGCACGAGCGGGCGCTCAGGCTGCTGCGCGATGCCGAGGAGATCGAACAGGTGGCGAAGACGGCCCGCGCGGAGCCGTCGGGCACCCTCAGGATTGCCGCGTCGCTGCCGATCGGCATCCACATGATCGCGCCGGTGCTGCCGGCGTTCCGGGCGCTCCACCCCAAGGTGATGATCGACCTGCGCCTCAGCGACCAGTTCGTCGACATCGTCGAGGCGGGCATCGATGTCGCCGTGCGGATCGGCGACCTTTCGGACTCGCGGCTGCTGTCGCGCCGGCTGGCGCCGCATCGGCTCAGCTGCTTTGCGAGCCCCGCCTATCTCGCCGCGCGCGGCACGCCTGCTCACCCGGACGACCTCGCAGAGCACGACACCGTCAACCTGCGCTATCAGAGCAGCGGCCAGGTGCTGCGCTGGCCGTTCCGCGTCGGCGATCGCGACATCGAGATCATCCCGTCCTCCGGCATCGTGATGGACGCCAGCGAAGCGCTGATGGCGGCGCTGGTGGCCGGCGGCGGCATCGGCATCAGCGCCGACTTCATCGCCGCGCCCTTCCTGGCGCGCGGCGACCTGCTGCCGGTGCTGACCGACTACGCCGTCGAGCGCCACAACATCACTGCGCTCTGGCCGGAAAGCCGCCGCGCCAACCCGGCCGTCCGCGCCTTCCTCACGCATTTGCAGGGGGCGGTGTGACGGAAGAGAGGGGGCCTGGAAGACCCTATCGGCCGACCGCCCCCCTGCCGGCGCGTATCAGGCGCCAAACGACGGCACGGGATCGGCAACCGGCAACGGCCGCCCCTCATGTGATCCCCGGCAGACCTCGCGCCTCCCGCGCCAGATCGTCGATCAGCAGGCGGACGCGCGCCACTTTGGCGCGTTCCGGCACGATCAGCATGTTGAGCGGCGTTGGGGGGAGCGCGTGGCCGGGCAGCAGCGGCTCCAGCTCGCCGCTTTTGAGGAGGTCGTCGACCAGCCAGCGATGCACAGGGCCGATGCCGCGTCCGGCCCGGAACGCCTCCCGCGCGGCAAGGCCGTGATCGACGCGCAGATCGCCCGTCACCGGCACGGACCGCGTCCTGCCGTCCGGCCCCACAAGCACCAGCGTTTCGCTGCCGGCGACATTCGACATGCGGATGACGTTGTGCCCGGCGAGGTCGTCAGGCTTTTCCGGCCGGCCATGCGCGGCGAGATAGGCGGGCGCAGCGACCAGCAGCCGCCGGCTGGCGCCGAGGGGATGCAGCTTCAGCGAACTGTCGGTGAGCGGCCCCAGGCGGATGGCGATATCGACGCCCTCCTTGACGAGGTCGATCCGCTCGTCGGTCAGGCTGAGGTCGATGCGGATCTCGCGATAGCGCGCTTGGAACGCCAGCAGCAGCCGCGTGATGTGCAGGACGCCGAGTGCCGCCGTGCAGGACACGCGGATCGTGCCGGACGGCGCGCCGCGCGTATCGCGGATTTCCTCGCCCGCCTGTTCGACCAGCCGGAGAATCTGGACGCAGTGCGCGTAGTAGCGGCTGCCGTCCTCGGTCATGGCGACGCGGCGGGTGGTGCGGTTGATGAGTGGCGCACCGACCGCCGCCTCCAGTTCGCGCAAGTGGCGCGTGACGGTCGACTGCCCCGTGCCCAGTTCCCGCGCCACGGCCGTGAGATTGCCGCGCTCGGCGACCCGGACGAAGGTGCGCATGCGGTCGAGCGTGACGTCCGATCTATCCATTATTCGGCATTATCCTATCCATTGCCGATATATACCGGATCATTCAAGGCGGGGCTAGCTTGCCGGTCAGGTTCACTCTCAACCGGATGTCCCGCCATGAAGGTTCTTCTCGTCTTCGCTCACCCCGAACCGCAATCGCTGTCCGCGTCGCTGCGCGATGTGGCCATCGCCGAACTCCAGGCGGCCGGCCATGACGTCAGGCTGTCCGACCTCTACGCCATGGGCTGGAAGTCCGAGATCGATCGCGCCGATTTCCCGGCGCTCGGCCCCGACGACCGGCTGCTGCCCGTCGCCGCCTCCAGGCAGGCTTTTGCCGAGGGCAGGCTGACGGCGGACGTGGCGGCGGAAATCGACAAGCTGCGGTGGGCCGACGCGCTGATCCTGCAGTTCCCGCTCTGGTGGTTCGCCATGCCGGCCATCCTGAAAGGCTGGGTCGACAGGGTGTTCGCCTTCGGCTTCGCCTACGGCGTCGGCGAGCACAGCGACCTGCGCTGGGGCGACCGCTACGGCGAGGGCACGCTCGCCGGCAAGCGCGCCATGCTGATCGTCGCGGCCGGCGGCTGGCAGCAGCACTACGGCCGGCGCGGCGTCAACGGCCCGATCGACGACCTCCTGTTCCCGATCAACCACGGCATCCTCTACTACCCCGGCTACGCCGTCCTGCCGCCCTTCGTCACCTACAGCACCGACCGCTATGACGAGGCGCGTTTCGAGGCGGCGGCGGAGGGGGTGCGCAAGCGGATGCGGGGGCTGGAGACGACCGCGCCCATCCCCTACCGGCGCCAGAACGGCGGGGATTATCACATACCCTCGATGGAACTCAGAGAGGGGCTAGGCGCGGGAGCATCGGGGTTTGGGCTGCATGTCAGGGAGGAGGGAGAGAGCGAGATATAAGGCGGCGCGCTTCGACAGCGCCCGGATGTGCAGGAGCCAGCACCAGCGGCAAGCATCTCGGGCAGGAAGGGGCGCGCAGAACACCTCCGGCGCCGGAAGCGACCTTCCCCTGGAAGCCTTCAGGAGCCTGAAAACTTCACCGTCACCCCGCGCTGCCGGAAATAAGCCTGCATCAGCTTCCGACCAGAGCGGTTACCCTGCACGAGCCGAGCCGGGTCGAAGATCGCCTCTTTCAGACCCTCCTGCACCAGCGCGGCCTTGAGTGCGGCGATATGCAGGTCGATATCGGCATTATCCGCCTGCAGGGATTCGTAAACCCGCTCTATTGCGTCTGCTACGGTCGGTTGGCTCACGATTGGCTCCTGTCCCTTGTGTGGCGGTGACCGCCATGGTGTTCGTCCCGACCGTATCGTGATGAAACGCTGTCCCGTCAATGGGGGTGTTGATTGGAGGGGCGCGGCGGGCATCGAAGCCCTTAACCGCGAATGCGGCAAGCGCCCATGCCCGACCTCCGAAGCCTTCGACGCACTGGAGGGGGAGACGTGGTGGGCGGCAGCACTGACCGGTCAAGTTGGATAGAGCCGCATATCAGCCGCTTGGTGCCTTCTGCCCGAGGTCCCCGCCTGCGCGGAGATGACAATCTATATATATGTTTTTGTTATATAAATCTGTCATCCCCACGCAGGCGGGGACCTCAGGCAGGATGAAGCGCGAGGGACATATCGGGCGGCGGCTGGGAGCGAGGCGGGGGGGTATCCCCCCAAAAACACCGCCGCCGCCAGCTCTCTCAAGCCGGCGGCGGGGTCGTCGCTCGCGGGTGTCGACGGTTACCGCGAGGCGAGCTTCACCGGCAGCGCCTCCACCGGCACGCCCGGCCAGATCTTCTGCAGGTTGCCGGAGATGACGAGGTCGCCTTCGGCAAGGCCGGTCAGCACGGCCACCTGGTCGCCGTCGGTGCGGCCGATGGTCACCATGCGCTGTTCCACCGTGCCGCCCTTGCCGATCACGTAGAGGTACTTGCCCATCTGGCCCGAGCCGAGCGCCACTTGCGGCGCCATCAGCACGTCGGGCTGTTCGCCGACGGAAAGGCGCAGGTGGACGTATTGGCCGGGCAGCAGGTCGAATTTGTTGTTGGCGATGGTGGCCCGCGCCGCCACCGTGCCGGTCGACGGATCGAGCCGGTTGTCGATGAAGGTCAGCTTGCCGGGGTAGTGCTTGCCGCCCTCACCGGTGAGGCTGATCTCGGCCGATACCTCGCCCGTGTCGAGCGCCGCCTTGATGGTCGCCAGCTCGCTCTCGCTCGGGTTGAACGTCACGTAGATCGGGTCGAGCTGCACCAGCGTGTTGAGCACGGTGGCGCCCGAGGAGACCAGCGTGCCGACCGACGCCGTGCTGCGGCCGACCCGGCCGGGGAACGGCGCGCGGATGGTCGAGCGCTCGATGTCGAGCTCGGCCGCCCGCACCGCCGCGTTGGCGATGGCGATGCCCGCCTCGGCCTGGCGCAGCGAACTGCCCCGCTGGTCGAAGCCGTCCTTGGCGAGGAAGCCCTTCTGCGACAGCTCCTCGCCGCGAGCGAGGTTGGCGCGGAGATAGTCGACCGAGGCGGTATCGCGCTGCAACTCGGCCTTGGCCCGATCGAGCGCCGCCTGATAGTCGCGGCTGTCGACGGCGTAGAGCACGTCGCCGGCCTTGACGTCGGCGCCGTCGGCCACCGTCTGCGCCTTCAGATAGCCGGTCACCTTGGCCTGCAGCGACACCGACTGGATCGCCTCGGTGCGGGCGGGATAGTCGAGATAGACCGGCAGCGTGCGCTTGCTGACCTTTTCCACCGGCACCGGCATGGCCGGAGGCGCGGCTTGCGCGGTGGCCGCCGCCGGCTCGGCGGTGAGGCTGGACAGTTGCAGAAAATCCCGCACGTCCGGATTCGACAGGCTGGCGACGGCGCCGACGGCGGCAACGCCCAACACGGTGCTGAGAGGTCTCTTGAGGAAAAACATGGCAGAAACTCCGTTCACTCGGCCGCCAGAGTCTGGGCATCTGGGGTCTTGGCATCTGGGATCTGGGCAGCTGGGGCCTGATGGGCATCTGGGCCCTGATGGGGATGGGGATCGTGCCGGGCGGCGGGGTTGAGCCGCTCGCGCATCTGCTCGATCACCACGTAGAACACCGGCGTGAAGATCATCGTCAGCACCGTGGCGGCCAGCATGCCGCCGACCACCGTGGTGCCCAGCGACTGCCGGCTGGCGGCACCGGCGCCGGTGGCCAGCATCAGCGGCACGGCGCCGAGGATGAAGGCCAGCGCCGTCATCAGGATCGGCCTGAGGCGCAGCCGGGCCGCCTCGGTGGCCGCCTCGACGATGCCGAGCCCGTCTTCGCGCCGCCGCCGGGCGAACTCGACGATCAGGATGGCGTTCTTGGCGGCAAGGCCGATCAGCATGACGAAGCCGATCTGCGAGTAGACGTCGATCTGCATGCCGCGCCACTGGATCGCCCCCAGCGCGCCGAACAGCGCCAGCGGCACGGTGAGCAGCACCACGAAGGGCATAGTCCAGCTCTCGTATTGCGCGGCGAGGATCAGGAACACGAAGACGATGGCCAGCACGAACACCATGGTGGCCGCCGAGCCCGCCTTCAGCTCCTGGAAGGTGATGCCGGTCCACTCAAAGCCGAAGTCGCGCGGCAGCACTTGCCCCGCCACCCGCTCCATGGCGGCGATCGCCTGCCCCGAGGAGAAGCCGGGCGCCGGGCCGCCGTTGATCAGCGCCGAGGCGTTGGAGTTGTAGTGCGGCACCGTCTCCGGCCCCACCGTCGGCTTCAGTTCGCCGAGGGTGGACAGCGGCACCATGCCGCCGCTCGCATTGCGGACATAGAGCCGCGTCAGGTCGGTCGGCGTCGAGCGCGCCGCCTCGTCGGCCTGCAGCGTCACGCGGAAGGTGCGGCCGAACATGTTGAAGTCGTTGACGTAGAGCGAGCCGAGATAGATCTGCAGCGTGTTGAAGATGTCCGGCAGGTTGAGGCCCAACAGCTTGGCCTTGTTGCGGTCGAGGTCGTAGGTGAACTGCGGCGTCGAGGTGCCGAAGCTCGAGAACAGCTGCTGGGCGTTGAGTTCGGGCTGCTGGCGGGCGGCGCCAAGCAGCGCCTGCGTGGCGTCGTTCAGCGCCTGGCTGCCCTGGCCGGTCAGGTCTTTCACCTGGAACTCGAAGCCGCCGGTGGCGCCGAGGCCGGGGATCGACGGCGGATCGAACGACAGTGCGAAGGCGTCGGGGATGGCCATCAGCTTGGGCCTGACCTCCTCGACGATGCGCGAGGCGCTTTGCTCCGGCCCGCGCTCTTCCCACGGCTTCAGGATGGCGAACTCCACCGCCGAGTTGGACTGGGCGGCCGAGGTGAGGAAGTTGAGGCCGGAGATGGCGCCGACGATGTCGATGCCCGGCGTCTCCTCCAGGATGTCGCGCACCTGCTCGGCCACCCTGTTGGTGCGCTCCAGCGAGGCGCCGTCGGGCAACTGCACCACCACGAAGAAATAGCCCTGGTCTTCCACCGGCAGGAAGGTGGAGGGGATGCGGTTCCACAGCCAGTAGGTGGCGCCGAGGGCAACCACGAACAGCGCCAGCACCACGTAGCGCAGCTTGACGAGCAGGCCGACGCTTGAGGCATAGGCATGCGACATGCCGTCGAAGGCGGCGTTGAACCAGCGGAAGGGCGGGAACCTCACCTCGCCGCGGTGGCGCAGGAAGGCGGCCGACAGCGCCGGGCTCAGCGTCAGCGAGTTGAAGGCGGAGATGCCGACCGAGATGGCCACCGTCAGCGCGAACTGGTTGTAGAGCTGGCCGGTGACGCCGGGGATGAAGGCGACGGGGATGAACACCGCCATCAGCACCGCCGTGGTGGCGATGATCGGGCCGGTGACCTCGCCCATCGCCTTGCGCGTGGCGGCCAGCGGCTTGAGGCCGGCCTCGATCTGCCGCTCGACATTCTCCACCACCACGATGGCGTCGTCGACGACGAGGCCGATGGCCAGCACCATGCCCAACAGGCTGAGCATGTTGAGCGAGAAGCCCATCAGCTCCATCACCACCAGCGTGCCGACCAGCGACACCGGGATGGCGATGGCCGGGATGACGGTGGTGCGCCAGCTCTGCAGGAAGATGAACACCACGGCGATGACCAGCACCAGAGCCTCGCCCAGCGTCTTCAGCACGTCGTCCATCGCCGCCTGCACGAAGCGGGTGGTGTCGTAGTGCATGGCGTAGGAAATGCCGGCCGGGAAGCGCTTCGACAGCTCCTCCATCTTGGCCTTGACGCCGGCCTGCAGGTCGAGCGCGTTGGAGCCCGGCATCTGGAACACGCCCAGCACCACCGTGGGGTCCTTGCCGAAGAAGGCGCTGGATGAATATTGCAGCGCGCCCAGCTCGACGCGGGCGACGTCCTTGAGGCGCACCATGGCGCCGCTCGCCCCATCGGCGCGCAGCACGATCTCGCCGAACTCGGCCGGATCGCTGAGGCGGCCGACGGCGTTGACCTGCATTTCGAAGGCGGTGCCGCTGGGGGCCGGCGCCTGGCCGATCTTGCCGGCCGCCACCTGGACGTTCTGCTCGGACACCGCCGTTTGCACGTCGACGGCGGTCAGGCCGAGGTTGGCCAGCTTGTCCGGATCGAGCCAGATGCGCATCGAATAGCGCCGCTCGCCGAACACCTGCACGTCGCCGACGCCCGGCAGGCGCTTGATGGGGTCGACGATCTGCAGCGCCGCGTAGTTGCTGAGCGCCACCGGATCGACCGAGCCGTCGGGCGAGGTCAGGTTGACGATCAACACGAAGTTGGGGTTCTGCTTTTTGACCGACACGCCCGTCTGGTTGACGATGGCCGGCAGCGACGACGAGGCCTGCGACACCCGGTTCTGCACGTCGACGGCGGCGGTGTTGATGTTGTAGCCGACGTTGAAGGTGACGGTGATGGTCGACGAGCCGTCGTTGGAGCTCGACGACGACATGTAGGTCATGCCCTCGACGCCGTTGATCTGCTGTTCCAGCGGCGTGGTCACCGTGTCGGCCACCACCTGCGCGCTGGCGCCGGGGTAGTGGGCGGACACCACCACCTGCGGCGGCGCGATCTCGGGAAACTGGGCGACCGGCAGCAGCACGTAGCAGATGGCGCCGGCCAGCACCATGATGATGGCGATGGCCGACGCGAAGATCGGGCGGCTGATGAAGAAGTTTACCATGTGCAGCCCTCGCCGTGCCCTGTCTTGCCAGCCAACCAGGCGGGAACCGATGTGCCGTTGGCGCTGGTGTTCAGCCGGTGGCCGATCGCCCTCAACTGCCGGCCGACGCGGCCGGGATGCACCCGGTCGGCCCGCATGACGGTCAGCACGATCGGATCGGCAAGGAGCTCGTCCAAAGTGAGTTCGTTTTTCATGACAAGCCTCCTCGCCCCTTCGACTAAGGGCGTATACGAGGGCTGCCGCACCCGGAGGGGGCCAGCCTTGACGTCTTCGGGGTGGGGTGTTACCTGTCAGTAACAATACAAACGTTACAGGTCGGTAACATGGGCGTCAAGGCGCCTTGGCATGATGGGAAATGACGAATTGGTGAGCGAGTGCGTGATGAAGCGGCCCCGCGATCGCATCATCGACACGGCGCAGCTGCTGTTTCGCAAGCACGGCATCCGCGGTGTCGGCGTCGACACCATCGCCGAGGCGGCCGGCACCAACAAGATGACGCTCTACCGCCATTTCGGCTCGAAGGACGAGCTGATCGCCGAATGCCTGCGCGACACCGCGCGGCTGGTCGACGTGTTCTGGCAGGATCTCACCGACACCCGCCCCGGCGATCCGATCGGCCAACTCCACGAATGGGTGCGCTCCGCCGCCTCCTACGCCAGCATGGAAGGTGGCGGCTGCGATCTGGTCACCGCCGCCTTCGAACTGCCCGAGCCCGACCACCCGGCCCGTCTGGTGGTGGAAACCTTCAAGCGCGAGCAGCGCGACCGTCTGGTGGCCCTCTGCCACGCCGCCGGCATCGCCGACGCCGAAAAACTGGCCGACACCCTTGCCCTGCTGCTGGAAGGCGCAAGGGTGAATAGGCGCAGCGTCGGCCCCGACGGCGCCTCCGCCAACTTCATGGCCATCGCGGAGGCGGTCATCGCCTCGTTCATCGCGGCGAGCGCCAAGGCGGTGAGGGAGAAGCAGCCGGAGATGGTCGAGCAGGGGTGAGTGGGGCCTCTGTCTTCAGAGGCTCAGACGGATAGTCCCTCACCGGCCGATATGGCGCCCCGGACAGCCGAGACCGATATCCGCCCCCTCGCCCCTTTCGGCCCGAGGTCCCCTTCTCACGCGGGGATGACAACGTGATGGAAGCGCGCGAGCCGCTATAGATCTGTTTCCTATATATAATTCACCTGTCATCCTCGCGCAGGCGAGGACCTCAGGCAGAATTGAGCTCAGCGCCGATATAGGACGCCCTCCCCCTCAGTCCGGCGTGTAGCCGGGCTTCTTGTACAGCCGGTCGAGCGCCGGCTCGATCTCCGGCCGATAGACGACGCTGGTCCAGTCGGCGGCCGGCACGTCCTCGATGGCGACGGACACGGAGCTCTCCTTGCAGCCGGTCCCCTCCATGATCGCCTGCGTGACCAGCTCGGCGATCCGCTGCTTCTGCGGCTCATCCCGGCCCTCGATCATCTTGATGACAACATGCGGCATGGCGGTCTCCTTCGCTGATTGCACGCGCAACAGTGCCTTGATCGCCCGCCGCTGCCTTAAAATGCTCATCCCAAACCTGAAACGAGATCAAGCAGCCCCGGCAACGGACCGCGCCGGAGCGGCCGCGCTCAGGTGAGATGAGCGACGTATCGTTCAGATCCGTCGAGCTTAACCTATGCGGTGCTCCGACGAAACTCACCGGCTTTGACCAAACGGAAGCGACAAGAGGACGCAACATCCGCTACCGACCCGAAATGACTACCCATTTCCGACGCACAGCCGCTTGATGATGGCCTCAATTATATTTTATACAAAGTATATCTAGTGTTCTATTCGATCTCATTGAAGAATTATTGGCTCCATAAATCCATGTACGCAAAGCATCGTCTCTTCGATCCTCGTTTCACTCCGCTCGGATACTCAAACGACAAATCGCCGCCGGGGCATCCCACGATGGTCTTAGCGCTCCAATTCGGCGGAGAGAGTACAAACATGAGCTACTGAAAGTTGACCGTTAATTCACGTCTCGGAATTAGCGTGATCTCATCAAAATAAGGTCCGCTTCGATGCGTGTCCCGGGGAATGCTGTTCGCGCCGTCAATTCGCGCAATTTACCCTTTGTAATGACGGGATCTTGGGGAGCGCGGGCAATAGCCACTGCCCTGGTCATCCTGCTCGTTGCACTCGCAGCATGTGCCCTGGCCGGTGTTGGTTGGTCATACCATGTCGGGGAGCTGGCCCGGCATGACACGCTGGTGAGTGAAGCTTTCCAGGCCGCCCGATACGCCGTTGCATCCGAGGAATCGCTTGAGCGGAAATACCGGCTAGAACCCGGCAAGCAGATTCTCTCCCAGCATCAGCAGGCGGCATCGTCGCTTGTCGCGGCCCTCGGACGAGCAAGGGAGTTGGGCGCCGACGTTGCTGTGATTGATCACGTACTGGCAATACATGATCCTTATCTAGGCGCAATCAAACGAATGTTCGATGCGGTCGACTCCAAAGATGCAGAGCTAGTCTTGAAAATAGACGGCGAGGAAATTGACCCCCTCTTTTATAGTATTGAGAAATTCGTCTTCGATGCCGCCAGCGCTCACCTGGCTGATGCGCAGATTCACCAGGAGACACTTCGATCGACACAGTTCTATGTCATGGCCATCATGTTTGGAACGTTCGTTCCTGGAGTTCTTCTTGTTGTATATTTTGGTCTTTTGCTAAAGCGTCATCGTGACGATACGGCAGCCAGTCTGATCCGTGAGGCAACCGTGGTTGCCCAGCGTGAACTGCGGCTTCGCTCCCTCGTGCAAAATACCATGGACGTCATCCTGATTTGCGCAGCTAACGGTTGCCTTACCTATCAAAGTCCGGCTGCGGAAACAGAATGGGGCTACAGTCCGAGCGATCTTGAAGGCAAGTCACTCGAAGACCTGATTCATGACAATGACCGGGCGGCGTACCGCCAACTCTGGACGCCACTGCTTGGAATGCCATCGAAGACTGCCAAGACTGAGTTGCGGATCAAAAAGGCAGATGGCAGTTCTCGCTACGTATCGCTCGTGCTCAGCAACCGGTTGGACGAACCGAGCGTTGCCGGCATCGTGGCGACGGCGCAGGACATTACCGAGCACAAGGCCCTCGAGGAACTTCTCACCCAGCACGCGTTCTACGATTCGCTCACCGGCTTGCCAAACCGGGCGCTGTTTCGAGATCGTCTGGAACAGACCTTGTCGCGTGGCGCGCGTCGTCAAGGTCGCGTTGGTCTGCTGTTTCTTGATTTGGACAACTTCAAACAGATCAACGACAGCCTTGGCCACAGCGTAGGCGACGAGCTTTTGCAGCAAGTCGCCACCCGCCTAAAAGACACGATCCCCAACGAGAATGCGATAGCCCGCTTGGGCGGCGACGAGTTCGTCGTGCTGATCGAGTTCGTCGTCAACGACAGCGACGCGACGGACATTGCCGAACGCATTGCCGAGAGCCTCAAGGTGCCGTTCAACTGCAATGGCAACCCGTTGGTGATTTCAGCCAGTATCGGTCTCATGATCGCCGATGCTGGGACTGCGAACTGGGAAAGCATGCTGCGGGATGCCGATATTGCCATGTACAGGGCAAAGAACGCCGGAAAAGCTCAATACGCCGTGTTCGACAGTTCGATGCAGGCTGACGTGATCGCCCGCTTCGTCCTTGAAAACGACCTGCGAGAAGCCGTGCGTTTGAACCAGTTCGTTGTCTATTATCAGCCGATCGTCACCCTGGCGGGAGGGATCGTCACCGAGGTCGAAGCCCTTGTTCGGTGGCAACATCCAATTCGCGGTCTCATATCGCCCGGTGAGTTCATACCGCTTGCGGAGGCGTCCGGCCTGATTGTTCCGATTGGCAAATGGGTTTTGGAGGAGGCCTGTCGGCAAGTCGCGGCATGGCAAAGGCAATACCCGAAATCCCCACCGTTGACGGTCAGCGTCAATCTCTCGCCGCGGCAGTTCCAACAGCCGTCGCTTCTCGATGAAATCAAGGGGGCTCTGGACCAATCGCATCTCCCCGCCGACTGCCTCAAGCTGGAGATTACCGAAAGTTCCCTGATGAAAAACGTCGAGTCGACGATCACAACCTTATGGAAGCTCAAAGAGTTGGGAGTCAGGATTGCCGTCGACGACTTCGGCACCGGCTATTCGTCGCTGGCCTACTTGAAGCGGCTGCCAATCGACGTGTTGAAAATCGACCGTTCCTTCATCACGGGAATCTGCGAGGACGAGGAGGACAAGGCGATCGTTCAGGCCATTGTTGCCTTGGCCAGGTCGCTTAATCTTTCGATTACGGCCGAGGGCATCGAGACGGAATCCCAGCTGTCGATGCTTCAGTCGATGACGTGCGAGCAAGGACAAGGCTATCTCTTCCATCGGCCGCTCGAAGGCTCGGCGTTCGAGGCGGTGATGCGCGGTTGGGACGACCGGCATGGGGAGCGGTTGGTCGAAAATCGCTGATCGTGCCGCCTCGGCCCAGCTTCATGCCCGACAGCGCATTGGCGATCGCCAACAGCCGCGCGGCAACCCGAACGTCCCGCGCAAACGGCGCATCATCAGCTGACCGAGCCGTGCGCGACGCTCCTCCTTGAACGGCAAGGCTCGGCTTGTTATATTAATGTATAACTCCTGGAGGCTCATATGCACACGACGAACCTGCGCAAAGTGGGCGGCTCGGTCATGTTGGCGGTGCCGCCGGCGCTGCTCGACGTCCTCCACCTGACGGCTGGCGCCAAGGTGGGCCTTACCGTGGACAATGGCCGGCTCGTGGTCGAGCCGCAAGCCCGGCCGCGATACACGCTCGACGAATTGCTGGCCCAGTGCGATCCAGCGGCGGAGTTGGCCGCGGAGGATCGCGACTGGCTCGATGCCAAGCCGATCGGCAACGAGTTGCTGTGATGGAGCGCGGCGATATCTTTCTCGTCTCGCTCGATCCGACCGCCGGCCATGAGCAGCGGGGACTGCGCCCGGTGTTGATCGTCTCTCCGGCAGCATTCAATCGGCTGACCAAAACCCCTGTGGTTCTCCCCATCACCAGCGGCGGCAACTTCGCTCGCACGGCCGGATTTGCCGTATCGCTCATGGGAGCCGGGACAGAGACGACCGGCATCGTTCGCTGCGACCAGCCCCACGCCCTGGACATCGGTTCCCGTCACGCTCGCAAGTTGGAAAGCGTGCCGGAGACGGTCATGGATGAGGTTCTGGCGAGGCTCGCGACGATTTTGGAGTGAGAATGGTTTCCGCGGCGGCCGGCCCATTTTTCTGAGATTTGCGCTGTCGATGCTGGCGCCCTTCCCCCCCTTGCCCATGAGGCGCCGTGCCTTGTGGAGGTCTTCAGCGGCGCACCCTCCCCTGCCACGCCGAGGGGATGCAAGCATCCCATCGGCCGATATCAGCCGCCCGCCCTCTCCGGCCTGAGGTCCCCCGCCTTCGCGGAGGATGACAGACCTATATGGAGGATATGTATCTGTTTCCTATATATAATCTACCTGTCTTCCTATGCGAAGGCATAGGACCTCAGGCAGAATTGAGCAAGGCGCCGATATAGGACGCCCTCCCCCTCAGTCCGGCATGTAGCCGGGCTTCTTGTACAGCCGATCGAGCGCCGGCTCGATCTCCGGCCGATAGACGGTGCTGGTCCAGTCGGCGGCCGGCACGTCCTCGATGGCGACGGACACGGAGCTCTCCTTGCAGCCGGCCCCCTCCATGATCGCCTGCGTGACCAGCTCGGCGATCCGCCGCTTCTGCGCCTCGTCCCGGCCCTCGTGCATCTTGATGACAACATGCGGCATGGCGGTCTCCTTCGCTGTTCACGGCCGCAACAGGGCCTTGATCGCCCGCCGCCCGTCCATGGCACGGCAGGCTTCGGCCACCTCAGCCAGCGGCAGTTCCAACTTGAACACTTTGCCCGGGTTGATCTTGCCGGTCCAGACGAGATCGATCAGAGCGGGCACGAAGCGCCTGACCAGCGTCAGGCCGCCATGCAAGTGGATGTTGGCGAAGACCAGCTCAGCGCCATCGCACTTCACCTCGTGCGGCACGCCCACGAAGCCGACGGGATCGGGCCGCTTCCGACCAGTTCGGCAATTGCGCGCGCCCTTACCGCGTCGCCCTCTCCGAAAACCGCGCCTCCCGCGCGCCCAGCATCCCCTCCCGCCGCTCCGTCAGCACCCCATACAGCTCCGGCCTTCGCCCCCTGATCCACCGCTGCCCCGTGCACCTGTCGAGCAAGCCAAGGTCGAGATCGGCGGTGACGATGGCGTCCGCCGCCGCCCAGGTCTCCGCGATGATGCGGCCGTAGGGGTCGAGGATCATGGCGTTGCCGGTGCGCACTTCGTCTTCGTCCGGACCGATGCCGTTGCTGAAGACGAGGAACAGGCCGTTGTCGTGGGCGCGGGAGGGCAGCCAGCGCATCAGCCACTCTCGGCCGTTGGGGCCACGGATTGCCGCTTCGATGGCGGCCGGATCGTCGTGGCGGCGCGCCCAGGTTTTGAGCGGAATGGGCTTCATGCCATGCGGGCTGACCGAGTTGCAGCCGCCCGTCTGGTGCGGCGCGATCAGCAGTTCGGCGCCCAGCAGCGCCGTCGCCCGGGCGTTTTCGATCAGGTTGTTGTCCCAGCAGATCAGGATGCCGGCCCGGATGCCCCAGGGCGTGTCGAACACCGTGTAGCGGTCGCCGCTCGATATCAGCTTGTGTTCGAAGGCGTGCAGCTTGCGGTGGCAATGCAGCGCGCCGTCCGGCAGGCACACCGCATAGGCGTTGTAGAGCGCGCCGTCATCGCCGCGCTCGAGAAAGCCGGCGCCGATGGCGATGTCGTGCCGGCGCGCCAGTTCGGCAACCGCGCCGATCGACGGCCCGGCCAGCGGCTCGGCCAGCGCGGCAAGGCCGGCCTCGTCGAGCTCGGGCACGTGCCAATAGCCGGTGATGCACATCTCGGGAAAAACCACGAGCTGGCTGCCGGCCCGCCGCGCCTCGCCGGTGAAATCGGCGATGCGCCGGAGGTTATAGGCCTTGTCACTGGCCCGGTGCTGGAACTGCACGGTGGAAACGGTGAGCGTCATGGTCGCCTCCCCTGGTGGAGACGCCAGCTTGCGCCCTGTCCGTCCCATCTGTAAAATGACAAATTATCCTGAAATTAGTCGGAGATGGAATGGATCTGAAGCTGCTGCGCGCCTTCACCGAGCTGGTCGACAGCGGCCATTATGGCAAGGCGGCGGCCCGGCTCGCCATCACCCAGTCGACGCTGACCAAGCAGATCCAGGCGCTGGAATCCTCCGTCGGCGGCGTGCTGTTCGAGCGTGGCCGGCATGGCGCCCGGCCGACGCCGCTCGGCGAGGTGCTGCTGGCCGAGGCGCGGCCGCTGCTCGTCTTGAGCCGGGAGGCCGATGCGCGGCTGCAGCGCGCCAGCGCCGGCCTGACCGGCCAGCTCGATATCGGCTTCGGCATCTCGACGCTGATCGCCGCGCCGGCGCTGATCGCCGGCTTCCGCCAGAAGGTGCCCGCGTGCCAGATCACGCTGAACGACATGGCCTCGCGTCAGCAGCACGAGCGGCTGATGGCCGGCCGGCTCGACGTCGGCTTCTGCCGGGCGCCGGAGTCGGCCAGCGGCGCGGCCGGCGACCTGTCCTTCCGCCCCGTCCTCACCGAGCATCTGGCGCTGGTCGTCCCGCTCGACGTGCCGATGCCGGACAGCCTCGACGATCTCAACCGCCTCGGCGTCGTGGCGCTGGCCGCCCGGCGCGGACCGGGGCTCGACGCGCAGATCGGCCGCTGGTGCGAGGCGGCCGGCTTCACCCCGCGCGTCGTCCAGCAGGCCGACGACATCCTCACCGTCCACGCCGTGGTGGCGGCCGGCCTCGGCGCGGCGCTGCTGCCCTGGCACGGCGTCAAGGCGCTGGGCGGCCGCACGCAGCACCGGCGCCTCACCGGCGAGGGTTCGAGCTGGCCGATCGGCCTGTGCTGGCGCACCGCCGACAGCCATCCCCTGCTGGCCCGCTTCCTCGCCCATGTGGGGGAGGCGGAGGGGATGTGGGCAAGCTGAGGCACCCTCGCCTCTCCCTGCCCGACGCCGGATAGATCCCGCAGCGCCCTAGGCGGCCTGAGGTCCTTTGCCTGAGCAGAGGAAGACAGGTAAATTATATATACGAAACAATCGCTTATCCTACATATAGATTGTCATCCTACGCGCAGGCGTAGGATGACAGCTAGATATATAGAAGGAGCAATCTATCTATCTGTTTCTTATATATAATCTACCTGTCTTCCTCTGCGCAGGCAGAGGACCTCAGGCAGAATGGAGCGGGC